>Ga0194134_10001614_pt1 | contig 29185 bp, 26 predicted proteins | sample TA2KigOff0mmetaG_FD_148602 | JGI IMG/M metagenome (GOLD analysis project Ga0194134, IMG submission 148602) | Freshwater microbial communities from Lake Tanganyika, Tanzania - TA2015056 Kigoma Offshore 0m | ecosystem: Environmental > Aquatic > Freshwater > Lake | place: Tanzania: Lake Tanganyika... | reverse complement strand
GACCCCGCGCACGGTCCGAGCGGACGCCCTCGGTAGCGCGGCGGTCCACGTGATGGAGACGGCCGGCGTGGTCGCGCTCCCGGTCCTCGGGAACGACGACGCGCTTGTCGGGGTAGTCCACCTGCATGATCTCCTGCGGGCGGGGGCGGCGTGAGGCGTGCGCTCCTGTCCTCCGTCGTGCTCGCCGTTACCCTTGGAGCTGCCTGTGGGGGCGGAGACCGCCCCGATGGATCGCGCGTCCCCGGCATCCTCGATTCCGCCGAGCAGATTGCCTTCGGGTTCCGCACGCTCATCACGGACGGCGGGCTGCTCCGCGCCGAGATCTTCGGTGACACGGCGCTCTTCATGAACCAGAACACGCGGATCGCCCTCCGTGGCCTGACGGGGGACTTCTTCGGCGCCACGGGCGCAAAGGAGGCGACCGCGACCGCGGAGCGGGGACTCTTCGATACGCGCGCGAACACGCTGGAGGCCTGGGGGAATGTCGTCATCACCTCGGTCGACGGCCGCGTGCTGCGGACCCCGATGATCCGCTACGATCAATCGCGGAACCAGGTGTACTCGGACTCCGCGTTCACGCTGACCGAGCCTGGCGAGCGCGAGATGCGCGGCGTCGGCTTCCGCGCCGACCCGAATCTGAATGCCGTCGAGGTGCTGAAGGTGCGGAGTGGTCGCGGTGGAACCTTCACGCTGCCGGGCTCGTGACCCGGTTCCGCATCGCGCGCCGCGCGCTCGCCGTCGCGAGTCTCACGCTCGCCACCGTCGGCGATGCGCAGGAGGGGCGTCCGTGCGCGCTTGAGTTCCGCGGCGTCGTCCGCGGCGGCGTCCTGACGACCGCGATGAAGGTCTTCTCGAACCCTGACGGTTCCAAGCGGACGTACATCAGCGGCGGCGTCGACGCCACCTGCGCGGGCCAAGGAAACCGACTGCTCGCCGACAGCGCCGAGCACTACGCCGATCGCGGGGAGCTCATCCTGATCCGCCGCGTCCGGTACACGGACGCGCGCGTGCGGATGACGTCGAATCAGATGGTGTATTACACCAACGAGGAGCGCCTCCACGCGACCGGGTCCGTGCAGGGCACCACGGACGGTGGAACGCGATTCGCTGGTCCGGAGATGACGTATCTCCGTGCGCGCGAGGGGGTGCGGCCCGTGTCCGCGTGGCGTGCGCCGGGTCGCCCGACGGTCTGGTTGGCACCACAGCCACGACCGACGCCAGGGACCGATCTCCGCGCGCGAGCGGTCGCAGGTCGCGCCACGACCCGAACGGCATCGGTCGACACGGTGCAGGTCATCGGGGACGTCGTCTCCTCGGAGAACGACTCACTGGTCTGGGCGGTGGGTGCCGTGCGGATCACACGGACCGACCTCCGCGCCACCGCGGATTCGGCGCGGATGGACCAGGGGATCGGGCTTGCCCAGCTCCGCCGCGCACCACGGATCGTGGGGACCGGCGAACGGAGTTACACGATGGTCGCGACGGAGATCGATCTCTGGTCACGGGATGAGCAGCTCGAACGGGTCCGCGCCCACGGAGCGGGTCGGATCGATGCCGACTCGATGATCCTGCGCGCCGATACCCTTGACCTCCGTCTCGTCGATCAGGAGATGGACCGCGTGCAGGCGTGGGGCGGGCGGGCCCACGCGGATGGCACCGCTCAACAGATGGTGGCCGACTCGCTCGATCTGCGCCTGCCACGGCAGCGTCTCGAGGAGGTCCGAGCGATCGGTAGCGCCGTCACGCGCTCGCGCCCGGATACCACCACGATCCGCAGTGACGAGATGGATTGGATCGCCGGCGATACGATCATCGCGCGATTCGAGACAATCACGCCGCCGGGTGACACTACAGAAACGACGCGGTTGCGGGACGTGGTCTCGACCGGCGCGGCACGCTCGTTCTATCAGGTCTCCGCGAGTGACGGCGATCCGACGAGGCCGAACCTCAGCTACAATCGCGGACGACGCATCACAGTGCAGTTCACGGAGGGGACGGTGCGCGACGTGCTCGTGGAGGAGAAGGCTTCCGGCCTCTACCTCGAGGCACCAAAGCCTCGGGCCGATTCGACACGGGCGCCGACGGTTCCGGCATCGGGGAGGCGCGTCCCGTGACGATGCGGGAGCTACCGGTTTCACCTCCCGCTCCGATGCGCGAGGTACTCGATCGACTTACGGGCGGCGACCGATCGGCCGCGCTCTGCTTGCTCGCCGTGTTGCAGACCGCCGATGACAACGGACGCGCCACGTTCCACGACGTGGCGATCGCCTACCGCGATGACCACCTCGCCTCGTGGGCATCCGAGGGACGGGACGTGGCGTCGGAAACGGGGCGCTTGTCGCTCGACGAGGTGCGTAGTCACCTCGCGGGCGGGGTGCTTCCGCGCCTCAGTGCCGCCGGCGCCCTCCGGGTCGACGGCGCCGGCGACACCGCTGTGATCCATCTGCTGCCCCCCGTGCTGGACTGGCACCAGTCGAGCCCCAAGGCCGTGCGCGTCGCGCTCTCGGCCCCGCGCGATGTCATCCCGCCGCGTCCCACCGCGTCGGCCCCGAACGGATCGCAGAGCGTGCTCGCGGCCAACGGGCTGGTGAAGACCTACCGTGGGCGACACGTTGTCAATCAGGTGCGCCTGGAGCTGCGTCAGGGTGAGATCGTCGGACTCCTCGGCCCGAACGGGGCGGGGAAGACGACGACTTTCTACACGATCGTCGGGCTCATCCCGCCTGACGCCGGGTCGATACAGCTGGACGGCGAAGACATCACGCGGATGCCGATGTTCCAGCGCGCGCGCCGCGGCGTCGGATACCTGTCGCAGGAACCGTCGATCTTCCGGAAGCTGTCCGTCGAGGAGAACATCCTCGCCATCCTCGAGACGCTGCCGATCCCGCGGGCCGATCAGCTCGCACGCCTCGAACAGCTCCTCGACGAGCTGAACATCAAGCATCTCCGCGCCAGCAAGGCGTATGCGCTCTCCGGCGGTGAGCGCCGTCGGCTCGAGATCACGCGCGCGCTCGTGACGGGTCCGAAGTTCATGATGCTCGACGAACCGTTCGCCGGCGTCGACCCCATCGCGGTACACGACATCCAAGGCATCGTCGCATCGCTCAAGGACCGCGGCATCGGCGTGCTCATCTCCGACCATAACGTCGAACAGACGCTCGACATCGTCGACCGGGCCTACATCATGTTCGATGGGGCAGTGAAGGTGTCGGGGACGGTCGAGGAGCTGGTGTTCGATGATACCGTGGCCAAGGTGTATTTCGGTCCGACGCTGACCGCGCGGCTCCGGGAGCGCTTCCGGGCGGAGCGGGGCTGACGTTGCGTCCCGGTCTCCACGCCTCGGCGCGGCTCGGGCAGGAGCTCCGAACCAACCCTCGCCTCTATCAGGCGATGGACATGCTGCATATGCCGCTGCTCGAATTGCAGCAGCATCTCAAGCAGGAGCTGACCGAGAATCCGTTTCTCGAGCTGGTGGAGGAGGACGAGGAGCCCGTCACCGCTCCGGACGGCGACGCCAGCTCCTCCTTGGCGGACAGCCCCGACGACGACGCGGACGCCGAGTCAGCGAATCAGGCACCGGGCGCCGAGGACGAGTCCCGCTGGGAGGAGTTCGTCCTCGCAGGAGAGGACGCCGATGGTGAGCCCGTGGCCCCGGAGGAGCCGTCTCGCGAGGTTCCCATCGCCGCGCTCTCGCAGGGGCTCGACGGCCATCTACGCGCCCAGGTCCGTCTCCTCGATCTCAGCGAGCGTGACCTCCTCCTCGCGGACGAATTCATCGGTAACATCACGGACGAAGGGTATCTCGCGGCGTCGCTCGACGAGATTCTCAGCGGCATCAACGAGGTGGTGCGGCAGGCGGCGGAAGCGAGGGATGACGATCGTGACCCACCGCTCTTCAGCCCACCTGAGGCGGAGCGGATGCTCCGGGTCATCCAGGGGCTCGAACCGGCCGGCATGGGTGCCCGGACGCTGCAGGAATGTCTGGCCCTGCAGCTCCACGACGCGGGACTGGCGGGCACATTGGCGGAGCGACTCGTCCGCGAGGCGTTCGACGAGGTGCTCGCACACCGGTGGGTTGAGCTTGGCCGGCGGTTCGGTGTCGCCCCTGCTGAGGTGCAGGCCGCGGCAGATGGGCTCGCCCGCCTGAATCCGAAGCCGGGGCTCGCCTTCGCGGCGCGTGCAGCGGAGTACGTGATCCCCGATCTGATCGTCGAGAAGGTCGAGGGGCGTTACGTCGTCTTCGTGAACGACACACACCTCCCGCGACTCCGGCTGAGCCGGTCGTATCAGGACGTGGTGCGTGACCGCCGGCAGCTGGACGTCGAGAGTAAGGAATTCATCACGACGCGGCTCAGCGCCGCCCAGTGGCTCATCCAGGCGATCGAGCAGCGCCGGCAGACGATGCTGAAGGTGATGCACTTCATCGTGGACCGGCAGCGTGAGTACTTCGACCGCGGCATCCAGGCACTGCGGCCCCTCACGCTACGCGAGGTCGCCGAGGCGGTGGGGATCCACGAGTCGACGGTCTCGCGCGTCACCAGCGAGAAGTTCGCCCAGACGCCGCGCGGCGTGCTCCCGCTCCGTTTCTTCTTCTCCAGCGCCCTCAAGAGTGCGGACGGCGAGGATCTCTCCGCCCGTGGCATCAAGGCGACGATCGAGCAGCTCATCGCCGCCGAGGATCCGCACCGCCCCCTCAGCGACCAGGCGCTCGCCGAACAACTCGAGCGCGATGGCGTGCAGATCGCCCGGCGCACCGTCGCCAAGTACCGCGAACAGCTTGGCGTGCTCCCCGCCCGCCTCCGGAAACGCCTCTAGCCCCCGCCGTGATGCCCGCGCCCATCCGAGTCTCCATCCTGGTCCCCGCGAAGGACGAAGCTGAGAATCTCCCGGCATTCGTCGCGCAGTGCGCGGAGATGATTGCCACGCAACCGGTCGGGTACGAGGTCATCGTCGTCGACGACGGATCGCGTGACGCGACGCCGAGCGTGCTCCGCGAGCTGCAGGCGCGCCACGCCTTCCTCCGGGTCGTCCGCCACCGCGCGCAACGTGGGATCGCCGACGCCCTGCGGAGCGGCTATCTCGCCGCGGAGGGGGACATCCTCGTCTTCTACCCGGCCGATCTGCAGTTCCTCCCGGTCGACATCCCCCGACTCACCGCCCCGATCGTAGCGGACGAGGCGGACGTGGTGACCGGCCGTAAGCAGGGGCATTACGAGAAGGCGTTCGTCTCCGGCATCTACAACCGCCTCTCCCGCGGCCTCTTCGACGTCCCCGTCCGGGACCTCAACAACGTGAAGGCGTATCGCCGCGCGGTGATGGCTGATCAGGCGGTGCGTCCCGACTGGCATAGGTATATGATCGTCCTCGCGCACGCACAGGGATATGTCATCCGCGAGATCCCCGTCGCCGTCTATCCCCGCCAGGCGGGTCGCTCGAAGTTCGGCATCGGTCGCATCCCGGTCGGGGTCCTCGATATGCTCGCGGTCTGGTTCGAACTCCGATTCGGTCAGAAGCCACTCCTTGCCTTCGGGATGCTCGGCGCCGCCCTCTTCGCGATCGGCGTCCTCAGTGGGATCGCGGCGCTCGCCGTGTTGGCCGTCACCGGTGCGGGTGTCCGCTCCATCTGGACGGTGATCCAGACCTGCCTGATCCTCGGCTCGATCTTCTTCGCGACGGGGCTCCTCGGAGAGCAGGTGGCAGTCCTGCGAGCGGAGCAGCGCGAACTCCGGCGGCGACTGGATGCCCTCGGGCGCGAGGTCACCCCGGAGTGATCGCTCCGCGGGCGCATCGCGTCCTCTTCGTCACCCACGCCTACCCGCGCCACCCCGGCGACGTGGCCGGCGTCTTCCTGCATCGGCTCGCCCGTGCGCTTCGGATGCGCAGGCACGAGGTGCGTGTGGTCGCGCCGGCGTCTCCCGGCTTTCCGGCGGAGGATCACCTCGACGGCGTGTCGATCGTTCGGTATCGGTATGCCACCGAGGCACGGGAGACGCTCGCATACACGGGGACGATGGCAGAGCAGGCCTTGGGATCGCTCAGTGGCTTCACCTCGCTGATCGGGCTCATCCGAGCAGGGGCCCGCGCCGTGCGTTGCGAAGCGGACGAGTGGTCGCCGTCGGTCATCCACGCACACTGGTGGTTTCCGGCCGCCCTGCAGGTGCGCCTTGCCCGGGTACGCATCCCGACCGTGGCGACGCTGCACGGCTCCGATGTGCGCCTCGCGCACAAGAATCCCGTCGCGCGGTGGCTCGCCCGGCGCGCGCTCACCGGGGTGCGGACCACGACCGTCTCCGACTGGCTCGGCGCGGCAAGCCCGGTCCCGCCAGTCGACATCGCCCCGATGCCGCTCGATGACGAAACGTTTCGGGTGACGGACGAAGCCGGCGAGCGCATGCCCGGGCGTGTCGTCTTCGCCGGCCGGCTCAATGCCCAGAAAGGCATTCTGCCGCTGATTGAGGCGATGTCGTCACAATCGCCGACGACTTCGCTCGAGGTGTTCGGCGAGGGACCGCTCCGAGCCGAGGCCGACGCCCGGGTTTCCGGCTTGGGCCTGACCACGCGTGTGCGATTTCACGGCAACGTCTCACCTGCACGGCTCGCCGAGGCGTTCCGTGCAGCGCACGTCGTCGCGATCCCCTCCGTGGAGGAGGGGCTCGGCCTCGTCGCGGCGGAGGCGATCCTCTGTGGTGCCCCCGTCGTCGGGTTCTGTTCCGGCGGCCTCCCGGACGTCGTGGAGCCGGCGGCGGGAACGCTCGTGACACCGGCGAGCGTGGATGCATTGGCCGGCGCGCTGCGGGACCGCCTCAGCGTCGCCCCCACGACGGTTGACGCCACCAGCAGGGCGCGACTGGCCGATCGCCTCTCTCCCGCGTCCGTCGCCGCCCGCTACGAGCGCCTCTACGACGCGGCGGTGCGCGATGGCTGAGGGCACGCGAGCGAACACGCCAGCAGGTGGCATGCGGCGGCTCCTGATGCTGGCGTTCGCCGTCGCCGTTGTCTGGTTCGGCGGGGGCGCCCTCGTCGAGCAGTGGACGGCGGTCCGCGAGGTGCGCGCAGCGCATCCGACGCGATGGGGCAGGGTCCTCGCCGCTTCGCTCCTCACCCTGCTGAGCTACGCGGTCCTCATCGAGACGTGGCGCCGCACGGTGCGGTCGTGGGGAGAATCGATCGGATACCCGACGGCGGCACGCATCTGGCTCGTCTCGAACCTCGGGCGCTACGTCCCGGGGAAGATCTGGCAGATCGGCGCGATGTCCGTGCTCGCGGAACGGGCAGGCGTGTCGGCAGCGGCAGCCGTCGGATCCGCCCTGTTCGTCTCGCTCGTGCACGTCGTCGTCGGCTTCGGCGTCGTCGCACTGACGGGGTGGTCACTGATGTCCTCGCAACTGCCGTCGGGCGCGCCCGTCCTGCCGGTGCTCGTCGCGCTGGCCGTGGGCATCGTCTCGCTCCCGTGGACGCTCCCGTGGGGGTCCGCTCTGGCGTCGCGGATCAGTGGACGGGCGATCGCCATCCGACGCCTCCCACTGACTGCCGTTTGGATCACTGCAGTCGGTTCAGCGATCGGCTGGCTGCTCTTCGGTGCGGCCTTCCACGTCCTCGGTAGTGCTGTGCTCGGACGCGCGACTGGAGATGCCGCCACGAGCATCGCACTTTTCACCCTGTCGTACCTCGCGGGATTCCTCGCGCTGATCGCCCCCGGGGGGATCGGCGTCCGCGAGGGGGTCTTGGCTGGGCTCCTCGTGAGCACCGGCACCACCACCGTCGCCGAGGCTACCTGGCTCGTCGTCGCGTCACGTCTCTGGCTCACCGTCCTCGAGATCGTCCCAGGGAGCGTGCTGCTCCTCGCGCGTCCTTCGATCCGTCCGTTCTCTCGCTCCGTGTCCTCATGACCTCCTCCGACGCCTCGTCCGCTCCTCGCCTCGCCCCGCTCTGGGCGATCCTGGCGTGCACCCTCGGGGCGCTGACGCTCGCGTATCCCGCGCTCTCGGGTGGCTTCCTCGTCTCCGCCGTCAGCGACCAGTACATCGCGGGGTACCCCTTCCGGGATTTCGCCGCGGCGTCGCTCCGCGCCGGCGATGGCATCCCGCTCTGGAACCCGTATCTCTTTGGCGGGCTCCCGTATGTCGCGGCGATGCACGGTGATATCTTCTATCCAACGGCGCTGCTTCGGATGTTCCTACCGACCGATGTGGCGATGACGTGGGGGATGATCCTGCATCTCATCCTCGCCGGCATCGCGACGTATGCGTTCCTGCGGCTCCTGGGGCTGCGCCTCCACGCCGCGCTTCTGGGGGGCCTCGCGTATATGATGAGCGGCCAGGTCGCGTCGCTCGTCTCGCCGGGGCACGATGGCAAGCTCTTCGTCTCCGCGCTCCTTCCGATCACGCTGCTCGTGCTCACGCACGGCATCCGCGACGGGCGTCGCTGGGCCTGGGGCGCGCTCGCCATCACGGTCGGCCTCGGCGTGCTGACGCCCCATCCGCAGCTGCTGCAGTACCTCCTCCTCGCCGCGGGCGGCTGGGCTCTCTTCCTCGCGACGAACCGCTCGGGCGCGACCGCGGCGCTCCCCACCCGTGACCGACTGACGCGGCTGGGCGCCGCCCTCGGCGCCGTGCTCCTCGGTTTCGCGATCGGCGCCGTGCAGTATCTCCCGGTCGCCGAGTACGTCGACTGGTCGCCTCGCTCCGGTGGGCGTGACTACGACTACGCCACCAGCTTCTCGATGCCGGTCGAGGAGCTCATCAACACCTATCTGCCGCAGTTCAGCGGGATCCTCGACCGGTACTGGGGACGCAACGGCATCCACCTGCACTCCGAATATCTCGGGGCAGGGGTACTCCTCCTCGCGACCCTCGGTCTCGGCGCGCGTCGGCAGGATGAGCGGCGGGGGCTTGTCTGGTTCTGGGTCGGGACGCTCGTCGTCTCGCTGTTCTGGGCCCTCGGTGGCAACACCCCGTTCTACCAGCTCGTCTATGCCGTCGTGCCGGGATCCAAGTTCTTCCGGGCACCCAGCACGATCTTCTACGTGACGACGTTCGCGACGGCGATGCTCGCGGCGTTCGGGACGGAACGGCTCCTCGACGGCGCACTCGAGCGTCGGGTCTTCGCTTGGAGCGCGGGGATTGCCCTCGGGCTCGCCGCCCTCGCGTCCGCCGGGATGTTCGACAACCTCGCGCTCGCCGTCGCGACGATTCCGCAGCTCGAGGCGAACATCACGGCGAACAGGCTCGAGGTCATCAGCGGCGCGTGGCGATCAGGGCTCTTCCTCATCCTCGTGGCGGCACTCGGGCTCGGCGTGGCGGAGCGGCGGCTCACCCCGACCCTCGCCGGCTGGGCGTTGGCCTTCGTCACCGTAGCGGATCTCTGGAGCGTCGAGCGGAAGTACTTCACCTTCACGGCGCCGGCGGCGGAAAGCTTCACCTCCGATCCGGCCATCGATCGGATCCGCGCGGATTCATCACCGGTCCGCGTGATCGCGGCGGGTGCGGCCCTCGGCGTTCCGGGCGCGTATCACGACCCGATGCTCGAGGGGGACGGCCTGATGCACCACGGCGTTCGGCTCGCCCTCGGATATCACGGGAACGAACTCGGTCGGTATCAGCGGCTCGGCGGGAAGGAGCGCGGCTGGGACCAGATCGCGAACCCCACCTTCTGGGGTCTCCTAAACATCAAGTATTTCTACACGACGCTCGACTCGCTGCCGATCACCGGGGCGCGTCGCGTCGTCGGACCCGTACAGTCGGCGGCGGGGAGCACCGTCTATCTGCACGAGCTTCCAGGCGCGCACGACTACGCGTGGGTCGTCCCGCAGTTGGCGAAGTACCCCGATGCGGCCGTCGAGGAAGCGACCCGCGCCCCGAACTTCCCGTTCCGCAGCGTCGCGCTGATCGATCCCGCCGAGGCGATTGCCACCGCGCCGTTGACCGCGATCCCCGATCCGCTCGCGATCGCCACGACGGTCACAGACGTCGGGGCAGGGAGGGCTACCATTCGACTCGACACCCCCGCGCCCGCCGGCTCGGCACTCGTCATCTCCGAGAACTACTACCCGGGGTGGACCGCCACCGTGGATGGGGCGGTCGTGTCGCCGATCCGGGCGAATCTGTCGCTGATGGCGGTCCCGCTCCCGGCGGGTGCCCGAGAGGTGGTCCTCCGATTCGATTCGGCGCCATATCACGAGGGACAGCGATTCTCGCTCGCGGCGGCCGGGCTCGCCTGCTTGCTGTTCGGTGTGGGCTTCGTCCGGCGGCGCGATGCCTGAGCGCGCCCTCGTCATCACGCCGACGTACAACGAGCGGGCCAACGTCCCGACGCTCGTCACGCGCGTGCTCGCGCAGGACCCGCGTATCGAGTTGCTCTTCGTGGATGACAACTCGCCGGATGGCACGGGCGATCTCATCGCCGAGCTCGCCGCGCAGGACCCCCGCATCCATCTCCTGCGGCGGCCTGGCAAGCTTGGACTTGGCACCGCGTACCGTGATGGATTCCGCTGGGCCCTCGAGCGGGACTTCGAGCTGATCTTCGAGATGGATGCGGACTTCAGCCACGATCCCTCGCATCTGCCCGAGTTCCTCAAGGCTACCGAGTCCGCCGATTTCGTCCTCGGGAGTCGGTACTTGGACGGCAGGGTGACCGTCGTGCATTGGCCGATGACACGACTGCTCCTCAGCTACGGGGCGAACATCTACGCGCGCTTCGTGACTGGACTTCGGCTTTGGGACGCGACGGGTGGGTTCAAGTGCTTTCACCGTCGTGTGCTCGCGGCGATCGACCTCGACGACGTCCGCTCGAACGGGTATGCCTTTCAGATCGAGATGTCGTTCCGCGCGGTGCGGAAGGGATTCCGGCCACTGGAGATCCCCATCGTGTTCACGGACCGGACCTTGGGGGAGAGCAAGATGAGCGGTGGAATCGTCCGTGAGGCCGTCCTGATGGTCTGGCGCCTCCGATGGTGGGCGCTGACGGGGCGGCTCTGATGACCCAGGCCGCGTTGCTGCGTCAGCCGGTGCCGTTCACCAAGCTGACCGGTTCGGGGAACGATTTCGTCTTTGTCGACGCGCGCACGGACGCGGCACTCGAGGCCGTCGCGATGGATCCGTCTGTGATCGCCGCCGCCTGTGACCGGCGCTTCGGGATCGGTGCGGATGGGGTGGTGGTCCTTCGGCCTGACCCCACGCACCCGTTCCGGATCCGCTACTTCAACGCCGACGGGACACAGGCGAACCTCTGTGGGAACGCGACGCTCTGCACGGTGCGTCTGGCGACCCATCTGGGCATCGTCGACCCGGCGGGGTTCCGCTTCGGGAGTGACGCGGGGGAGCTGCGCGGCTGGCTCCGGCCCGATGGGCAGCCCGAGGTCGACCTCAATCCGTTCGACCGGCTTGAGCCCGCGATTGGTATCCCGCTGGCCCCCGGCGAGCGCCGGATGGGCTTCGGGTTTCCCACGGTCCCGCATCTGGTGGTCGAGGTCGATGACCTGGACGCTGTGGACATCGCCATCCGCGGGCCCGCACTCCGGCACGACCCGACGTTCGAGCGCGGGACGAACGTGAACTGGGTGGCGCGGACGCCGACCGGCTGGGCGATGCGGACCTTCGAACGCGGGGTCGAAGGGGAGACGCTGGCCTGTGCAAGCGGGGCCACGACGTGTGCCGCCGTCCTCCGCGCTTGGGGGGTCACCGGCGACGAGACCCGGTTCCGGACCCGCTCCGGCCGGACCCTGACGATCCGGTATCGGCAGACCCAGCAGGGTGAGGTCCCGTCAATCTCGGGGGAGGGCCGGATCGTGTTCACGGGATCTCTGCTAGACCTCGGGGAGCGTCCGGCATAGTGGAGACGCCGGTCGGAACAATCGACCAGGCACAGGCAGACCTGCGTCAGGCCTATCTGGGAGGGGGCCCGGGAACGGTGGTCTCCGGATCGGTCTGGCTTGCCGCAGGACTCGTGGCCCAAGTGTCGGGAGTGAAAGCCGGGTTCCTCGTGCTCTATTTCGGAGGCCTGCTCATCTTCCCACTCTCCCTCCTCGTCGTCCGCTGCCTGTACCGCCGGCCAGCCTTGCCACCCGGGAACCTCGGCGCGCACATCGTAGGGGAGACCGTGATCCCGATGATCGGCGGGTTGCTTGGGGCCTGGCTGCTGCTCCCGTTCCGCCCGGAGCTCGTCTTTCCGATCGCGGCCATCGCGGTCGGGGGGCACTACTTCGGCTTTCGGAGCGCCTACGGGGATCGCACGTTCTGGCTCCTGGGCGCCATCCTGTGCGGCATCGGACTCGCGCCGATCTTTCTTTTTCGCGGGCCAGCCCCGATCGTGGCGTTCACGGTGAGCGGGGCCGAGGCGCTGTTCGGAGCTTGGCTGACCCTGAGGACCCGCTCCGATTTGGAGCGATGAACCGCCGGCCTTCTGAAGGGGCCTCCTCGACCAGGAGTCCTCGTACGCTCTTCGATTTCCACATCTTTCCACCTTATTACTTTACATAATACATATTATTGGCAGTTGCTTAGAGCGAGGGAGGCGGGAGGTTTCTCCCCTTCGATCGACCCGTCACGCGACAGAAAAGCGACAGCGGGCCCGGCCCAAAGACCGAACCCGCTGCTTTTCTACATCACGTGAGTCGACTTAAGACGCTGCGCTGATTTCACCTAGGCGAATGCGAGCCTCGCCGGCATACGGCGAGTCGTCACGGCCGCCGACCGTCTCGTACAGCGCCTTCGCGCCCGCAACGTCCCCGCTGGCCTGAAGGAGCCGAGCCTGCTCCATTCGGAGCGCATCCTTCTCGGACTCGAACCGGGCGCCGCCGACCGCAGCCCCATAGGCCTCGGCGGCCTCCGCGAGCTTCCCGGTCGCCTCGAGCCCCGCGCCGATCAGCGCCTGGACCCCGGACCGGAGCGCCTCGGGCGCCGACTTCCGGGCCGACTCGAGCAGCGCCAAGCCGTCGGCGTGCTTCCCCTGCTCGAACAGGATCTGCGCCGAGAGCATCGCCGCCTGCACACCGGCACTGGTCGAGCCGTACCGAGCCGTGACCTTGGCGAACTCGGTCAGCGCGAGGGCCGGGTTGCCCCCCGCGAACGCCGACTCGCCGGCCGCGTACAAGGCGGCCGCCTTCTCTTCCTTGATCTGACCGGACCGCTGCCACAGCCAGGCGCCACCGGCGCCGGCCGCGAGCACGATGGCACCGATCGTCAGCGGGCGGCGGTAGGTCTGCAGCGTCTCGCCGAAGGAGGGGGAATCGTTCAGGTCGATGTCAGTCATCTGGTTCGGTGGGTCAGGTGGGACGGCGCGGGCGCTCCGAGGCCACACCCCGGGCGCCGACGAGAGGAATCTAGGGACTCGGGGCCTTTCATTGTAGCCGAGTGCCCCCGGGCGGACTCGAACCGCCGACCTGCGGTTTAGGAAACCGTCGCTCTATCCACCTGAGCTACGGGGGCAGGCACGGGCGCCCACATCGGAACACCCGTGTGCGGGGAATCTAACGGTCGAGCCTCACGGGTCACGGGGCTTCGCGGTCCGCGGCGCACCTGAGCCGCTGCTGCTCCCCCCTCCGCCCCCGCTGGAGGCGGAACCGCCGGACGACCGACTCCCACCGGAGCTCGACTCGGTGCGCACCGACGATCCTCGAGGCTGGGCCGCGCGCGGGGACGACGTGCCGTCATTCCCGTCCTGCACATACCCGCGCCCGCGGACCATCCGCCCGCCCGCCGACCCGCTTCCACCACCGCTCCCGCCCACGCCGATGCCGCCGTCTCCCGGGGTGATGACCGGACGGATGATGACGCCACCGAAGTACGGGTTCCCGTACCAGCCGACGTACGGCCAGGCGGCGCCGAACCGCGAATACGGCGAGTAGTACATCCCCCCCGCGACGTTCAGCATCGGGAACCATCCACAGCCGAGCGGATCCATCAGCCACCAGCTCGCGCCACAACCGTTCCACATCGCCCAGTCGAAGTACGACATCGCCGTGCCGCCGCCGATGAAGAGCGGCGCGCGGCGCTCGACCGCGGCGGACTCGCGACGCGCCTCGGCCACCGCGGGGCCGGTCGCGCCGCCGCCGATCGCGAAATTCTCGGGATACGAAGCGGCGACGACGAAATCGAGCATCGCGGTCGATGTCCCCATCCGCTCCAGCTCCAACAGGTCCCGCGCCGACACCGGCAGACCCTGGACACGCGCACGCGCCTGCTCCGCTTCGGCGAGATACGGCCCCACCTGCGACCGAAGGTCGGCGGGGATCGTGAGCGTGTTCGAGACCGGCCGGAACCGCCGCACCTGTGAGGTCACCACCGACGTGACCCCGCCCCCCTGCGCCTGCACCCAATCCCCACCGGCCATGATGACGAACGCCCCCGCGGTCTGGAGCCGCGGGGTCCGCTCACAGGTGGTCTCACCGTCGAGGAGCACCCTGTCGCCCGCCGGCGTCACGCGCGCCCGCTGCCAGCCGGTACACCCCTCCGCCACGAGCGGCACCTTTGCCCCGTCGAGTCGCAGGACCGTCTCGGTGCGCGTCCCACTCCCGGCGAGCGCCACGATCCGCAGTCCCGCACCGGTCTCCGGAATCACGCACGTCAGTCCCTCGGCGGCGGCGAGGTCCGCCGCCTCCCAGCACCCGACCCACGGCAGCCCGGGTGCAGCCGCCGCGATCTGCGCCTCACCGACCGACGTGAGCCCGCAGGACATCACCAACCCGAAGAGGATGCGACGCATGGTGCCCTCCTTCAGAGACGGAACGAGAGACCGACCAGTGTGGTCAGGCCCGACAGGTCCAGCCGATACCCCACGAAATCCCCAGGGGCGCGCCCCGCATCGACGCCACCCAACAGATACCGCGCTTCACCGGTCAGCATCACGCGCTCTGACAGCGAGAGATGAGCCCCGCCGCCGACCTGACCCACCCACGACCAGCCGGAGGTGCTGAGCCGATCGGTGAAGACGTTCAACGTCTCCTTATCGATGAAGTCGCCGTCCTGTTCGAAGCGATAGCGGACGAGCCCAGCACCCGCACTCACAAACGGGACCACGCGCGTGGGAATCCAGGCGAATGAGCCGACCATCCGCCCCTTCTCCCGCAGATGATAGCGCCCCGACAGCGTAAACGGCGAGCGGCTGTACGCCGTCACCTGCTCGATGGGACGATCGTTGTTGTCGACCCAATCACGGAATTCGGACGGCGTCCGGCTCGACGAGGGCCCGAACCCGAAGACGACATCCAGCCGCGGCGAGACCGCGACGGCCAGATCCATCCCGAAGGATGCGGCCGCGAAATTCGATCGGTCGAGCGTCAGGTCCTTCGTGACATCGTCGAACAGGTTGCCCCCCGCCCGCGGAAGCGCGAACCCTCCGTGGAACGTCACCGTCGAGAGCGGCTCCCGGAACAGGAACCCGTCCCCCTGCCCCGTCTGCGCGTCAACACCAGACGCGGTCAACAGCAGCGCGATCGACAGGGTGGCGGTCCGCCACCCTCCCCGGCCCGCCCGTCTCGCTGACATTCGCACCGACACGCTCCGTGAAAGTCTTCCTATCATACTCCCTGACTCAGGGAATGGTTCACCGCGTCACCCGGGAAACCCGTGCCGCCCGATCAGCGGGACGAACCGCACCGGATCGAGGCACGTCTCCTCCCACGCATCCACCGACGTCCGCCGCAGCCGGACGAGCTGCTGCGCCGTCTCGCCGACCGGGATCAACAGCTGCCCACCCACGGCGAGCTGCGCCCGGAGCGGTTCCGGAATGCTCGGCCCCGCCGCGCCGACGAGGATCGCATCGAACGGCTCGAACTCCGGCCAGCCGAGCGTCCCATCGCCGACCCGCTGGACCACGCGATCGATCCCGCACGCACGGAATGCATCGCGGGCGGCGGTCGCGAGCTCGGGCACGCGCTCGATGGAGAACACCTGGTCCACGAGTCGCGTGAGGAGCGCCGACTGGAAGCCCGACCCGGTCCCCACCTCGAGCACCCGCTCTCGGCCGGTGAGGTGCAGTGCGGCGAGCGCGCTGGCGTGCGCCCACGGCTGACTGATCGTCTGCCCGTAGCCGATCGGCAACGCGGTATCCTCGTAGGCGCGATGCTGCACCCCGGTCGGCACGAAGAGATGCCGCGGCACGTCGTCGAACGCCTTCAGGACGCGGACGTCCGTGATGCCGCGCTCCGCGAGCGCCTCGATCAGCCGGCGCCGCGCCCCGCCGAAGCGTCGGACTACAGCGGTCTCCACCAGGGCTCCACGTCGGCGAGGCGCGCCTGGTGTGTCAGGTCGAGGTGGAGCGGCGTCACCGAGATATAGCCCTCACGCACCGCGACGAAGTCGGCGTCGTCCTCCCCGCTCCACGCGGCGCTCCCTCCGCCGATCCAAACGATATCACGCCCCCACGGATCCTTCATCTTCGTCAGCGAATCGGAGAAGACCCGTCGCCCGAGCCGGGTCAGCCGCACGCCCTTCACCTCACCCGCCGGTACCCGCGGGAGATTCACATTCAGCAGCGTGTCGGCCGGGAACGCCGGCAGCGACGTCAGGTGCGCGAGCAGACGCGAGAGCACCTCCACCTGGTCTTCGAGGAGCTGATCGTCGCCGCGCAACACGCGCCCCGCGAACGAGACGGCGATGCTCGGGATGCCAAGCGCGAGACCCTCCATCGCGGCGGCGACCGTCCCGGAATAGAGGACGTCCTCCCCCATGTTCGGCCCGTGATTGACGCCGCTGAGGACGAAGTCAGGGCGATCGGGCATCAGCCCTTCGACCGAGACCATCACGCAGTCGGTCGGGGTGCCATCGATCTGCCACCGCCGCTCGCCGAGCTGCACCGGACGCAACGGGTGATGCAGCGTCAGCGCGTGACTGGTCGCACTCTGCTCACGATCCGGCGCAACGACCCAGACCTCGCCGAGGGGCCGCGCGGCGCGCTCGAGGACCTCGAGCCCCCGAGCGAGGATGCCGTCGTCATTGCTGCACAGGATCCGCATCAGGGGCTCCGCCGCGCGGGCGGCTGCAGGGTGATCAGGATGTCCTTCAGGTCTTTCTCGAGCTGGAGGATCGACTGGAGGTCGAGCGCCTGCCGTGCCGTCGCGCGCAGCCCGCCGTCCCTGCGACGGGACTCGAGCTGCTGTCTCGCGCCCTCCACGGTGTACTTCTCCGTGTACAGCAGGTGTTTCACCAACTGCACGAACTCAAGCTCACGTCGCGTGTACACGCGATTCCCGGACCGGTTCTTGTTGGGGCTGAGCACCTTGAACTGGCTCTCCCAGTACCGCAGCACGTGGGGCTTCAGCTCGAGCATCTCACAGACGTCCCCGATCGAGTAGAACTCGCGGACCGGCTCGGGCTTCGCGCTCACGCGCGCTCCTCCTTGAGGTCCCGGGTCATCAGTTCGACGAGCGCCCACCGCGCCGGCTGCCGTTCGAACAGGACGCGGCGGACCGCGGCGACGATCGGCATCTCGACACCCACCCGCGCCGCGAGGGCGTGCGCGCTCTGCGTGGTCGCGACGCCTTCCGCGACGGTCTCGCGGCCGGCGAGCACCTCCGCGAGCGTCGCCCCCTCACCGATGGCAAGCCCCACCTGTCGGTTCCGCGAGAGTGAGCCGGTGCAGGTGAGCACGAGGTCCCCGACGCCGGCGAGTCCCGCGAAGGTGAGCGGATCCGCCCCGAGCGCGACCCCGAGGCGCGTCATCTCCGCCAGCCCACGCGTGATCAACGCCGCCCGCGCATTGAACCCGAGGGCGAGCCCGTCGGCGATGCCGGTCGCGACCGCCATCACGTTCTTCAGCGCGCCACCGAGCTCGACCCCGATCACATCTCGCTGGGTGTACACGCGGAACGCCGAGGTGCTGAAGGTGCGCTGGACGAGCTGCGCGATCTCCGGGTCCGCACAGGCGGCGACGAGCGCGGTCGGCAGATGCTGCGCGACCTCGAGGGCGAAGCTCGGGCCCGACAGGGCGACGACGGGATGTCCCGGAATCTCCATCGCGACGACATCCGTCATCAGCGCGAGGCGGTCGGCCTCGATTCCCTTCGTCGCGACGACCAGCGGCGTCCCGGCGACGATGCCCGCCGCAGCATCCCGCGCGACATGCCGCAGGGCGTGCGATGGCGGAGCGAAGAGCACGAGCTCGGCCCCTGCGGTCGCATCGCCCAGGTCGTCGGTGGCCGCCAATGCCGGATGCAGGGCGACCCCGGCGAGGAACCGCGGATTCTCGTGCCGCCTCGCGATGGCATCGGCGACGTCCGGCTCGTAGGCCCATAGGATCGTCTCGTGGCCGTTCTCCGCGAGGAGATTCGCGAGCGCCGTCCCCCACGCACCGGCCCCGATCACGGCGCACCGCATCAGGCGGCGCCTCCAGACGGCGCGCCACTGGAGGCGTCGGTCGCCGGAGCGGTCGGCGTCGCGCCCGGCCTGCCGAGCCGGGGCTCAGTGCCCGCACGCAGCCGCTCGATGTTGGCGCGATGCGTCCAGACGACGAAACCGGCGACCGCAATCGCCACCAGCGCGAACGGCGACCCCGGCCCCACCCGCCACGCGACGGCGGCCGGCAGCAGCAACGCGGCGACCATCGAGCCGAGGGAGACGATCCGCGTCCGCCAGACGACGAGCACGAACGCACCGAGGGCGACGAGCAGCGCGACCGGCACGAGCGCGGCGAAGACCCCCGCCGTCGTCGCGACCCCCTTTCCGCCGCCCTCCCACAACAGGAAGACCGGCTTCGCGTGCCCGAGGATCGCGGCGATCCCGAGGACCAGCCCCATCCACGCCGGCGTCGCAGATCCCGGCGGCGCGATCACCACCTCGCTGATGCGGGGAGTGAGTACGAGGACGGGGAGCGCGCCCTTCAGCGCGTCAAGCAGCAGCACGACGATCGCCGCCGGCGCGCCGAGCGTCCGATAGACATTCGTGGCACCGAGGTTGCCCGACCCCACGGTGCGCAGGTCGATGCCCTTGAGGAGACGGCCCGCGAGGTAGGCGAAGGGGAGCGATCCCGACGCGTACGCAAGCACGATCGCGACGATCGGCGGCAGCGTTCCGGACGCCATCTCACTCCCTCCCGTTCTTCCGCTTCAGGATGATCCGGAGCGGGTTCCCTGTGAACCCCCACATCTCCCGGAACCCGTTGTGCAGGTACCGAATGTAGTGCTCCTGGACCAGTTCCGGATGGTTGCCGAACACGACGATCGTCGGCGGCGCCGTCTCCACCTGCGTGGCGTAGTTGAGCTTTACCTCGTTCCCCGCCGCCTGCGGCGGCTGGCGCCGGGCGAGCAGCGTATGCAGCCCCTCGTTCACATCCGAGGTGGGGACGCGCTTCGCCCGCTCGGCGCGCACCTCGCGGATCACCTCGAGGACCTTCGTCACGCGCTGGCCCGTGAGGGCGGAGGTGAAGAGGAAGGGGACGTGCGCGAGGTACGGCGCCTTCTCGACGCACTCCTTCTGGAACTTCGCCGCCGTCTTGTCGTCCTTCTCCTTCAGGTCCCACTTGTTGACGATGATGATCATCCCGCGCCCCGCCTCCCACGCGAGGGTCGCGATCTTCAGGTCTTGATTGTGCAGCCCCTCGACCGCGTCGATCATCAGCAGGCAGAGGTCCGCGCGGTCGATCGCGCGCCGCGTGCGCAGCGCGGAGTAGAACTCCACCCCGTCGTCCACGCGCGACTGCCGCCGGAGCCCGGCGGTGTCCACGAAGATGTACGGCTCGCCGTGGAAGGTGAACGGCGTGTCGATCGAGTCGCGCGTGGTCCCGGCGACATCCGAGACGACGAGGCGGTCCTCCCCGAGCAGGCGGTTGATGAACGACGACTTCCCGACGTTGGGACGGCCGATCACCGCCACGCGAACCGCATCCGGGACGCCGTCGGACGGCGTCGACGGCAGCGCGGACACGATCGCATCGAGGAGATCGCCGGAGTTCTTGCCGTTCCCCGCCGACACCGGGACGGGATCGCCCGCGCCGAGGTTGAAGAACTCGAACCAATCGGCGCTCTTCGGGTCATCGACCTTATTCGCCACGAGGAGCCACGGCTTCCGCGCGTGCCGGATGAGGTCCGCGATCCGCGCATCACTCGGATGGAGCCCCGCCTTCGCATCGACCGTCAACAAAAGGAGATCGGCCTCGGCGATCGCCTCCTTCACCTGGCGCTTGATCGCGACATCCATCGGGAGGTCGGAGTCCTCGACGAGTCCCCCCGTGTCGACCAGCCAGAAGTCGCGGCCGTTCCACTGGGTGAGGGCGAAGTGCCGGTCCCGCGTCGTCCCCGCCTCATCGCTCACGATGGCGGTGTCGTCGCCGATGATGCGGTTGAAGAGCGCTGACTTGCCGACGTTGGGGCGCCCGACGAGGGCGACGACCGGGATGTCGCTCACGCGCCGCTCCCGACCGAGGCGCCGATTGGCTCCTCCTGCGAGAGGACGTCGATGAAATCGTAGGACGGATAGACCGGCATGGGCAGCGTCTCGCGAAGGGCGATGAAGGACACGTCGTCGAGGAAGACGCCGGCGTCGTTGATGGTCTCGGCCGGGATCAGCGCGAGGTCGAGATCGGCGCGACCCTCCAACGCCCGCGCGATATCCGCACCGACGAGGAGGCCGGCCGTCGTCACGGTGGGGCCGAACAGCGAATTCGTGGTCGGGATCAACTCGAACCGTGCCCCGGTCGTCGCCGAGAGGCGGTCGAGCAACTCGGGGAGGAGCGGAGCCATCGCCGTCCCCGTCACCACGCCGATGCGACGCCCGTCGAGCCGCGGGAGGGTCGATGCCCCCTCCGCGATGCGCCCGCGCAGCGATGTGACCGCGCCGACCCCGTTCTCGATCTGGGCGAAATCACGGTAATGCTCCGCCGCCGGCAGCGGGACGTCGGCGAGGAGGTAGAGCTCGTCGGAGCCGTAGACCCACGGTGCCCCGCGCTCCGCCTCGGCGCGCGCAGCCCAGCGGCCGACCACCTCGAGGAGCCCGCGCGCCGCCTCCCGATCCATCGACCGACCGGTGTAGAGATGCGAAAACTGCGTCACCCCGACCGGCACGAGCGCGACGCTCAGGCAGGCATCACCGAAGGCCCAGAGATCCGCCAGCGACTGTTCCAACACCGCGCCGTCGTTGAGCCCCGGCACGACGACCATCTGCCCGTGAAACTGGATGCCGCCCGCCGTGAGCCGCGTGAGCTGCTCGACGATGTTCGGCACGCGCGGGTTGTTGAGGAGCACCTTCCGCGCCTCCCAGGGCGTGGCGTGCACCGAGACGTAGAGGGGCGAGAGCCGATACTCGAGGATCCGCGCGACGTCCTTCTCCTTCAGGTTCGAGAGCGTCGCGAAGTTGCCGTAGGCAAACGAGAGCCGGTAATCATCGTCGCGGATGTACAGCGGCTTCCGGAGCCCCTTGGGGAGCCCCTCGATGAAGCAGAACTCGCACCGGTTGGCGCACCGGCGCACGTTGGGAGGCTCCAGCTCCACCCCCATCGCTTCCCCGCCCTCGCGCTCGATCTCGAAGACGACGTGCTCGCCGTCCGGGAGCTTCGCTTCGAGCTCGAACGCCTCGTCGGCGGTCAGAAACTCCCAGTCTAGGAAGTCTTCGAGAGGGCGCCCATCGACCGAGAGCAGCTCGGTGCCGGGCGTCAGGCCCAGCTCGGCGGCGATACTCTCAGGCTGGACGCGGAGGACGCGAATCATGGTTCAAGCAACCTATCAGCAGAACCATCGGAAATCAATGATTTAGAACGACTTCCGTGCCTCTTCGAGGACCTCACGGACCGGTCGGCCGAGGCGGTCCGCCACCGCCTGCACGTCATCGAACTCAGGCTTCGCCCGCTCCGAACCGTCGGGCATCGCGACGACCTTGAACCGGACCGGGTGACCGAAGACCACCCGGCTCTCCTCGCGTCGCGACAACACGGCCCGCGTCCCCTCCATTCGACGCACGCCAATCGTCGGGCCCTCGTGGAGCAACACCCCCTCGAGCGCTGTCGCCTCGGCGGGGCGCGCGATCACCTCGATCCGCGTCCCCGGCCGACCCTTCTTCATCACCGAGGGGAGCAGGACGACATCGAGCGCACCCGCCGCCCGAAGCCGGCCGGACACCGCCGCAATCTCCTCGCCGGAGGCGTCATCAAGATCGGCGCTGAGCACGACGATCTCCTCGCGGGTCACCCCACCGGCCGGGGCGACCGGCTCGACCTCCGCCAGAATCACCCGGAGCGCATTCGCCCGATCCGGGAAGTCTTTCGTCCCCGCCCCGAAGCCGCTCCCCACCGGTACGTACACCTTCGGCGGGAGCCCCTCGCTGAGGACCCGGAGCAACACCGCCCCGGTCGGCGTGGTCAGTTCCCCGGCCCCGTCCGGCCCCGGCCGCAGCACCTGCCCCTCGAGCAGTCGCAGCGTCGCCGCGGTCGGCACCGCCATCCGCCCGTGCTGGGTATCGACGAAGCCATCCCCCACCTGCACAGGACCGCTGAAGACGCGCGCCACGCCCAGCCGCTCGAGCCCCCAGATCGTGCCGACGATGTCGAGGATGGCGTCGACCGCGCCCACTTCGTGCAAATGCACCTTCTCGACCGTCGTCCCGTGAATCACGGCCTCCGCGTTCGTGATCGCGGTGAACGCCTCGATGGCCTTCGCCTTGACCGGCGCCGGGGCCTCGCTGGCCTCGACGATGGCGACGAGATGCTTGAGGTGACGCCCGTGCGGTTGCGGCGGGATGTCAAAATCCACCTTCCACGCCGCGACCTGCCCGCGCGTCACCCGCGTGCGCCGGACCGCGACGCCGTCGAGTCGCAGCGCCGACGGCAACGCATCGATGAACGATGGATCGAGTCCGACGTCCAGCAGGGCGCCGAGGCACATATCCCCGGCGATGCCGGAGAAGGGGTCGAAGATCGCGATGCGCATCACCGAATCTACCTGCTCACCACCGATAGCTCGCGCCCGAGCCCGTATTGAACACCACCACCTCCGCGTCCGCACGGAGCCGCCCACCCGCTACCAGCTGACGGACCGCCTCCAACGCGGCGCCACCCTCCGGCGCGGCATCGATCCCCGAGCGCGACGCGAGCTGGAACGTCCCGGCGCGGATCCGCTCCTCGCTGACCGCCTCGGCGTCCCCGCTGCTCTCGCGTAGCGTACGCAGCGTGAGGCGGTCACCGAGCGGCCCGGGCACGCGCAGGCCGCTCGCATGCGTCGTCGGATCCACCCACGGCGTCGCGCGATCTTCCCCCGCGGCGAAGGCGCGTACGAGCGGCGCGCACCCGCTCGCCTGCGCGATGATCATCCGCGGCCGCACCGTCTCCGGCGGCACCCACCCCCAGTCGAGCATCTCACCGATCGCCTTCCAGATGCCGATCGTGCCCTCGCCGCCGCCGGTCGGATACACGATCGCATCGGGGAGGCGCCACCCGAGTTGCTCAGCGACCTCGAACCCCATCGTCTTCATCCCTTCGACGCGATACGGCTCGCGGACCGTGGCGACGTTGAAGAATCCCGATTCGCGTGCGAAGGCGAGCGTCGCCTTCCCGGCGTCGCCGATGTGACCAGGGAGCAGTTCGAGCTCGGCGCCGAAGGCACGGATCGAGCCGAGGATCGGCGGCGGGGTCGTCTCGGGCGCGTAGATGCGGCACGGCATCCCCGCCGCTGCCGCGTACGCGGCGAGCGCGATGCCCGCGTTCCCCGCTGTCGGTACGCAGACGCCCGGCAGCCCGAGCGCCTTCGCGCGCGTGACCGCCATCATCAAACCACGCGCCTTGAAGCTCGCCGTCGGATTGAGCCCCTCGTCCTTCACCCAGAGCCGTCGGACGCCGACCTCGTGCGCGAGATGCGGCACCTCGATGAGGGGTGTCATCCCCTCGCCGAGCGAGACGGGGGACTCCCCGTCGAGGAGCGGCAGCGCGGCGCGGTACCGCCAGAGCGAGGCCTCCGTGCCCACCGAGGCGCGGGTCGGCGCACCGGCAATCCGCGCGAGCAGCGGTTGCCCGCAATCGGGACAGAGCGACGCCAGATGTCGGCCGTCGGCCTGGGTGTAGGAGCAGGCGGAACAGTGGAGCGACCAGGTCATGTCGACGGACTCTCTGGAGGGACGGATGGGGTGTGCAATGTCTCGAGGATACGCGCAGCCAGCGCCGCGGTGAAGCCGGGGACCGCCGCGATCTGTTCGACCGTCGCCTCGCGGACGCCCTGGAGTGAGCCGAAGGCGGTGAGGAGCGCCCGCCGCCGGACCGGCCCGATGCCGGGAATCCGCAGGAGTTCGCTCGTGATCGTCCGCATCGTGCGGCGCTTCCGGTTGTACCCGACGGCGGTCCGGTGCGCCTCGTCGCGCGCCTGCTGCAACAGGCGAAGCGCCGTCGATCGTCGCGGGAGGTGCAAGGGCTCCGCGCGCCCACGCACGAAGACCTCCTCCTCCCGTTTCGCCAAGCTGATCAGCGGGAGCGCGTCCAAGCCGAGCGCAGCGAGTGCCTCGCCCGCGGCCGAGAGCTGCCCCTTGCCGCCATCCACCACCAGGAGATCGGGGAGCGGACGCCCTTCATCGAGTCGGCGCCGGAAATACCGCCCCACCACCTCCCGCATCGACTGGAAATCGTCCGGCCCCTGCGCAGGATCGACGGACTGCACGCGCATCGTCCGGTACTCGGCGCGCCGCGGTCGACCGTTCTCGAACCACACTACACTCCCGACCGAGTCCTTCCCCTGCGCCGTGCTGTTGTCCACGCAGACGATCGACCGCGGGAGCTTGGCGAGGCCAAGCACACGACCCAACTCGTAGACCGGGTCCACGGCACGCTCCTCGGCGTCCTCCGCCGTGAGCTTCAGCTCCTCGAGCAGATGCCGAGCGTTTTGCTCGGCGAGGTCGACGAGCTCCCGCTTCGGCCCGCGCTGCGGGACGAGCAGCCGCGTGCCAGGCTCGAGCGACTCGGCGACGAGATCGCGATCTTCGAAGTCGAAGGGGAGCAGCACCTCACGCGCGCGCGCCGGCGCTCCCCGATAATGCGCCGTCAGATACTGCGCAAGCACGTCGCCATCCGACGCGTCCTCGACGCCGGAGAGGTACCGATGCTCGCGCGCGACGAGCTTACCGTCACGGATGCGCAGCCACGCCACGGCGGCATCTTCGCCGTCCCGCGCATACCCGATGATGTCGCGATCGCCTCCCTCCACAGAGAGGACGACCGTGGGTTCGCGGAGCTGGGCCAGCCGCGTGAGCGCGTCCCGGTACTCCGCGGCGCGCTCATAGTCCATCGCCGCCGCGGCGGCGGACATCCGCGCCGCGATACGCCGCTCGACCGCCTCGGTCTTGCCATCGAGACACGCGACGACGTCCTCGAGATCGGCCCGGTACTCCGCGACCGATTGGCGCCCGACGCACGGCGCGCGGCACCGACCGATGTGATGGTCGAGACAGGGCCGATCCGGGGTCTCGCGCGGGAGATCATAGCGGCACGACCGAACCTGGAAGACGCGCTGGATCACCTCGAGGGTCCGACGCATCCCCTGCACGTCCGTGTATGGCCCGAAGTACCGGGCGCCGTCTGGCTCCACCCGCCGCGTGACGATGACCCGAGGCAACGGCTCCGGCATCGTCACCTTCACATACGGGTAGGTCTTGTCGTCCCGGAGCAGGATGTTGAAGCGCGGCCGATGCTCCTTGATGAGGTTCGCCTCGAGCACGAGCGCGTGGACCTCCGACGGCACGACGATCGTCTCAAGGTCGGCGATGAGACTCACGAGGCGCCGTGTCTTCGGGCTCTCCTCGTGCGCCGACGCGAAGTAGCTCCGGACGCGGGGCCGCAATCGCTTCGCCTTCCCGACGTAGAGGATCGTCCCCTCGGCGTCCTTCCAGAGGTAGACGCCGGGTTGCTCCGGGAGATGCGCGAGCGCCTGCGCGACGCGCTCAGGCGCGGCGCGCATCATCGATCCCGAATCGCGCCGTCAGCGCGAAATACGCCCCCGCCGCCACCGCCGCCGTGACGGCCGCATACGCCCACCCCGGCACCCCCACCCCGGACCCACGGGCCACGAGGGCGGCACCGACGCTCACCAAGAGCCCCCCGACCACGCTCACCGCAGCGACGGCCCAGTACCTGAGGAGGCGGCGGGTCGGCACCGCCGTCGGCCCGATCGCGCGGGTCACGCGATGCCGCAGCCAGTGGTATTCCACCCACGCGGCGACGCCCGCTGCCGCCGTCAACGCCGGCAGCCCCCAGCGCGCATCGACACCGATCCAGGTCGGCAGACCGAGCGCCCCTACCCAACCGAGGGCACCGCCGAGCCCCACGCGGAGCAACGCCCCGCGGAACGGCGTCTCGGCATCGCCGAGCGCGTAGCAGGCGGACGCGTAGAGCCGGCCGGCCGTGTTCGCGAGCAACCCGAGCGCCGCACCGATCAGCGTCCGATGCACCCAGCGCGCGGTCTCCGCGGTGAACGCGCCGCCACCGAACAGGCCGTAGACCACCAGCTCCCCGACGAGCACGAACGCGACGACGGTCGGGACGACGAAGTACGCGATCCGGTCGAGGCCACGATTGAGACGCGTCCGTAAGGCGGCGGCGACCGCCTCGGGCTCGCCGGTCTCGCCGGACATCGCCGGGAGCTCCGCCGCGGACACCGCCATCCCGAAGAGCGAGACCGGGAGGAGGGAGAGCACCTGGGAATAGCCGAGGATCGCAACCGCCCCCGACCCCACGAGAGAGGCGATCGCCGTGTCAACGAATCCGCTCACCTGGACGACCCCACGGCCGACGACCGTCGTCCCGAATCGGGCGATCACACCGCGAAGGGCCGCGTCACCAAGCCGCGGCCGGAACCGCAGCCCGGGCTCGAGCCGACGCACCATCGGGAGCTGCACGCCGAACTGCAACACGCTGCCGGCGACGCTCGCGAGCGCGACGAGGACGGCGATGTCGTCGAGCCCGCGCCCCGGCGCACCGACGAGCACTGCGACGATCATCGCGGCGTTCCACACCACCGGCGAGACATACGAGAGGAAGAACCGCTGGTGCGCGTTCAGGACGCCAAGGCACCAGGCGCTGAGCACCAACAGGCCGACGCCGGGGAAGATGACGCGCACCAATCGGATCGTCAGCGCCCGGGGCGCCTCGCCGAACCCCGGCGCGATCAGATCCACGAGGAGCGGCGCCGCGAGGACACCGAGCAGGACAACGGTGCTACTGACGAGCGCGAGCAACGCGACGACGGCCCCCGCCAGCCGACCAGCCTCCTCCGTCCGCCCCTCCGCTCGCAGACGCGCGTAGGCCGGGATGAACGACGCGGAGAGGACCCCTTCGCCCAACAGGTTCTGCAGGACATTCGGGATGCGGAACGCCGACGCGAGGGCGTCGGCGGCCGCAGAGTCACCGAGGAAGAAGGCGAGCGCCTTCTGCCGGACGAGGCCGGCGATGCGGCTGAGGAGGATGCCCGCCGCGACGAGCCGCGCGCCGCGCGCCGTGCTCACGGCGCGACGAGCGTCCCGGCGTGCAGAGCGGCGCCCGCCTTCAGCTGGGTAAGGAAAAGGTCCCCGTGACGCGCGAGGAACGGGATCGCGCTGAGGCGACGCTCCTGCCGCTGCTGCTCGGGGCGGAGCGCGGCACGCACCGCGATCATATCCCGCCCCAATGCCTCGTCGCGGCGATACGCCGCGGCTCGGAGCCGGCGCTCGAGCCGAGCCACGCGATGTTCGAGCTGGAGGCGCGCCCCCTCGAGAACACGGTCGGGGACGAGCGCGTGTGCCTCCCCTTCAGGCGTCCGTAGCCCCGCCATCCGCGCCGTGATGTCGGCGCGCAGTCCCTCGAGCGCCGCGCGCGCCTCCTGCGGGAGGGCGCGCTCCCCGAGCTGGCGCTCCGCGGCGTGCGGGTCGAGCAGATCCGCGACGGTGAGCCCGAGGCGGCCGAGCCGGCGGTCGATCGTCGGCTCCACCACCGTCGCCGACCAGCGCGGGACCACGAGCGGACGCGGCAGGTCAAGCGCGTCGGCGACGGCGGTGACCTGCGCGAAATACCCGAGCTCGCCAGGCCCGCCGAGATAGGCGACCGTGGGCAGGAGCTGTCGCTCGACGATCGGACGAAGGAGGACGTTCGGCGACAGCGTGGCCGCGTCCTCGCCAGCAAGCACCGCGGCGCGTGCGAGCGGGACCCGTGCCTTCACCCCGGCGTGGGATTCAAACACGAGCGAGAGGCGTGCGACCCGGGCGACCTGCGCCCGGAACCCTGCCCGCTCAATCGCCACGGTGCGAAGCGACAGGGCTTCGTCGACGCGGTTCGCCCCGCGCAACGCGGCGACGAGTGTCGGCCGCGCGGCCGCCCGCACCGCCGGATGCCACGCATCGAGCACAGCGATACCCAACGGCTCCAGCAAAGTCCGCATCAGCGAGACGTACGCCCCGCCGATCGTCGCACCGGGCGCATAGGCGGCGCGCACGGCATCGAGGAGGGCCGCGTTCGGCGCCGACCCCGCGGCACGCACCAGCCGCTCATAGACCTCCTGCACGTCACCGAGCGGCATCTCGGCCATCACCACACCGTCGCTGCCCTGCCGCGGAATCGCCAATCGCTGGAAGCCATCCGTCTCCGCGACCCCGGTCCACGCGGCCTCGGCGAAATCGGCGTCATCCGTCGCCGCCCAGAAGACGGGGGCCGTCGGGATCCCGGTGTCGCGCTCGAGCCGCTCGGTGAGCGCGAGCGCGGAAAGCGCCTTGAGCAGCGTGTAGAGCGGTCCGCCGAAGAGCCCTGGCTGCTGACCCGTCGTGACGACCACCCCACCGGCCGCAGCGACGCGATCGAGCCGCGCGGCGGCCTCACCACTCGCGGCGAACGCCGGACCGAGAGACGTCCGCCACCCCGCCGGGGCGCCAGCGCGCACCGACTCCATCCGCGCGCGCCATCCCTCGATCCCACGAGGGCGCGGCACGATCCAATCGGCGGGCGCGACGCCCTGCAGGATGGCCCGCGCGAGCGCTCCCCCGCCGAGTGCCTCAGTCAGGACGCGCGGCGCGCTCACCACGCCTCCTGGCACGGCGGCGGAGGCATCGGACGGCGGCGATCCACCTGGTTGCGAAGCATCGAAAGGGGCATCACTTGTGATACGGTTCACCGCGCACGATAGTGCCGGCCCGGTAGAGCTGCTCCGCGAGGACGAGCCGCGCAAGCTCGTGCGGCAGGGTCCACGGCGCGAGGGAGAGCCGTCGCTCGGCACGCGCGAGCACCGCGTGGTCGAGCCCGTGGGCACCACCGACGACGAAGGTCA
>Ga0194134_10001613_pt1 | contig 29192 bp, 33 predicted proteins | sample TA2KigOff0mmetaG_FD_148602 | JGI IMG/M metagenome (GOLD analysis project Ga0194134, IMG submission 148602) | Freshwater microbial communities from Lake Tanganyika, Tanzania - TA2015056 Kigoma Offshore 0m | ecosystem: Environmental > Aquatic > Freshwater > Lake | place: Tanzania: Lake Tanganyika... | reverse complement strand
TTTTCTCTCTGAGTTCTACCAAGATGTCCTGAACATCTATTTTCTCAATCTCGCTGGCATCCCACTGACCGATGGCAATCTTCTCCTTGAGAACTTCGTTCTCTTTGGACATCTCATCTATTGTATTGGTCAGTTCTGCAACTATGTCATCCTGTTCTGGTGCGGCAGGTATCTCAGTTGCTGAATCTTTTTTGGGCTCTTCTTGTGGCTTATTTTCCTCAACACTCTTAGAATCCTTGGGCTTCTTCTTGTCCATTTCGAATTCTTTACCATCTTTGTCAAAATACTTGACTTTGCTCTTTCTTTCTACCTCGCCAGCCTTCTCAAGCTTGCGTCTAATGTAGTTGACTGTGCTGCGTGGTATACCAATCGTCTTGGCTATCTTGTCATCGCTCCACTTGCCCCACTCCTCATCCTTGATCATCCGGGTTGCGTTTTCACGGTTATCCTCGGCTGTCATCGAGAGGCCACGGTTGTTATTAGCGCCGACCGCATACAAATAAGCATCTCTTACACCGCCTTCGTGGACATCAAAGTCAGCCTCTAAAACTCCATTAGATTTATAAGCTCTGTATCTATGGGATCCATCAGCTAAGAGATATCTCTTTCCGTCAAAAAACACAACCATGTTGGGGAACTTGTCCCCTTCTTTCATTTGCTCGGCGTATTTTTGAACTTCGTTCTGGTTTATGGACTTACGAACTTGTGCCTTTGGATCAATAAAAACATCCGTTAGTTTTAGTTTTATTACCTTCATGCACTACCTCCTATGTTTTTGATTTTGTGAAATTTATGACGACCAATGGTGACGATATCGGTCAGGCCTTGCTCGTATAGGATTTTTAATATCGCTGATATTCTAGACTGACTCATTATGAATCGCTTGGCGAGTGTGCCCGCTGCAACCGGAGTCTTGTGCGTTACCAAATACTCCCAGACCTTCTTCTCGGCTGGGCTCATTATGTGCCTCATTCAATCTCCACAAAAACAAGATATTGATTCTTCCTCTGACCCGAACATGTCGCCCTGGTCCTTGGCAAATTTAAGCATATCAGCATAGCTCGGGCGGTCCTTTCTGAACCTTGCCCCATCTCCAGAGAACTCTCCTGTAGATTGAATCTTAGATTCCATCCTAACCCACCAAATGGCACGGTCTGGCTTTTCTTGGATCAGGCTTAGTGTCTGTGGATATCCTTTAAGAAAACAGAGATCACAGTTCCCGTGGTAAGTCTTGCCGTTAAAGTTCGGCAGGCCCAAATCAAATGTCTGGGCTTTCCAAAACTCCCCGACATCCTGCGCTGTCACTCCAGCCACATACAGAGGAACCCTGTCTCGGCTCATCTTGGCAGCTCGTCTAGGCTCATCTGCCCGGATACCAATCCAATCCGTATTCTCGTCATGCTCCCAACCGATGGACTTGAAGTATCTATGGATGGTCCGGATCTTCAGTTCAGCCGTGCAGAATCGAGTCACGGGGTTGGGAAGAAACTTCTTTCTCTCAATCAAGGCTTCGAAAGGTTCCCCGTTCCGGCTTGCTGTCTCAAAGCTTACCTCTTTGAACCGTGGATCTTCCTTGGTGTATTCGAGCCATAAGATGGGGACTTTCCAATTATCTTCGCAGTCCTTGACGAACTTAAGCGTGGCCTCCTCCTCTTTACCCGTATTGGCAAATACCACTTTGGCTTCGTCCGGTAGCCCACCGTTGGATTGCAAGATACGCCAGAGCATGTAGCCGCTGGTTCTGCCTCCTGAGAACGAGACGACTGTTGGCTCTGTTATTCTGAATGGATCTTGCACTAGATGGTCTCCTGAATTTTCATCTACTATATCACAATGTTTCAAGTTCCCCAAGGGGTGGATAACAGTCCCACCACCGCCCTAGGCGCAGGATAGGTGTGCGCCCTAGGCAACCCGAAGGTAGCGATTCATTCACACAGGAGTCTTGTCCCACCACTTACCTCCTGGCTACTCTGGTCCCTCGCTAACAGGCCAGAACCCAAGCACGGGTGTCGTTGCTGGGTGTCTTTTCTGACGGGCGGTCGATTCAAACCCACATCTAACGGGCGTCTTGCCGGTCGGATGCCAAGCCCCAAAAGAAAAACCTCTTGGAGAGGACTTGGGCTTGACAGGCCACCAGCATCGGGCGGGCACCAACGATGACTAACAAGCCCTCTCTAAGAGGTTCTGAAATACCGCTGTGTCCGCCTAACGCCGGGTGTCAATCCGACAAATAGAATTTTACGGGGCTAGCACGATAAAAGCAAATGATTTTTACAAGGACCTGAGATCGGCCTATCTGGGGTCCTAGGCTTCCCACCGGAACTTGGCCTGACCATAGATCTCTTGGGGGGTCCGCTCGATCCCGTCCCGGTTCCTCTTCTCTGCCCACCGGTCATGGGGCTTGACCTCCCCCGCAATCTTCCATCCGGCCCCTCTTAGGCTAGATCCAGGCTCAGTCTGTAGGGTGTAGGTCACCATCCTTTTCCCGCCCATTTGCTGCCAAATCCTCCAGCACCGGCCATATAGGAAAGAACAGGTATTCTTTGGGGCATCGTCTAAGACACAGACACGGGTTACCTCAAGGGTAATCCCATCCATAAGGGTTGCGGATATCGGATTACCACATATGGCAACTCCGACCAGCCGTCCATCCTCCTCAGCACCAATTGCAAACTTGGCCCCTTGAGGTCTTTTATTGTGTCGATGGTGGGAGTCAACGAATTCCTGGGCTGATCGAATACTAATGGGCACTACAGTCAATCCCATTTGTTCTCCTAAAGGTGGGAGGCAGATTTGGTGGGTGGGGCGGGTTGTGTACGAACAACCGAATCCCACATTGCGGAATCCTTAGTTCCCCGCCCCGATTGTAGGCTACGACAGTGATTTCTGAATGTCTATAAGGAAAAAAACCCCCTAGAGTGTCCAGTTCTAGGGGGCAGGGCACGAGGAGAGTGCCGGGAGATGTCCAAAAGGACTAGCCAAGGAGGTGGCTGGCTCCGACTATATGTTCCCCCATTGTTAGTGTCAACTACCACCTTATGCCATGCCACATTTCTACGGCCCGGCCAAAGTCTTTCCCAAGACCACACTTGATCCACAGTTGCTTCATTTCTTCGGCAGGCATGGGATTAAGTTTTTCACTTGATTCCTTAAGTTCTCGCCTTCCATAGACCCATGCCAGTTGCCAGATTGCATAGAACTGACGCCTATCTGAGTCTGTGATCTTCTTTTTATATTTGAGCAAACTTCGCTTGGACTTATTTTCCATCCACTTTTCAAAACTTTTTTTGCAACTCATTTGACCTCCAAGTTTCCAGATTCAAACAGCCAGCCGATAGTTTTCCTATGAGCATCCTCCCACATCCCGACCCTTCCCTCCTTGGTTAGGCCGGAGCCTTGGTCTAGGTCGTAATGGCACTGATAGCAAAGCGCAGCGATCCGGTAGTCATGGGCCTTAATCGAGCGGCCCTTGCCATCCCGTAGCTGATTTGAATGAGCGGCTACCACCGTCCCATTCTTGGCCCCACAGGACTGACAGGGAGACTCCCTGACGGCTTCAAGAAGCTTCTTGTTTCGGTAGTTCATCGACTGCCATAATCCTTTCCCCAAGCCATGCCATGACATTTACGGCCATAGAGTTACCCAAGGCCCGATATCTCAACCCATCTGGCGTATCCTTCCCCTTCCAAGGGATAGCGGTATACCCATCCTTAAACCCCTGCAGGCGCTCACACTCCATTGGAGTAAGCCTCCTAACGGCCATAGAGGCTAGGGCTACGGCTGGCAAAGGTCTCCCACCACCAGAGGGGGAACCCTTTAGCAGAGGGCCAGTGGCATCTCCTGATCCATGGGCATTGTTCTCATAGTCCCACCCACCGAGGATCGGCTCCATAACTTTTAGTCCGCTGGTATTGGTCCCACCGCACGCTTCGGTTAATGTGGCTGCAACATCACCATTTACGACTTGGTTATAAACATCCACGGCCTGGGCTGATAAAGCGATTGGCACATTCCCTCCCCCAGTCCCGTACTTCTGGGTAACAGTGGAACAGACATCCCCAAGATCCCTGACCCGAGAGTCTTGGCCGTGCATTTCATAGACGCCCTGGATGACGGCATTCTCCTGTCCTTGGTTGGTAGCCAAGGGAAAGGCGACATTTGAGGTGATGGGATCCTGCGTCCCGTGGATAACCATGGGTTCGGTAATCAGGTCGGTAGCATCCTTAAAGTCCCGAGACTTCATGGCTGAGGCAGTCTCATCGTTTATGTATTGTCCAAACGCTTGGAGTCTATTGCCTGTTCTAACGCTGTCTTGAGCACCGGAGGCAGTGTCTTTCCTCTTCGTTCGGCTCGGTTCAGGATTCCCCGACAAGCTGCTGCGCTCAAATAAAACCGCTGCGGCACGATGCCAGTCTCCAAGATATCCGACAACGAAGACACGCCTTCGTCTTTGTGGGACGGCCCGTGGAAACTCGTGTGTTCGGATATATTGAGCGTCAAGGACTCGGTAGGCCCACCCATACCCGAGTTCAACCAGCCCTCGAAGTAGGGTGGCAAAATCCTCTCCTCCGTTGGATGATAGGACGCCGGGGACGTTCTCCCAAACCAACCATCTGGGCCGATGTTTCCTAGCAATCGCAAGATAGGTAAGCATGAGGTTGCCACGAGGGTCATCCAGTCCTTTTCTAAGTCCTGCAACTGAGAAGGATTGGCAAGGGGTTCCTCCGACAAGAAGGTCAATTGTTCCAAGATTCCACTCCTCGAACTTGGTCATGTCTCCAAGGTTAGGGACATGGGGGTAGTGATACTTAAGTACCTCTGATGGGAAGGGCTCGATCTCTGAAAATGCGGCAGGGGTCCAGCCGAGGGAATGCCACGCACAGGTGGCCGCCTCAATTCCGCTGCAAACGCTCAGGTAGTACCGCATCACGCCTCGCTAATTCGTCTGCCAACAGTTTCATAATCACAGCCGCTCGGAGCATCTGTTCGATCTCCCACGGTGTACCCATATGTTTAGCATTAGCTTTAAGCCAAGCTGCGGTTCTATAGGCCTCATTCATTGTCTCTTCCTAGCTCGTTCATCTTCGTCTCTGGCTAAGATTAGTCCAACTTTGCTCGCAAGAATGTATTTCTCTTTAGAGTCATAGTCTTCTTCAGATCCTATATCAAACTCTACTGAAGTTAGGCCATGAAATTCAGGAGCTAATATTAAACAGTGATAGCCTTTCCAATCAAACTCATTTAAGCCACGAAGATGTTCTTTAACAATCTGAGTTTTACCATCACGAACCCGTTCAAATTGTTTTACATAATGAAATATACGTTTGGGATTTCCGTTTTGATTAACAGTTTTTTTCCTGTCAGCAAAGTATTTTTTGGTTAGAAACTTATCGACTGCAAAAGTTACCCTTTCCCCATTTTTTTTAACACACACGCTCCAACGATCTTTACGACCAACCCACCAGTCGTGCATGGAAATAAAAAAGTTTATAAGAACTTTATTTCCTTTGTCAGGATTGGCATCTAGGACTGCTTCGTAAAGATCAGAATGACCTCGAAGACGTTGAGTGTAGCAACCACCTGAATTTTTACCACCGACCTGAACTGTTCTTTGTTTGCTTTCTTTGCAAAATTCAATTGTTCCATCATTTCGAATTACAAGCCACGATGCTTGCCAAATCAATTTCTTGTGTAATTCTTTTTTATCAAATCTATAACCCATACCAAACTTATACAAAGTCCCTTCTTTTTTTTCTACATACCAAGGAAACTTCTTGCTTTTTATTGCAAACATAAAGTCTGGGTGAACAAATTCCTCGTTATCATGTGAGCTTAGAGATAAGCCAATAAACATCATTGATGGAAATTTGTCTGTTATGTTAGAAATCTTTTGATTTGAATCAGAATATTTCATCAACCACGGGTTTGGAACATGAGCGCCAAGTTTTTTCAGCCCAACAATTTCATCACGAGACAAATACCCAGATAAAACTGTTGTCGATATGTTATAAGCGTCAAACGCTATATCTAGGTGATCTAATAATTCACCTAAGTTTTTTGTAAAACGTTTGCGCTCATCATTTTGAATTGTTGTGTCAACATTATCAATCTCAACTAAATCAAGTTTTTCTAAAGTTGGCTGTTTAAAAAGCGCAAGAATCTTTAAAAAAGCCTCGCTTATTTTTTCTAATATCTCACTCATTTAATTCCCTCCTAGCAAACCACCACAGCAAAAATAAGATATAAGCCATCATTATTAGATAAAACTTCACTGGCCCAAGTCTATTCCAATCCACTACTAGCACAGTCCAATTCATCTATCTCCTCCTTCGTTAATAAGTCTCCATCACAACAGTGGGATACACACCGCCAGTTATCCTGGGATCCGGTAGCACCCCAAAACTCATAGGCCCCGATGCCAAAGTTACGCCGGGCTTCCTTGCAGGGCTTCTTGCACTCTGAGCAGATAGGCTCCATCACTTGCTCCTCAGTTCTCTGATTTCTAGCTCTGCTGCCTCAAGGTCAGTCCGTAGCATCTGGATACTGGTGACCAGGCTACTGATCTCGGACGCCTTAGTGGCTAGGATCAGGTCTGCAAACTTACACAGATAGTCCGTCTCGCGGAACATCCACTTGCCAAAGTCGTCCTGATACCCGCCGGCCAGTTCGGCCAAATCTTCAATTTGACTGATGCTTATTTCGTTTTTAACCATTTATTTTTTTCCAATATTTCTTGTTCTGCTCTCCAATCCACAACCCTGCACATGCAATTTCAAGTTCTTCGCTTGGCGGATTAATCTTTAGTACCATGCCACGCCCTTCCGCAAAGCCTCGGTTGTACTGCCGGTCAAGGGCGTTATCAAAAAGAAAATAAGCCAAGCCAATCAGTGCGCCCACAATAATTAGTTTCATTTCATCTCCTTTCCTGCTTCAAGGCCCATCTTGTAGGCATCGTCCCAGCCGTTAGCATTGACTGTCGCCGCATCCCACCCACGAGAAAACGCTTCCCACCATGATGACTTCTTGATAATTTCCCAGTCGTGTTCGACATAGTGCTTGGACTCTTTCATCCAAATTTGCCATGCTTCTTCTTTGGTCATGTGTTCCTCCGTTTTAATTCTTCTTCGTGCGCTCTCATGGTGTCAGCAACATAAGGTCTTGTGTCTCTTGCAATCTTAAATCGTTCCTCATCCGTCAGCCCAACCCATTCACGCTTTGGTGGTGCGGTGTAGAGTGGATCTTTGTATTCCTCGTTTTGAAATGACGCAACGTACCCGTACTTGTTCATCCAAACCAATGGCTCATGTTCTAACTGCGCTAGTGCTTGGCGTAGTGCAATGATTGCATCAGCAACACCCTCGGGTTTTGCTTTCCACGGGTTTTCCAAAACCTCCAACGCCTGCTCTGCTGCTTTTCTCAAGTCGCTCATCTCACCCTCGGCTGACAGTTATAAGTCTGCGTTCCATCACGGAATGCACCCATGAAACGGCAGTCTTCGGTTATCAGTTTGTTCTCAAGGACCATGCCTAGCAGGAAGGCCACCACGGCCAGCACGATGCAACCAAAGGATGTTTTCCATCGTTCTACGCACCAGACCCAGAGTTTCTTGAAGTCAATTAAGTCTTTCACTGTTTCTCCTTATCTTTTTCTTTTCGGTCTTCCTTTAGCCACATCCCAATTGCTCCTCTTTTGTGCATCAAATAATAAATCACTCATTATGTGTTCAATCTCGTGTTTGAAATATTTTCTTCTTGTTGTAATACGATCATTACTTTCTGCTACTACTTTTTTCGCATCTGCGGGGTATATTAGCATCGGAGATTTAGAACAGATGAGGACTAAGTCATCAAACGTTTTATTGCCGTTCCATAAACAGGCGCTCAATGTGGGTAGATATGCCGCTATAAAACGTGTTATGGCCGCATTTATTTGACGTTTAAATTTAGGTACACGTTTTAAAGAAAATATCTCTCCGTCTTTAAGTTTGTATTTCGCGGCAAACTGATAGCAAAGTGTACCCATACGTGTGTTTGGACTTTCTTTCCAAGTCTCTACTAGACACCTGTCCCAAGCGTCCTGTAGAAATTCTTGTCGGGCATCCTGTATCTCGTCTAACAGATTCACTTGGCTTTCCTTCTCTTAATTGCTGGCAACCCGACTGGCTCAGGGTCTCGTGCATCAAGCAGTTGGTCAGCCATCTCATAAGACTTAGCGGGGACTAAATCGTCCGGTACGCCACGCATGATTAAGGCCATGGCGCACATCCCCGCAAACACATCCCGCAGGGTTTCTTGTTCGTTCATTTGGTCACCAACATTTTGATTTGTTCAGACAAATGAGCACCAAGATCCTTGCCCTTGACAGCTACCATCTGCGCCTCTTTGCACTCATAGATAACCTTTGATGCGTCCTCGATGGCTTTGTTATAGCCAGACTTGTAGACATCATTATTGGTTACCAAAAGGTCGATGGCACTGCGGATCATCTCCGAGGCCTTGCGTTCTTTGGCAAGCTGCTTAAGCTTCTTGTGATGATCCTGCGGTATGTAAACCGAATACGGGATTAACTTTTTCTGTTTTTCCATGTTAAGAATTCCTTATTGATTCGCTCCAAATGTTTCCGTGCTTCATAGTTAACCTTGAGTTCCGACCGGGACTGAACCCCCGTGGCCTCCCGTAACCAATCCGTGGCTTCCTTTTCATTGACCTCAAAGATCTGCCCGTCATGGTGTAGCCAATCCCAAAACTCACTGTCTCGACAAAGAAGGCCAGCAAGACGGACAGCTTTCTGCCCACCGTGCTCGTCTTCTCTGTCCATGGGTTGCTCTTCACCATTAAGCCGGACCATGACAACTTGATAGCGTGACCCCACAAAGTCCCGTAGGAGGTCCTCGGGGATGTCATCTGGGTGCAAACTTAGCGTCAAGATATAGCCCTCTTTGTTTTGCTTTAGGGCTACCTTGAGGCCTTCAAATTGAAGAGTCTTCATAGGACTTTAGGCCGAGTTGGAACTCAAGATATTTGATAATGGTGTTGGCCTGGACTAATTGACGGCGCAGCGCATTGACTTCCTGATTCAGGTCCGACAGTTCGTTTAGCCAAGGGGACATATTTTCTTTCTTAGATGAGAGCAACTTCTGAGCCGGAACGACAGGGGCTTTGGCTCTAGGTTTGTTCTTTGATCCTAGCGGGCGGCCACGGCGTTTTGTTGGCTTCATTTTCTTCTCCTTAGAATGGGACATCTTCGTCTTCGGGTGGTGCTGGTATTGGTTCAACTGGCTTTGGCTTTGTTATGTAAGGTTCAGAAATAATGATGCTTATTAACTCTTTTCCTTTGCCAACTTTTTTCCAACAAGCAACTGACAACTTAACCCTACCATCTTGGTCGCTGTGTTTTTCCATGAGCAAATTTAAAAACCCACGTTCTACTAAAACATGTCCTCGAAAATCAGGATGTTTGTCTTCTGTTTTATAATCATTTAACCAAAGTGTTCCTGAATTTTTAGGGGTTTTGTATTCCATCATTGCTCCTTAAGTTTGGTTTTGGTTTTGGTGAACTCTTCCATCAAAGTTTTGAACCATTCGGAATCTCGATTCTTAGCTTCGTCAAACAAGACCTTATTGGTTTTGAATATCTTCATAACATCTGCTTCGGACTTAGCAAAATCAAGCAGGGTTGTAGCCGCCTTCCACAGCATCTCAAACCAGTCGTTCTGGTTCGCATCCGGCTCAATCTCTAGCCTGATTTCAAAATCCATCATGGCCTCTTCAGTTTTGGGCTTGGCTTTGATCTCTGGCTTACGGGCTGGCTCAATCGCTCCAGTCGTAGCATCAAGAGCGTCATGTTCGACTATCTCAAGGGCATTTACATATAGGTAGCGCCGTAGGTACGAAATCGAGGCACCAAGATTTTGGACGGGATGGCACCCTTTGAGTTCGGCTGCGGCCATGGGAGCAGTAAATTCTATGGACTCATCAGGCTTTTCATTGTTATAGACCGTCAGAGTTGCCATATCGTTAGTGCAACGGAAGACCGCTGACAATCCGGTATCGCCAAAGATTGTCTGTATTGTTGGTAGAAAGTCTTGGAGTTCAAAGTACTCATAGCCAGCAAACTTATTCTTGCCAGACTTCTTGAGTTCTTTCCCCTGCAAAACCATCCTAGCGATTTGGAGTCGTTGATACACGTTCATTTCGTTTCACCTCTATTAATTTATCTAAGTAATGGCTTGCCTTGTACAGGTCTTCTAAGCCGCCTTTCTCCTTGTACCGTGATACATACTTGATGATGTTTCCTTCTAGATAGCCAATTTCATTAGCCACTATGTAATCCCACGGCTGGATTGCTTTCTGGTGATAATGATCCCCACCAATCTGCACTTCGTTAGCTGTCATACGATCTCCAAGTAAGCGTCAGCTAGGGCTTGTGCCTGTTGAAAAATCACGACCGCAGAGTTTTCATAACTGTCTCGGTTCGCAGTCATGTCCATGTTTGCAGCCAATGCCAACATGAAGTCATAAATCATCTCCGTTCTAGTTTTCATTTGCTCTCCTGATAGTCACGCCATTGAGCGCAACGGTGGTTAACTGGGCAGAATGATTCACACCGAGTGCGACTGCCCGGACGCACTTCGATTTCAAATCCTTTACCTAACTTATCCAAGGACTCCTGAGCTTCTTCTTCTGTGCCGTGAAGAGTCTTAGCTCGAACATTCCCAATCTTTCTAACCGCCCACAGGGTTGGCTTCTCCCACATCTCCTGCGGGGTACATGGCGGGATGTCGCCGTCTGACTCAATCGCAAATTCAGCCTCCGCATGGGCATGTATCCGTGCAGATACAAAAGCCTCTCGTTCTTCGAAAGTCCACAGCCGGATGGGTATGTCTTTGATAGGGGCCTCTGGGTAACCTTCCTTGACTCCGGCATCCCTGCGGCTCCAATCCCGGATGATGGCTACGATGCCAAGGTCTGATACTGACAAACCCTTAACCTTCTCAACAAGCCAAGCGTAGATATTGAGTTGCTGCTCCCACTCAATCTTCTCGTTCATCACGGCATAGGCAGAGACCGTTTTGTAGTCACGGATTTGTATGCCTGATTCCCCTACAATTTGTAGGTCTATTGCCCCAGAGACCTTATATCCGTCCAATGTTGCGTGAAGACGTTCCTCGACAATATGGTTCTCATCTCTACCATGCTCTAAGACTTTATGGACAGCCGACCCGAAGATGTTCCAAACCATCTCCGATACATCCTGCTCTAGTTCGTCTTCAAACTTCTTGGACAGGGCTACGATCTTGGGACTGTTGATTAGCTGGGTGACCGACAGGTTGGCTTTCCCTTTGGAATAAGTCGGCCTACGGACGACATTTACAAAGGTCTGCGGGATATTAAATTTGTTAGTTAGCTTCATTGGACACACCTCCTAAACCGGAATATGCCTACAAAAAATTTTGATGTCAATAGATCATTCCTATTTTAATTCATCTATTGTAAAATTTGTACTTGTAACAGTGATACAAGTACAAAAATGATCCAACTCCTACTCCCATTCCCCCCAAGCGTTAACCATTACTGGGGCCAGCGCGGTAACCACAGATTCCTTGGCAAGAGGGGGAAGGAGTTTCGTCAGCAGGTGGCAGAGGCTTGCCTAGAGGCGGGGATAAAGACCATGTACGGACGGCTTGCGGTCCATGTAGCCCTCTTCCCACCCGACCGTAGGAAAAGGGATGTGGACAATATCCTAAAGCCCCTGCTAGACGCCTGTGAGAACGCTGGGTGCTTTGTTGACGACAGCCAAATAGATGAGCTTCACATCATCCGCCAGGAGGCCAAGAAGGGCGGGGCCTGTACCATCCTGATCCTAGAGATCTAGAGCTGCGCCATCCTTCTAAGCTCTTTGATATCAATCCCCGAAAGCATATCCCGCTCGATCTCACGGAGCTCCTTGATGGCCTGTTGTTTCTCACGGGCCGACATATCTGGGGACTGGGTAATCCTAGAGATTTCCCGCCGGATTGTTGACAGATCCTTGGTGATCTTATTGGTGGCCTTCTGAAGCCCGATGCGGTTGATGTTCTTCTCGTCAGCCAAGAACTCCTCAATCTCATGTGGGCTACGGGCCTTCATGTCATTTAGGGTATTGACGGCCTTGGAGACCTCATCCCGCAGGACATAGAAGTCGTTCTTTAAGCCGGTCTCATATTCCCTGCGGACAAACCCGCTGGTGCTAGGCAGGGCCGCTAATGCCTCTCTGACTGTCATTTCTGGCCTTGGCACGGATGGATCGCTGTGGAGTAGGCCGTTGGTCAGGAAGAGCGTCAGGCCCCCTACAGAGCCAAGCATACCCCGAATCAGGTGATCGGCGGCTATCGGTGATATAGCACCCGTATTCCCCAAGATTTTGGCTAGCTCGGAGGTGGAGTCATTGAACTGTCGTTCGGTCTCCAAACCCTTCTGGTATGTCCCCACCAGTGGCCGGCCTTGGAAGAAATTGTAGTTAATGCCGACTTCCACGACTGGCTTGATGGCCTGGGGAACCACGGTCGGACTGAACAGGGAGTTACCCAAGGCGGCCTTGAGGGAGTCCCTGAACTTACGGCCATCGGCTGACCCCTGATTGGTCATCATCATGTAGGTATGTTCAGTGATGATCTTGGGGATGGCGAAGATATCTGGCCGGATTGGGATGGACATCTTCGTGCCCGGAATCATCAAGAGGCGGTCACGGATAATTGACGGGGTGTCTTTATATTCCTCGTCATCGTCCATCATCATCGAGTAGATCAAGGCTAGGGTAGTCATGGCCGCAGTCGTGTAGGCCAGAGTCTTCAAAGCCTCCTTGCGGTCTGTTGGGGAAATACCTACCCCAGAGATTGTCTTGATCGCTACGTGTTGGGCGGCGAGGTAGGCGTTAAAGAATGGGATAACCTGTCCAGCCAAGGAAAGCATCTTGCTGCTTCCACGGTTACGGAAGTTGATCAGTTGGAAGGCTTTCTCTAGGGCCTCAGCACGGCTTACACCTTGAGCGATAGATGCCTCATAGACTGCCTGACGAACAGCGTTATCCGAGGCCATGGAAATGTGCTCCAAGAACCCTTTAACTTTGTTCCAAACCCCCGGCCTTGACCTCAGTCCAGCCGCTACCTCTGCATCGGTACGGGCGATTGCTGAGGTGAAGTCACGGATGCCGACTATTCCGATGCGTTCTAAGTCCTTGTTGGTCTTGCTGGCCTTAAACAGGGTAAGGACAAACTCCTTGACTGCCCGAGCCGGAATGCTCAAGGCAAACCGTGGCTTTAAGCCAGAGGTATAAATGGCAGCAAATGCGTCTTGAGGAACCTGAGAAAGTGAGAACAGGGGGTTTAAAACCACAGACTGACGCAAGAAGTCAGAAAACTTTGAAGCCAGCTTCCATGTTGGTATGGAGATTGACTCAAGTCCTGCAAAGGCTTCCATGAACAGCGGGTCGTTAAGGTTGTAAAACTCAGCTACGCCATCCCTCCAGACCCGGACAGAGTTTTTACCCTTCTGAGCTTCCTTAACCTTTTGAGCAATCCCCGCTTCTACGGCGGCATCAATCTTGGCAACAGCCAGACGGTTCATTACCGCCCGCTTGACAGAGTACTGAGTCCATCGAGCTATGTTGTCAAAGATGTCATTGACGGCGAGCTTGGAGCCCTTGAGTTTCTTTTCCTTAGCCTGGACCTGAAGACCACGGAGGAATTCTTTCGGACCTTTACCCTGCTCTAACTGATCCTCACGGTAAAACGGTACATAGTCTATGTTTGAGAGAAGGATCTCGGCCTCCTCAACAGTCCACAGTCCGCTCTTGATAAGCTCTACGCCAGCACTTAGGCGCATACCATTCCAAGTGTCGATGATCTTATTCATCTCCTTGGGCATGAGGTCGATCAAACTTAGGCCAGCGTTGATCTCATCCTCAGTCATGTGGATGAACTTGAAGTCCTTCATCTTGCGGCGCAGTTCAGCCTCAAGAAGCTTCTTCATGGAGAGGTCGCCCTCTGTACGGGCTTGGGCGATACGGGCCCTAATCTCTTCGACCTGAGTACTTAAAGCGTCATTAAAGTCTTGCAAGGAGCGCAGGCGTTTGGCCTCAAAGGCGGTGTGAGCTACCCGTTCCGCTTGCTCCTTGGACATCTTGTACTTAGTGGCAAGCTCATCAATTGCCTTGACTAAAGTTATAAGATTGTCCTTATTGTCTACGGCTTCGTATTTGTAAGTCTCAGGGTTATAGCGGATCCCACCATAGCGCAAGAACAGACTAGCCACGGCGTCTGCATGGACAGCCTGACTTGAACTGATAGAAAGTAATACGCCAATCTTTTCCTGTTGAGACTTTGTGGTGTCTTCAAGCGTTCTACGGATAGCGTTGTTTAGGGCCGCATCACTGCTAAATGCCCAAGTCTCAATCTGATCCATCCATTTGGTGGCCGCCTTCTTGGCGTTCTCAGGAGTGAGTTTGACATTACCCTTATCGTCAACGAACGCCTCTTTGAGTCTTTGGACATTTGTCTTCTCAGGCTCAAGCCCACGGCCAAGAGTGTTAACCACATCCAAGGCCATCTTCCCTGCTGCCTCGGGAGAAAGTCTTTGGCTAAACAGAAACTCCTCTTTGGGGGCGTAGACAACGTTCTTGGCAAATACCTGATCCCCAATCTGGATGATCTCGTCAGCCGATACTACAGGGTCGGTATTCTTTTTATCGTAGAAATAAGCATGACGCTCTGGGTCTACTCCGACCTGGGTCCATGACGGATCATTCAAGGATGCCTGAGCGATGGCGACTGCTTGATCTGGGGTGATCTTAGAGTACGAACCCTCCATGGTCTGGAGCGGCTCTTTGAATGCGCCAGAGGCAATCTTTAAAGCCCGTACCTGATTACCCACGGCAAACTGAACATCTGTCAGTCTAGCCACGCTGTCATAGCCGATGATAGGTTGCTTGGCAGAACCAATGTTTGGTTTCGGCTGATGGATTGCTACGACCGGAACGCCCTTACGGGTGGAGTCAATATCTAACCTAGTGCCTACACGGGTTCCCTCTGGGATATCAGGGAAAGCCATGGGCTTTTGGTTAGCCTTAAGAATGTTAGCCACCTCTTCACGGCTATTCGGAGTCCTGACACCTTGAGGAACACGGATAGGCTTGTACTGGTTTACAAGACTGTCAAACTCTTGAGCGGTAATCAGGCCTTCCTGTAGCTGATTGGCTGCATCCCTGAGCGCATCGCTTCTGCCAACGATAGGCTTACCTTCGGAGTACAGGAACTCTTCCTTGGCGGCGTACTTAACATTCTTAGCAAAGACCGCATCACCAATCTGAATCACCTCATCAGCGTTGGTTACCGGCTGGGTATTGCGCTTGTCGTAAAAGTAAGAATGCCGTGTTGGATCAATACCTATCTCTGTCCACTCTGGAGAGGCAAAGATGCTAGTGGCTTCGGCATATGCGTCATCAGGGGATACATTGACCCACCGCCCTTCCATAGTCTGAAGGGGTTGTTTCCTCCTGCCCATCGCCATCTCAAGCGATTCGCTCGAATTGCCAGGGGAGAATGTGACATCTCGAATTTTGGCAACGCTCTTAAATCCAATCACCTTACCTACGGATTTAGATTCTACTCCGCCGGGGCGTTTGGTGTGAATGGTGACAACCGGCACACCTTTCTTGGTAGCCTCGATGTCAAGCCGTGTACCGACAGGGGTATTCTCTGCAATCTGTGGGTTGACTTTTTCCCGCTGAGTAACATTGAGAGCCTCTTTCATTTCGGCTTCAGTTTTGGGCTTAGGCACAACCTGACGAGCTACGATAGGACGGTACTTATTGACCATCTCATCAAACTCTGCAGAGGTTATCTTCCCATCGGCAAGGTCTACTGCCGCCTGACGCAGTTCCTCAGAACGTCCGGGTGGGAGCTTCTTGAGCATCTCTGAGAACTCAATGTCAGGAACCCCCATATCTTCAGAAGTATCTTTCACCACCAGTGCGGGGAAAGACTTGATACCCAGTTCTTTTAAAGCATCAAACCGGTGCGAACCTTCAAGAATGTAATATCCGTCTTTGTCATAAACCACAATTAACGGATTGAGTTTTTGACTTTCGCTAATCTTGTCAGCAAGTTCCTTGGTGTAGTTTTCCTGAGAGCGGTTTGCATATATTGGTGCTCCTTGATCCTCAAAAACCGAGTACGGAACTTCACGGATGCCAAGGATTTTGTAAGAATCAAGCGAAGAATCAATAGAGGATCTGTTAGATACCGTATCCCCAACATACAGACCGCCCACCATTTTCTTGGCTTGAGGCAAATCTTCCGGAAGGATGGCTTGAACCTTATATCCCTCACTAGGTTGTATGTTACTTAATCCTTGTTCTTCAATTTTTGATGCCTCTCCTATAGTGGAGGGCAGAATCTGAGCACGGGACTTAACCTTGTTTAGATACTGTACAAATGTCTCATCCGGCAGATATCCCTGTCCTTTGACAGTCTTATAGAACTTACGCAGGGCTTGGGCTAAACGAGCAAAGAACTGTTCTACAACCCCGACCGGCTTCTCACTAGAAACTGCCCAGCGGGAAACCTGATCCGCATACCACTCACTGAATGATCTCCAGTATGGAGTTAATCCCATAGAGGGCTTTTCTAAAGCGCCTTCTGGGAATCTTGAAATCTGTGCGGTTGTCTTGGCACGAAGAGAATGTACATAGTCCCGAATGTTCTTCGGTTTGTTTCTAACTAGGAAGCGATTATATGCCGCTGTGATTTCTTTTTTCGTAGCGGGGTCTGCCTGTTCAAATACTTCCCTTTGATGGATATGCCCCAACTCATGGGCAATCGTCTCCAACATCCTTGTAAGACTGGTGGACTTAGTGAAGACGATGTGATAGTTACCATCCTCCCACTTCTGCATATATCCCTCAGCGTAAGGATTTAATGCCCCGCCAATGATCGAGCGGTGTGGGCCGGTATATTTGTTTCGGTTTCTCTTGACTGCATCAAGGGTGGTGATATGAATCTTGGCGTTCATGCCAAGTTCTTTCCTCCATCCCCTAAGCACTCCCTCAATCTTGGGATCAATGTCCTCTGAGACTGATATGCCTTGACTAAACTTCACATACGGGTTGGCGTTGTGTTTAGCCCTAGCGTCAGCCTCAAGTTGTTCAGCTAAGTCCCTGAGATAAACTTTTGTCTCAAAGGGTATTAATTTGCCTGTGTAACTACGAACATCCGTGCTAGTTCTACGGCGGCCCACAGATGCTATGTAACGCATGTTCCCGTATTTGGGATCAGCGACACGCAACATACTGGTATTACCTTGCTGCCAGACCACCTCACCAAGTAACTCTTCAGCTAATTCTTCAGCCACCCTGCGCTCTTTGGGGGTAGCGTTAATTCGTCCTCCCAACTCTGCCTCGCTAGAAGCCATGGGAAGCTCAGTGACTGGGGCGGCTGTAGGAGCAGGCCTTGTTCCTGATTTTTCTTCATATGAACGGCGTCTACGGTCAAAGACCATCTTGAACTGGCCTTCGTTAAACCGTTGCTCAGGGGGTAACTCTTTGGCGAATGCCTGGTATTTCTTCCAAGCTGCTTTGGTTTCATTAATCCTACGGGCTGTAGACTGCTTGGGATTCTCACCGGCAGGGGGAGGACCTAAAGCCTCAACTTCAGCATCAATAAAATCAGATGTCTTCTTAGCGGCAGATGATGGAGCGACCTCAACTTCTTTTGTGGGAGTCTGAGCCTTAAGTGGTTTAGAAAGTTTTGAATATATTTCAAAGTATTTCTTTGGCATTAGAACTGTTTCTAATGACTCTCGAAATACATTCTTCATTGTTTCTCTTATGTCATCAATATTTCCTAAATTTTCCCCACCACTACCATCTGGCATATTGTTATAAGTTTGATCAGATTGTTTAAAACCAATCATGTCATCAAAAATTACTATGTCTGTTCTCTTTACATTTTTGTTTTGAGTAAAGTAATAACGCACTTGCTCATCACGAGTTGGAAACTCTGGTAATGTATACAAAGGCTCTGGATTTTCACTAAACCCTGCATCAATTTCTGATTTTTCTGTGGCTGCAGGTTTATAAGAAATAATTTGTGGATGGCCGAAAACGTTGTACAGGGTCTTAGCCATATCCCCCCGTGGATCCATGTCAATGACGATACCGTCATATCCTTGTCCCTTAACCAAGGTTGCAAGCGCTTCTGTCATCCTTTTGACAACAGACTCCTCAAGGCTAAATGGATTGGGATACTTCCATCCCGCCTGACGGGTCAGCGCTCTCCACTCGTCATCGTTACGAATGACTAGCGGGTTATTTAGAGTTACTGTTTCCCGAGAAATTTTATCGCCATAGTTCTTGGCGCTTTCCTCTGTGTCTGCAATGTATCTTCCCTCGCCACCAACTGCGATACGGGCGCCGGTATAGATGTCTTTCTTGGGCTTACCCTCTCCACGGAATCCTTCAAAAGTAAATGGCTTGCCGGTTTCTACATCGCCAAGTGTGGATACAGGAGGAGCCATGTCCTCAACAGTGGGTAACTCCACACGGGGTTCTTGAACTGGCTCGGCAACAGGCGCTTCGGGAGCAACAGCCTCTGGAGCAACAGTTTCTGGGGCGGCGGTTTTCTTGGCTCGTAACCCTGCAATTATGTCGTCTGGTGTGGTGCTTGCTGTAACTGTGATGCCGTTTTCTTGGGCAATCCTTCGAAGATTATTGGTTACAAACCCTGGGATTCCACCGGCATCAACCGAATCTAGTAAGGCTTCAGCGTCAGGAGTTAATACAGAAGGCGTTGGTGCAACAGGAACCTCTGGTGCGGCAGGCGCTTTTGGCACAGTTATTTCAGGAGCCGCAGGCACTTCTGGTGGAGTGATTTCTGGGGCGGACGCAATCTCCGGCTGTGGAGCAATTTCTGGTGGCTTGGCTATAACCGGCGCTGGCGCATCTTCAGGGGAAAATGTTTTCTTGACCGCATCCTCAATCGACACCCCAGTACTAACCACATTGGTCAGGTCTATCTCCTCGCCCTTATCGTCCCTAGCAAATATGTTTCCTGCATCGTCTTGGGTGACCGTGACCTGAGATGGGTTGCCGTCAAAATCGGTAATTTCATAAATGTTTGTGGATGTGACCTTTGGCTCTGATGGCGGTGTGACTCCGGGAGCCGCAGCTCTACGTCCGGTAACAGCACCGATACCAGCACCAAGTCCAAAGCCAGCCAAGCCCTCAAGAGTTCCCTGCTCGATGGCTCCACGGAAGGTATCAACATCAAACCCTTCCTTCTGTAGCGCAAGGTTAGCGGCTACCTGTTCCTGTGCGGCTTGGAAGAACTCAGGTGTAAATTCAGTTACACCGCCCTCAATTGCCCTACGACCAATTCCTTTAGCAGTTTCCTCTGCGGCTTTCTTGGCCGCAAACCGGTTAACGATCATCCTCTCAATACCGGTTGAGCCAGCAAGCGCACCTAACGCTGTACCGCCAAGGATTGATCCCCAGTTCTCACCGCCAAATGATTGAGCCTCGGAGGCTTTTTTCTCCGCTACATCAGAACTTTCACCAGCCCCAATCAGAGCGTCCTTTACAGATTCGTAGATGGTTCCTTTAACAAGACCAGTACCCATCAAGGCACCGATGCCAGACTGAACTCCTATGACACCAGCCTTACCAAGTTTTAAAAGGTTGGCGTATAGACCACCAGCTATCGCAGGGACGGCTGTACCCAAGGCCTGAGACATGATGTCAACAGGAGCCGTGGCAAACGCTTTAGCACCGGCCAACACCCTTTCAGCAACGCCCTTATCCTCGGCTTCAGCCATGATTCGGGCAATCTCTTTCTGATCATTTTTGGCTTGTGCAGACAGAAGGCTATCCATGTAGCCCTCTACTCCACTTAGTGCCTCAGATATTAGATTATCTGCACCGAAGATATTGGTAAGAGATTTGACTCCGGTAACTACACCTTTACCAGCCTGGACGGGAATATCTAATAGCTGACGGCCAAAACCAGATTCCTCTTCTGGTTGTGGGGACTGACGCATACGGTATTCGATAGCGTCAATAACCTCTTCTCTAGTAGCCCCTACTGGGCCTTCGATGCTATAGGTCTTACCGTCCGGCCCTTGGATACTGTATTGAGGCATGGCTACTTACCTACGTTGAGTTTTCCCCACTTGGAATAGTCTTTTGCAACAGATGAACCAACAGGTTCTTGTTCACCAAAGTCTAATCCATACCCCTTGAGTATACGGTTTCTGCCACTTATTGCTAATCTGTCTACATAGTCCGGATCACGCTTGAGCAACTCTTGAAGTTGCTTATTACGTGGGTCAAGAACATTTCCTAGAATCTTGCCAAACTCGTCCCGAATCCGCTTTTCCTCCATCGAGGCAAGCGTCATCCCTTGGTTCAGACGCCTATCTTCTCCACGCATTCTGGACTCTTCTCCAAATCGGTACTGACCAAGACGGCCAGCCAAGATGTCTTCCTCTTCCTGACGGGTAAGTTTCCTAGCACCGGCGTACTGCTCAATACCTTTAAGTGCCCCTGCTCCAACATTTTGAGAGGCATAGGGTGACTTACCAGCCATCATTCCTAGACCAGCAGCAAGGATTGCAAGATTCTTGTCTTCTTCTTTTTGAGCAGCAAGACGGCCTTCGCGTTCTGTCAGTAAACGATCTAACTTGTCGCCGTAAATATCTTTTTTCTCACCGGCTTTATTAACCTTAGAAGATTTTTTCTCAGACTCATCTTCGCGTCTTTCACGGTCAGCAGCAGCGGCCATTCCCAGTGATGCCGGAGTAATTGGTCTACGTCCATACAGGAAGTCTGAAAATTGCCGCTGTCTTTCCTCTACATCTGCCGATGTTTTACCCTTTGTCAAAGCCTCTATTCCACGCTCCTCTACGCCTGTCCCAAGGAAAGGATCAAATGTAGACCCTAGTCCCTGTGTTGCAGGACGCAGACTGCGGGATGCCAAAAGAGCTGCATAGTCGGTTGGCTCCTTGTCTCTACCTTCCATGACAGATGCCGCAGGGATTATCGGCTGTCCGGTCGGTGCCAAGGAGAAATTCCCTAACTGTTCACGCCGAGCCGCTTGAACTTTCTTGGCTGCTGCCTCTTGGCGCTCTATGAAATTACGCCGCTCGGGAGATATACCAGCTACATACTTTCTAGTTTCAGCGACATCTGGAACTTGATTGCCAGCCCTTTGAACCGCACCTGGACCAGCGTTATATGCCGCCGCCGCAAGGATCGGGTCATTGAAACGATTCTGCATGGCAGCGCGATACCGAGACCCAAAGTCAATATTCAGTTGTGGGTTCTCTAGAAGTTTGGACGCCGATTCTTTTGACTGATCGCCAAATTGAATTCCTCTTTGTTTAGCCAAATCAAAAATGTTTGGCAGTCCGTATCCGGGATTCATAGCCGTAGAGGGCATGATCTGCATCAGTCCACGAGCTCCGGCGCGGGAGGTGGCTGTCTCTGGCATTCCTAGGCCACCTGTTTCCCTATACAGAATTTCTAAGTCTCTGGCTGGATCTTCTCCACGGCTCAGAGCGTTTTTAATAACTTCGTCTTCAAACGGATGCTTCTTCTTGCCCATACGGATTGAAGATAGGTCAACCATTTCACCAGTGCTGTAAGACGGAATATCTCCACCGTCTGCAAAAGCCACGATTCCGCCGCTATCAAAACTCGGTACGGCATCCTCGGGAACTGGCAGGGAGTCAAGCCCCCTTTCCATCGGCATCTCTTGTGCGGCTCTTAAGCCAGCACGGGGACGGGCAAGAACCTCTTCAGCGACCGTGGCGGTAGGCTGTTGTTCTTTGGCGGCCGCACCGCGCATCCGGTCAATGAACATACCGGCCATGACGGCGACTGTGGGATTAATGACTCCCATCTGAGCGGCCTGAGCGATCTTGCGCTTATCGCCACCATATTGGGCGGCGACTTTTTCAGGTGACATCAGGTCAATATCTCTCATGTCTTATCCCATTAATCTAGAAAGGCCAAGAGCGCCTAATCCAACACCACCAATTTGAGAAAGCATTGACGGAGGAGCCTCGTAGACAGCCTTACCGCCCGTAGCCGCAAGGCTTGCAGATCCACGGAGAATGTCAGACAGGAATCCAAGTTGCTTGTACGGATATTGTTGTTGGGTAATAAAGTCTTGATAAGCCATGTCAAGAGCCCGCTGTTGAGCCTGTTGACCAAGAGAGCCAAACTGCTCTTGTGCCTGAAGTCTCTGTAGGTCTGCGGCCTGACCAGAAGTCCCAAGTTGACCAAGAGTCCCTGCCGCCTGTGTCGCAGCCTGAGCGCCTTGTAGGCCAAGGGTGCCACCAAACTGACGGGACTGCTCCGCCAGTCTTTGAGCCTCCATAAGGGCTTGCTGATTAAGTTGTTGCGACTGCATTCCCTGTTGCGCTCCAAGTTGCTGAACGCCAAGGAGAGCCTGAAGATTCTGCAATCCAGTCTGGGTGCCAAGTTGTTGGGTCTGAAGTCCTGCCTGAAGACCACGGGTCTGTTCTGCCTCGAACGCTCTTTGTGCGGCGTCATAAGCAGCCTGTGAACCAGTGGCTTGAATCTTAGCCATCTGGTCTTGCAGGTTACGCTCACGCTCAGTCTGGGCTAGAAGTTGTCTAGCACCACCGTAGGTTCCTTGACGGGCGGCCGCTAGGTTTGCGCCAAGTTGTCCTTGTTGAGCTGCACGGATAGCCTCACGTTTTTGTACATCCACCACATCTTGCATGTATGGGGACATGTACTGGGCTGTAACGCCAGGGGCTACAAAGGAGCCAAGACCAGACTGAACACCACCTGGAGCGCCCGCTTGGAATTGTTGAAGTTCTGCGGCACGAACTAAAGGAGCCGTGAATGTAGTTGGCGCATATTGCCCTGCTGCTAAACCAGCCAGTCCAGCCTGACCTGCTAATCCAGTAGCCGTACCAAATTGACCAGGAGTTTGTAATCCAGCAACACCGGTGCGAGCAGCCTGTTGCTCAGGGGTTGCCGTAGCAATACGTTGTCCGCCGTAAGGTGTATACGGTGCAGAAGTTAAAGCCTCAGCCTTGCCAACCATCCGTTCTACTGTTGGCCGAGCATATTCAGGGATAGTGACCTGACTGGTCTGAGTAGGCTGTGGGGCCGGAGATGAATCTCCCCCACCCATGTTGTAGGTTACATGGCCCTTCCAGTCAGCACCGCTGTACTGAGGCAGGAGATATTTAAGCAACATTCAGGTGCTCCTTGCGGTAGTCATCGAACCGCTCAAAAACTATTGATTTCCAAACTTCAGGCATGATTTCTTTGGACTTCTCGTATCCAACACAAACTTGCACCATATAAGCAACAATGTGGCCGACAGCGTAGCGGAGGTTATGGGCGATCTCAACGCCATGCTCGTCCTTGTCTTGCTCGAATTTATTAGCCACCTCGTATGCCGATACAACAGTCAGCCACATGGGCATGATCTGTTCTTGAATTGATCGGTAAAAGGCGTTGGCTGGCATATAGACTAGGGCGATTAGGAATGAGTTGTTTATATGGTCTGTAGGTAGGTCTCTGTCTTTATCAACTAAATCGTCCCATGTATGGGCTAAGTCCACCAGCATTCGGTACATATTGAGCGCATCTTGATTGCCGCCGAACCATTCAAGTTTCCCCTCTTGGCTATTCTTCATGCAGGCATGTATTTGAGGGAATTAACCTCTGGGGCCTGACGGGTCTTGCCTGTCCGAGCCTTACGGATACGGTCCATCATGGTGTACAACTTCTTAGCCCCAGCTTTAGAGGAGCCGTTCCCAAGGTGGGAGACTACATCGGCCGGAACCACAAACTCACCATCAGCCAGACGGGCCTCTTGCTTGCCGTCAATATTTGCCTTGATCGAATCGCTCATCCCGTCCCCGCCACCAGACAGTAACCGTGGAGGTAGGGCGGCCGCCAGACCAGCCTCGCCACCTTTGGCATACCCACCGTCTTCGGTCATCTCATCCATCGGATTTACCTGACCGCCACCTGCGGCCTGGAAGATAGGCAGCGGGGTAAAGGTAGGATTGAAATAACGGCGCTCAGAACTGTCACCAGGGCGTGGGGGTGGGTTGTACGCATCTTCCTGTGGGTTCATAGCAAACTCGTAAGGACGGTAGAAAGTATCTTGCTTACTCAATTTAGCAGGTTCAGGCGTAGACGCTGCTGCCGCGCTTCCAAGCAGTGCTGCGCCGCTAAATTTGGGCATTGCTGATGTGATTGCTTTAAATCCACCCGGCTCAGTAATTCCCTGAACGCCTAATTTCATGGCTTCAAAACCAGACACAGGAGGTGGCTGAACTGCTATAGCAGATCTGATGGCTTCAGTTGCAGTCCCAGGAACAGCACTAGATGCGGCGGCTGGCATTATTGAAGGCGCAGCAGAAACGACAGTAGGAGCAGTAGACACAGCACCAGGAATTGCACTAGCAGTGGGAGTGGCAGCGGCGGCGGCCTGACCAGCACTCATAAGTCCAGCGGATAGCCCTGCCCCGCCATAAGCTCCCAGACCGGCCATAAGTCCTTTCTGGAGGTTTCCAGTTCTGGCGGTCTCTAGACCACCAACCAATAGGCCAGCGGTCATAGGATTCCCTAAGAAAGCCAGAGATGTACCGGCGGTCATGGGGGCGAGTGCCGCACCAATAATCATTGGCAGGAATCGCTTTAACTTGAATGCTTCGGGTAAACCCGTAGTCGGGTTAATTGTCAGGGATCCACCTTGGGCCATAGCCAGAGCCTGTAGACCTTTGACCTCACCCGGAGTCATGTGAACCAGCATCGAGTCGCCACCCCGGCCTTGACCCTGAAGATTTTGCGCTGCAGCGGCCAGACCTCCACCGGCCATCATAGGCATGAAGTTATCAGGGGCGGTTTGGTAGGCGTATTGAGGTTGCATAGCAGGATTATCCTAGATTTGCAATGTTTACGATAGGTTAGACCACAGTCCCAGTGGCGTCCACCCAGTCTGTGCCGTTGTACCAGATGGGGATTCCAAGGTCGGTGTCGAAGTAATACTGGCCGGTGTAAAGACTTACAGTAGGCCGTTGTGCAGTGGCCCCAGCGGCTGTGAGAGCATCATAGACTTGCACGTTCCAGCCATTTAACTGATCAAAATAAATCTCCAGTACCCGAATCATCTGCCGGATGTACTGCGGGTCATACTCTGCCCCAGGGTTAGGTAGTGGCGAGTTCCTAAAGTTAAGCACGATAGCCATCAACGCTCTCCGTCTGTTCTGCCATCAAGGCGAGGAGAACCTAATTGCCATTGTGTGCCTAAAGTATCTGCTTCAATACGCAGTGCAATCTGACGGGCACGGACACGAATAAAGACCTGCTGGGTGTAAGAGTCAACCGATGTCGCAATTACATTAGCCGTATCATCGTTGTCGTTATTAAAGTCTGATCCGGGGAAATTACGAGACTTAATAATCATGTCTATTTCTGGGTTTGACACTTCCGACCCAGAGAAATTTACGTCCGGAATAATCCGTTTGGTCAGAATAAATTTATAACCATCCTCAAGGTCAAAGTCGTTTGACTCGATGTAATTTTCCATAGCGACACCATCGTCATCCACACCAGCCTCTTGGTTATAAAACGTACCAAGCTGAGTATCAAAGTCTGTACTAATCGCCTGTGGATAAAGCCGTAGTGGAGAGTCAAGCCATGCGGTACGAGCTAAGTTTCCGTAGTACCAAATCTTTTCTAAATGGTTATAGATGACGTAGCGGTCATTGGTGTTACTTGTAGCACTGGGGTAATACCACCAGATTTCGTTAAATTTTTCGTTTGTGCCGCAGACAACCTGATCGGCTTGGTCGTAATTAAAGTTACCAAACACGTGCTGACGGACTGTGCAAGGCAGTGTCTCAACCCGGCCAGTATAGGCATAAAACTTATCAAAGCCCATCCAGTACGTAACATTACTGGCAGATGCCATAGCCCGAGTTGCCATGATTGAGATGTTGTCGGCGTATTCCTGAAGGCTAAATACATCTGTGGTTCCAAGATACTGCAGTGTGTACAGGTGCGTATCAGTCCAGATTAGAATCTCTTGGCGTGTCGAGAGCGCCCGAATAATCCTTGATCCACGAGATACTCGGAGGAAACCTGCCGAATTTGTCGTAAGTGGTTCCCATTGGAAAGGATCGTCTTGATTAGCCCACCTAATAAGAAGGGGATCAAAATCATCCACATTAGTAGAACCAAAAGGCACACTCCCAAAAGCGATAAGATGTTTATCCTGTTGAGAGACAAGAACCTGCATGACTTTGACTGGTACGGCATCTGGATCATACCCCGCAGTATTAGCAAACTCTGATAAAAGTTCAGCACGGACAGCAAGTGCAGTATCTGGATCAACTAGAGATCCACGCTCCCAGTAGTAAACGGCCCCGTTACGAATGTTCATCACAAGGTCGTTATCAAAATTGTCAAACCACCAATCACGTTGTGACAGCTTAATAGGTTCTGTAGTGCCCGAACCCCATCCACCTAGACCCCACCCACCAGCACCCCAACCATAACCGTAAGTACCACCTGGGTTACCAATAGATATCTCATACTCACCTATTACAGCCGCACCACCATTACCTGAGTCAGAAGCGTTAGCCGTTACGGGCAGTCCTGTGGTTGAACTTTTAGCAATAATTGTATAAGTGTTTCCGGTTAGAACTGAATCTATCTCATAGTTCTGGTTAAGCACAGCCGCTGTAATGTTGCCACCTAAAGAAACAGCACCAGAGAATGTGACGTAGTTACCCGCAGCAGAAGGGAAAGCCGCATCGGTTACTGTAATAGTTGAAGACCCATTAGTTGCAGCAAAAGTTACATCCCCGGCAGCGGTAGTCTCTTGTAAGGGCGTAATATCATTTAAGTTACCACCAGCCTCAATATAGACCTTTTCATTAGTTCCTAACGCCATTAAGTTGTCAGAGAAGGTCGTGATCCAGTTAGTCATCTGACGGCAGGTACCGATTAGGGTACTAACCGTGTATTTAACCCAGCCGCCAAGTTTTTGCGGGTAGCCAGAGAAGAACCGGACCTTATCAATATCCCACCAGCCACCTTCGCCAGTGTAGTTGGTCTGATCTCGGTTAACACCGGGTCTGAATTGAAGTTTGATGAATGGCATGATTATGCGAAGGGCCTAGTGCCAGCCTTATCAATAATTAGTTTCTGCCCACGGGGTTTAGCATCCGGGGTGTTCGGCACACTGATATGCGTCCACGAATCGAATTCCAGAATGATCTGATCAAAAGGTATATTGGCAGTAATACAGGCTTCTACCACCTGTCTTGGAGTCATGCCCGGAACTCGGAGGTCAGCCGCACAGCCAAGCCGATGTTGACTTGTGTCTTTGGAACCCACCGAGTCGTTGACCTGTTTACTACGGAACCCGGAGTTGATCATCACGGCCTTGCCACCAACGGCGGTCTTGACTTGTTGCAGGAGCATTGCAAGGCGCTTTAGGTTCTCAATCTCAGCCTCGTTCGGCGTATTGTCCCAGCCGTTCCGTGCGGCTGCATCCGAGCGGGTTAGTTCTTCAAGGGTGAAGTTGGCGGTCAGGTTCATTTTCCATTGCCCATCATTTTGTCAATCTCAGTCTGCTTGTTTTTTGAGCCTTGGCTTGAACCAAAGTAAAAGGACAGGATTTGCGTGATGGCGGCTGACAGAACACCTAATATGTAGATGAGAATGTCTTTGGCAATGCTTTTAACCTCAATCATCATCAGCACACCAAAGAGAACGAACGACAGACAAATAACACCAAGGGCAAGTATGGTGTTGATGTTTTTAGTTAAATCCCAGACATCGGCTTTGGACATCTCTGCTTCACGATGCCGAGCAGAGTCACGGTCACCAGCGTCAATCTTTGCAAAGTCTACCTCTGCCTGAAGATTAGCCAGTTCACCCTTTTGCGCCAATTCCATAAGTTTGGCTTGCGCTTCTGCTTTAGCCGCAGGATCAGGCATTACACGGTCTAATACTTTCTCGCCAATTTTAAGTATTGTGTCTAACCCAATCATCACCACACCTTTGTAAATTTAAGGATTCCATAAATCAAAAGCGCCAAGATTCACCTTTACTTACCTAGTTTTTTCAGAGTTTTTGCAAGTCGGGCACGTTGTCCTAATTTACCTGGTTTCTTGGCTGCAGCCGCTAACTTTTTTGCAGGGATTGTCTCTCCGCTTTTTACACCAAGGGATTTTCTTAAAGCGCCTGGTTTTTTGATTGCTGACTGAATCCATTTCTCAACCATTTTATTTTTCCTTAATATTCAACAAATACAACACCTGAAGCGCCACTACCATTATTACCACTACCGCCACCACCATAAGCACGGCCTGAGTCATTTCCACCGCTGTTTAAATATTGTTGTCCACCAGCACCCATGAAAGAATTTCCTCCCGGTGCTATAAAAGTACCAACTCCGCTAATGCTCATACCACCGCCACCACCTGCACCACCAGCAAAATTAAGGTCTCCACTTGACCCAATACCCCCAATACCAGGTACGTAGATAACTGCGGCAGCACCTCCAGTAGCAGAGCAAGACGCTCCAAATGATGATGTTCCACCAGCACTGGCCGTTCCACCACCAGAACCACCGCTACCTACAGTCACAGATACTGTGCCACCTGGAGAAAGACCTGTTACGTATTTAATAGATGCGCCACCTGCACCACCACCATAGTTTCCAGAACCGCCTTGGTTAGTACCTCCACCTCCACCACCAATTACAGTCACTTTTACTTTAGTTACACCAGCCGGTACGGTAAACGTGCCACTTGATGTAAAAACTTGAATAGCACCAGTAGCATTAGTTACGTTAGTTGCAATAACTGCATTAGTAGCGTTTGTGGCATTTGTTGCATTAGTGGCGTTAGTAGCGTTTGTGGCGTTTGTGGCGTTTGTAGCATTAGTAGCATTAGTAGCATTAGTAGCGTTTGTGGCGTTAGTTGCAGTGATAGCGGTGGTAGCGGTGGTAGCGGTGGTGGCGGTGGTAGCTGTAGCAGCGTTACCTGTAATGTTGATGTTCCAAGTGCCCGATGCACCCGACCCGGTTTTTGAGGGGACATCTAAGTTATTCCGTGCAGTGCTCGCATCAGATGCACCTGTACCACCGTCTG
>Ga0194134_10001601_pt1 | contig 29317 bp, 26 predicted proteins | sample TA2KigOff0mmetaG_FD_148602 | JGI IMG/M metagenome (GOLD analysis project Ga0194134, IMG submission 148602) | Freshwater microbial communities from Lake Tanganyika, Tanzania - TA2015056 Kigoma Offshore 0m | ecosystem: Environmental > Aquatic > Freshwater > Lake | place: Tanzania: Lake Tanganyika... | reverse complement strand
GATGAACTCTTCTCTTTGCTCGATCACACAAGTCTCTTTCCAGGCCATCGGGTGCTTCCCCCTCCAGCCAAAAGTGTTACCTATGTGCCCGGTTTATTCCGTTACCCATGTGCCCGGTTCGGACCACATTTGCCAAAACCATTCAACCTTGGGCTTTTACTTTCGAGGAGTGGTTTGGTATCACCAGATACAGCGAAACGCACCTCGTCGCCGCGAACGCAGACTTCACCAAGTTGATTGACGGCAAGAACCCAACCACTCCGGGTTCGCTGGTTCACTTCTGGCTCACCGGCCTCGGCCCCCTCGACAAGCCTGTGCCGACAGCCGAGCCAGCGCCTGCAGATCCTGTGTCCAGGCCGCTTGCCAAGCTCTTCTGTACGATCTCGAACTCCCAGAGCAGTTTTCCGCTTGAGGTCTTCGACGTGGTTTATGCGCCCAATCTCATCGGCGTTTACCAGGTCGATATCCGTATCCCGGCGAGTTGGTCTACAGCAATCGCGAATATCCGCTGCTCTTCTGAATCGAGCCCATCTACCGGCGGGCTCATTGCTGTCGAGGTAAGAAAATAATGAAAGGTTCGATCATAACCTTTGTTCTCTGCGTTTCCTCCGCGTTGGCCCAAATCCCCATGGCAGCCAACGATGACAGCTCCACGTTCCTGTTTGCCAATAACCTCGTACTCAAAGGCGAACTGCTTGCACTGGCCCCCACGCGGATTTTCCGGCACGCCGAAACACCGATTGTCCAGCCCTACAGTTTGCCTGATTCGCGCATCATCCACGCACCTTTTCTGTCGAGCGACGGCCAAACCACGGGCTACTTTGCTTTCTACCCCTGCGCCGGTTCTTGCACGCTGGCCTTACCGCGCAATCTTCTGATTCTGCACCGTCAAGGAAAAGAACGCTTCTTCCAAACTTACTTCTTGAACGTCAGTCCGAATGGACGATTTGTAATTACGAAAAATATGGGCCTGAGGCCGACCACGATCGAGGACCTCGATACGGGCACCGTCATCAATATGCCTGGCGTGACTTCCGTCGCAAATGACGGCACCGCACTCGTGCTGAACAGCGAAGGATTGCGACTCGCTCCCTTTGGTGGGCCTTCGAGACTTCTGCTCAATATCAGCGGCGTTCGGGAGGCCTTACTCAGTGCTAGCGGCGCCTTCGCCTTTGTGCAAACCTCGACGCGACTAATCGCGATCGACACCGCTACCGGCGACGCGCAAGGCATTCTCGACGGCCTGCCAGAGAACGTCTCTATATGCCTCTCGAGCGAAGGCCGCCTGCTGCTGCGCCGCGATCGCGAACTCCTTCTCTGGGACCGCAACTTAGGTTGGCGCAGCCTCTTCTCACACGAGGAGGGCTTCAGCATGGCTCTGCTGACTGGCAATGGCGACACCGTCTTTGCCAAAACCGCTACGAATCATATCTACCGCATTGATGCAAACTCGGGCGAGTCCGCTCAACTCTATGCACCCTTCCCCAGCCGATTGTCCAGCCTCGCGGGATCCACCTATCTAGGCTCTCTATTTCGGTACGGTACCGATTACTCTGGCGACGAACTTGAAATCCGCGTAGATGAAACTCGCTACCCCAAGCTCAAGTCGCAACCTCGTTATCTCGACGTCCAGATCCCCTGGGAAGCCAGAGAACTGATGGGACAGAACCGATTGATCGAAGTCCAATCTCCGGATTCCCCGTTTTTGCTCCGTACCCACATCACTTTCGTAAGTCAGCCGAGCCCCGTGCTTTTTCTCGACTATCGCTTGAATCGCATCGTTGCCACGAATCAGGACTTCTCGCAGTTCATCACGCCCGAAAACCCTGCACGCGCTGGTGAACTGATCCACTTCTGGGCTACCGGACTTGGCAGCCTCGACTGCGCGGTGCCAACTGGCAAGGCCGACCCGGTGGATCCTCCGTCACGTCCGCTCGAGCCAGTGGCCTGCTACATTTTCCAGCCTGGCCGAGCCACACGCGGCCTCGAAATCCCCACGTTAATCTATGCGCCCAATTTTGTCGGTGTCTTCCAATTCGACGTCGTGATCCCCGAGGACTGGCCATCTGGCCTGTCGAATATTTGGTGCAAAGGGAACGCCGAGATCGTCTCAGGCGGAGACATACACAGCGCCGGGAAGCGCTAAGCCTGATCTTCCATCCGCCGCCCGTAGCGGTCGAGATAGACACTTGCCCCCTGAACGGCTACTCCCAAAGCCAGCCACACCTGCCAGTGGCTCAGCAATCCGCGCTCGAACACAAACTGTTCGGTAATATTCAGATCCGCCAGTAACCGCCACAACCCCACCACCATACACAGCACAGCGGCAGGCGTCAGCAAGCTCGCCATCGCGTAGGCAAGCTTTGAGTCCAGGTTTCGGGTCGCCGACGGTGTCGGCCCCATGCGCAACTTGATCCGGACAATCATTGCTTCAGTGGTTTCAATTCTACCAAGGCAGATATCGACCGTTTTGCCAACGATACGATAGATTAAAAAGGTTAATCCCATGCAAAAAATAAGAACCGCCATGTTAGGCACGGGCTTTATGGGCATCGTGCACACAGAAGCCATCCGCCGTCTCGGCAACGTCGAAGTCACCGCCGTCGCCGCTTCCTCGGACGCAAAAGCGAAAGCCTTCGCCGACCAACTCTACATCCCTCGTGCGACCGGCGACTGGGAATCTCTCTGTAAAGACCCCGCCATCGACGCCGTCCACATTTGTACGCCTAATGCTCTGCACGCCCCGATGGCCAAGATAGCCATTGAGAACGGCAAGCATGTCCTCTGCGAGAAGCCTCTCACGATGACTAGTGCCGAGGCGAAGGAAATCCTCTCACTCGCCGAAGCCAAAGGGATCGCACACGCGACGAACCACAACCTGCGCTACTACCCTGCCGTGCAGCAGATCCGCCAGATGGTCGCCGCCGGCGAACTGGGCGAGATCCTGGCGGTTCAGGGCACCTATTCGCAGGACTGGCTCCTTTACGACACCGACTACAACTGGCGCATCGAATCGGAGCACAACGGCAAACTCCGCGCGATGGGCGATATCGGCAGCCACTGGATGGACATGATCCAGCACCTGACTGCTCTGCCCATCACGAGCGTCTGCGGCGAGCTCACGACCTTCCACAAGACCCGCAAGAAGCCCAAGGGCAGCGTGCAGACTTTCTCCGGCAAGACGCTCAGCCCCGACGACTACCAGAACATCCCGATCGACACCGATGACTTCGGTGCTGTGCTGCTTCATCTTGGGGATCGTGCGCGTGGCGCCTTCACCGTCAGCCAGGTCTCGGCGGGCAACAAGAACAGTTTCCGCATCGAAATCTACGGCACCAAGTCTGGCGTCGCCTGGAATCAGGAAAAGCCCGACGAACTCTGGATCGGCCATCGGAACTCCCCCAACCAGGTCATCGTCAAGGACGGCAGTCTGTTCCACCCTGCTGCAGCCGAATTCGCCGAACTCCCGGGTGGCCATAGCGAAGGCTACGACGACTCGCACAAGAACCTCTTCAAGCGTTTCTACCGTCGCGTCGCTGATCCTAAAGCTGCGATCGACTACCCCACGTTTGCGGATGGTCTGCGCGGAATGATCTTGCTCGAAGCTGTTGCTGCTTCAAGCGACCGGCGCGGCTGGGTTGACGTCGCGCTCTAAAACTTCAATCGCAAATCCACTGCCCGGCTCACTCACGAAATCGTGCGGAGCCGGGCCTCCTTTTGTAGCCAGACACAGCTTCCACCGATCGCCCTTCAACTCATAGATCCCTTGGTTCACATTGCCCTTCTCAGGCCCCCGCGTGAACTTGATCGATAAAGTCTTCGGCCTGCGGCTGACATCGATCCGCAATAACCCTACATACACGGTTCCCATCCCCAAGGACTCAAAGCGATCCCCTTTTACGACAACTCGAGCCTCGCCAATCATCCCGGCACTCAACGCCGAGCCTTCGACGATCAACGATCTCACGCGCCAGCTTCCCTGGAGCCGGTCGAGGTCTGTCTTCATGAATGCAATCCCACTGTCAAATCACCATACACTACCAGCGGCAATGCTTGTGTAAATGGAAATCGAGCCTTCCCGCGAAGGAAGGCTCGATTTCAGCTTGCGATTTGATGTGCTTAGAACCGGTAGCGGAGCGCCATCTGCATGATGCGCGGCTCACGAGCCGACACGATCCAGCCGAAGTTCGTACCGCCCAGCCCCGTCGCTGGATTGTTGAAGTTCACATTGTTGAAAAGGTTGAACGCTTCCCAACGAATGTCCACTTGCTGACGCTCTTTGATGTTGAAGGCCTTGGACAGGTTGAAGTCCGTATTGAAGAAGCCCGGCCCATAAGCCGTGTTCCTTGCGGCGTTTCCAGCGGTGTTCAAGGTCTGCACGCGGAAGGCGGCAGGATCGAGGAACCGCAAGCGGTCCGTCTTCGGATCAATACCAGTGTTCGCCTCAGCCACGCGGTCTGGCCGGAGGCCGCCGCCGTTGCGGTTCAAGAACACATAGGCCCGGCCGGTCGCCGGATCGATGCCGTTGCCGTTCAAGGTCACATTGATCGGCAGGCCCGTGCGCCAGTTCACGATGAAGGAACTGCGCCAGCCCGCCAACACGAACTTCGCCGGCCCGGTCAGGCTCTTGCCCCATGGCAATTCATAAGTCAGCGCGGTCGTGTACTGCAAGCGGGGCGTTTGAGTCATGCGACCGTTCTCCAAATCGAAGCGGTCGCGGAATTGCGGCGAAGCGCCCGCATCCCAGGTTCCAGCCTGATCGATCGCACTGGCCCAGGTGAAGCTCGCCAAAGCATAGAGGCCTTTGTTGAAGTTGTGTTCGAACTTCGACTGCAGCGCGTTGTACCAGCTCTTGGCGCGGCTTGCGCCCGTCTGGATCCCCTGCCACTGCGGGAATGGCCGGTTGGCAGCAACGGAACCATCCACGCCGAAGTTGGTCTGGTTCCGCTCGTACAAACCGAAGAGGTTTGTGCCGCGATTGCCCGCATAGGCGACTTCAAAGGTGCTCGAAGAGCTGACGCGATACTGCACCGCCACGTTGAACTGTTGAATCCGACCAGAACGCTGATCGCGCTCACGAGTGCGCAGCCCGATCGTCCGGCTGTCAAACCGCGACAGCACGCCATTCGGCAGCGGATCGCTCAACCGCACCGGTGCCGGGCCTGTGCCTACCCGCAAAAGCGTCGGTTGAATCAATTGGGGCGGATTCAAAGGCAGGTTTGCCTCCGAGCCGTAAATGTCTTCGGTGTTGTAGAAGATCCCGTAGCCGCCGCGAATGACCAACTTCTCGGGCATTGCTTGCCACGCGAAGCCAATGCGAGGGCCAAAGTTGTTCTTGTCCGGCGTCGTTAAATACTTGTCGCCGTCGCTGGCAAACACAAGGTCGCCCGTCGCCGGGTTGAAGTTGATGTTTTTGTTCGTGCCGCTGCCATAGAACGGCGTCGTGTACTCGTAGCGCAAACCCAGGTTCAACGTCAGCGTGCGGCTGAGTTTGAAATCGTCCTGCAGGAAGAAGCTGTAGGCTTCCTGCTTCTGATTCACTTCCGGCACGGTGTTCAATTGCACACTTTCTGGGAAGCCCAACAGCAGATCGCTCATCGCATCGTTCGTATAGCGACCCTGGAAGTTGTAAGCCGGGCTGCGGCGGGTCACGTCGACAAAGGCATTGGCCTTGGTACGCAATTCGAAACCGGCGCGCAGGAAGTGCCGCCCCGCCGTCATCGAAATCGTATCGATGATCTGGTTCAGTTTCGGTGACTGGAACTGCGGGCGGAAATTACGGGTGCCCAACTGGTTGTAGTTCGTCGGATTGATCAGCGGAAGACCACCCACCTGCAACATCTCGGCGGGAAAACCGCGGAAGCCAAACGCGTCGGCCTTCGTCTCGTTGGCTGTCGCGTGGGCGAACTCGGCAAAGGTGTAGTTGTCGCCATAGCGCAGTGTGTTGACGATGCGTGGGGAGATCGTGCTGGTCCAGGCCACTGCGAGGCTACGGTTCTCATTGAACTGCGAACCTTGATTGCCCACACCATCGGCAAGACCAGGGAAGATCGCGTCGCGGTTGAACTTCTGCCGCAAGTAGCTGAAGCGGCCCATCAGCTGGTTCCTGCTGTTCAGGTTGTAATCGGCGCGCGTATCGAACTTGTGTGTGTTTTCCTTACCGTCTCGCTGCAGGCTGTAGTTTTGCGTGGGTCGGCCGTTCTGGAAGGCGCCCGGTGTGTTCGGCTCCGGGTAGAGGTCAATTACTTTTTTCGCCAACGCGTCGAAGCGAGAGGTTGGGATCACGTTGCCGGCGAAGGGGGCGCGCGTGTCGGGATCAACAATGTTGAGCACGCCAAACTGCCCAGCGCGCTGCGCCATCGTCGGCACAGTGGTGAGGAAGGTATCGGCAAAGTTCTGTCGGAAACCCTCGTAAGCGCCAAAGTAGAACAGCTTGTTCTTCTGAATCGGCCCGCCAACCGTGCCGCCATACTGCTGCCATTTCAAGTTGTTCTTCGGCAAGTTCTGCAGGTTGTTGGTCCAACCGCGGGCAGCCAGAGCCGAATCGCGATTGAAGTAGTATCCCGTGCCATGCGTCTCGTTCGTGCCGCTTTTGATCGACACGTTCACAACGGCGCCGGCGCTGCGGCCAAACTCGGCCGAGAACGCATTCGTCTGCACCTTGAACTCCGCGATCGCATCCGGGTTCGGCTGCACAACCTGCGCGCTCAAAGCCTGCGCGTTTTGCGTGCCCTGGTTGTTATCGACACCGTCGAGCAAGAAGTTATTCTGCGTGTGGTAGTTTCCGTTAGCCACAAACCAGCCCGGCCCGCGCGTGGTCGGATTCAGGGTGCTCGCCGCTACCCCGGGCGACAACAGCGCCAGCTCCGTGTACCGGCGTCCTGCCAGCGGCAAATCGACGGCCGTCTTACCTGTGATCACCTGGCCCAGAGAACCCTGCTCGGTTTGAATCGTAGCCACATTCGCCGTAACTTCCACCGTTTCGCTCACGGCTGACACATCCAGGCGAACCCGCAATAGACGCCGTTCATCCACTTTGATCTGGACATCCGTGAGCTTGACGCTCTTGAACCCGGCCTGCGTGACTTCGACATCATAGGTGCCGCGCAAGATTGGGCTGAACACGGCGTAGCCATCCGTTGAAGTGACCCCGTCGACTCGCAATGCGGTCGCCCGATTCAACAAACTCACCTTTGCGCCCACCACCGATGCCTGGGAGAGATCCTCAACCAGCACGCGCAGCGACGCCGAATCCGTCTGCGCCCAGAGCGCAGCCGACATGACCATCAAAGCAAGAAAACTCTTCATGGTTCCTACCTTACCGACCGAACATTTCATATACGTCATGATTGCATTTCAATGAGGTAACTTATTAGGGTCATGCGTTTCGTTTTCCTGCTTGCCATCACTCTTTGCGCCCAGACCCCGCCCAAGGGCATCCATCCACAGGTCAAGGAGATCGTCGACGGAGTCAGCGAAGAGCGCGTTTCGGCCATCATGAAACGCCTGGGTGAGTTCCCGTCACGCAACACGAACTTCGAAGAAGGCAACAAAGCTTCCCGTGAGTGGATTGCAGCTCAATTGAAATCGTTCTCCCCACGGCTGGAGGTGCAGTTCGATGCCCACAAGGTCACCAAGCAGGGCCGTATCGTCCGCGATCTCGATGTGGTCAACGTCGTCGCCACCCTGGCCGGTACGACCCAGAAGGATCAGGAAATCATCGTCTGCGCTCACTACGACTCACTCAACATCATTCGCGAGAAGGACGCCACGCCTGGCTCTGGCGACAACACCGATTGGGTGGCTACTGCCGAGGCCATTCCCTCTCCTGGCGTCAGCGATAACGCAAGTGGGGTCGCCCTCGTTCTGGAATTAGCTCGCCTGATGAGCAAGCACGAGTGGCCGAAAACCCTCGTCTTTATCGCCTTCTCTGGCGAAGAGCAGGGGCTGTTCGGCAGCCGTGGATTCTCCAAGGCCGCCAAAGAAGCCAAGCGTAATCTGGCGGGAGTCTTTAACTCCGACATCATCGGTAATGATTATTCGGGCGACGGCCGGCACGTCTCTGACCTCGTCAATGTCTACTCCGGCGACCCGATGGATTCGCCCTCGCGTGCGCTGGCCCGCTACGTTCGGGAGATGGCCGAGCGCTATTACCCAGCAATGAAAGCGAGCCCCGTTTTCCGCAACGACCGTTTCGGCCGCGGCGGCGATCACACTGCCTTTCACGATCTCGGCTATCCCGCCATCCGCTTCACCACACCCGTCGAACATTACGGCTTCCAGCATTCGGCTGGTGACACCTTTGAACATTCCTCGCCCAGCTATGCGGCCAAGGTCGTGCGCGTGAATGCTGCTGCGGTTTCCAGCCTTGCGCTTGCACCGATGGCTCCACAGGTGATGCGAACCAACTCTGGCGGCAATGTCACAAGCCCAAATCTCGCGCGCGGCAAAGGCTACGACGCCGCGCTCAAATGGACCGCCTCGACTGGCGACATTGCCGGCTACTCCATCACAGTGCGCTCCTCCACCGCTCCGTTTTGGGAGCGAGAGGTCTACGTCGGCAATGTGACGGAATACACCATGCAAAATCTGTCGATCGACGACATCGTGATCGGAGTCCGATCGATCGGCACGAACGGCGTCGAGAGCCCGGTCTCTGCCTACGTTCTTGTGCCGCGCAATTTCAATACTCCGGCTGCGCCCTAGTACCCTAGAAGTTAGGCATGGCTCATCCCAAAGGCAAGGCTTCCCCGGCTCCCGCAGCCGCACCCGCTGTTTCTCTGGACGACAAGAGCCTGTTCATCAATCGTGAGCTTAGCCTGCTCGGCTTCCAGCGCCGCGTGCTTGAAGAAGCAATGGACCCCTCCAATCCGCTTCTGGAGCGCGTCAAGTTTCTCTCGATTCTCGGCTCCAACCTCGACGAGTTCTTCATGGTCCGCGTCGCGGGCCTCAAACATCAAGTCGATGCCGGCCTCGCCGAGTTGGGCCCGGACGGGCTGTCCGCCGCCGCACAACTTGATGCCATCCGGCCAGTTGTCGCTCAGTTGATGATCGACGCCCGCAACTGCCTGCACGAACATCTCATTCCATCGCTCGCCGCCGAAGGCATCGAATTTGCCTCCATCGAAGATCTCGACGAAACCACGCGATTGCGTCTTCACGAGTACTTCCTCGAAAAGGTTTACCCCGTTCTCACCCCGCTCGCCTTCGATCCCGGCCGGCCTTTCCCTCACATTTCGAACCTCAGCCTCAACCTCGCGATCCTGATTCGCGGCACTGAGGGTGAAAACCACTTCGCGCGCCTCAAAGTACCTGATACGCTGCCGCAGCTGATCCCTCTCGAGCCCAACGGCCGCCAACGCAAGGTCCGCGGCCAAAGGTTTATCTGGCTCGAGCAACTGATCGTCGCTCACCTGAACGAGCTCTTCCCGGGCATGGAAGTGCTTGAGGCTCATCCCTTCCACGTCACGCGCGACGCCGACGTCGCGATCCAGGAACTCGAAGCCGATGATCTGCTCGAGACCATTGAGGAGTCCGTCCGGCTGCGCCGCTTCGGCGATGTTGTCCGCGTCAAGGTCAACCAGGAGATGCCGGATCAGATCCTTGAGATTCTCGTTTCCAATCTGGAGGCTGATTGGAGCGATGTCTACCGTGTTCAGGATCCGCTCTCTTTTGTGCGCCTCAAGCACCTCTTACAAGTGGACCGCAGGGACCTCCGCGACAAACCATTCGTTCCCCGCATCCCTCCGGCCCTCGACCCAAAACTGAACGAAGACGCGAGTATCTTCTCGGTGATCCGCCGCGGCGACATTCTACTGCATCACCCTTTCGATTCCTTTGACCCGGTTGTCGACCTCCTCCGCAAGGCGGCCCGAGACCCCGCCGTCCTGGCCATCAAGATGACGCTGTACCGCGTGGGCAGAAACTCACCCGTCGTCGATTGCCTTCTCGAAGCGAACGAACGCGGCAAGCAGGTCGCGGTTCTTGTTGAGTTGAAGGCCCGCTTCGACGAAGAATCGAATATTGAATGGGCCCGTCGACTGGAAGCCCAGGGGGTTCACGTGGTCTATGGCCTGCTGGGGCTCAAGATCCACTCGAAGCTGGCTCTCGTCGTGCGCAAAGAAGGCGACAAGATTCGTCGCTATGCGCACTTTGGTACTGGCAATTACAACGTCGTCACGGCAGGCCTTTATACAGACTTAAGCCTGCTCACCTGCGACGAAGACCTCGGTGCAGACGCCACTGATCTCTTTAACCACCTCACCGGCTACTCAGCCAAGAAGAGCTACCGCAAGCTTCTAGTTGCTCCCGTTGACCTTTTCGAACGCACCAAGGCTCTGATTGAGCGCGAGATCGAACACCAACGAGCCGGCCGCGGGGGCCACATCATCTTCAAGATGAATGCACTTGCGCACCAGGGCATCATCAAGCTGCTCTATCGGGCCTCGCAGGCTGGCGTCAAGATTGATCTGTTTATTCGCGGAGCCTGCTCACTGCGGGTTGGGGTCCCCGGAGTCAGCGAGACCATTACCGTCCGCTCCCTTGTGGGCCGCTTCCTCGAGCACTCCCGCATCTATTACTTCCGCAACGGCGGCGCTCATGATCTTTTCCTCGGCAGTGCCGACATGATGCCACGCAACCTGCATCGGCGCGTCGAAACCCTCTTCCCCATCGAAGATAAGCGCCTCATTCGGTACATCCGGGAGACCATCCTAGACACGTACCTCGAAGATGAGGCGAAAGTGCGCCTGATGCAATCGGATGGTACTTATTTGCGCAATCCCCGGCGCGATGCGGCCGACGCCATCAACGCGCAAGCCCGCTTCCTGAAAGCCCGTTAACCCGGACCAAGGTACTAAGTAAACTTTGTTCGCGATAGTCCTAGGTCATAGACCTAGTAGACCTAACGAGTGGTTGGAACTTCTTTCTAGAACCTTTACCTTCAGATTGTCAGCAGGCCACACAGGCTGAATTTAGAATTTCGACGAATCGAGAAGGATCTTAGTTATGAATTCCCAAACCCTGAACTGCGTCATGATCGCCCTGGAATCGGCACCGGTCACCCCCTTGCGTGAAGCACTTTCCAGTTCGTTCCTGTTCGAATTGGTTCAGTGGCAGAAGCAGTACCCTGACGAGATCGCTTTGCTCCGCATGCTGTGCATGACCGGCCCAGATCTTCTGGTGATCGACTTCTCTGACATGCAGAAGGCGCTACGCATCGTCACCATCGTTCAGCAGCAGTTTTCGCACATCGAAATTCTCGCAGTTTGCGAAGAGAACATCTCGGCCCTCTCCACGTTGCTGCGTGCTGGAGTTCGCGACTATGTCACCCCTGCCTCGACCTTCGAGGACATCACAAATACCCTGAAATCTCGGGCTGAGAAACTCTTCAAGCGTCCCGAAACCGTCAAAGTCGGTGGCGACATCGTAACGTTCCTCCCAGCCAAGCCCGGCTCTGGTGCATCCACCATCGCAGCCAACGCCACTTTTGCGGCCTCCCGCATCCCGGGCAAGCGCACCTTGCTGGCTGACTTCGATCGCAACTCGGGAGTGCAATCCTTCCTGTTTAAGCTCCGCAGCGATCACACACTGCGTGATGCCCTCAATAGCGTTCAAGAAATGGATGGCGACATGTGGGCCCGGATCCGATCGACGGTAGGTGATATAGATATCCTCCCCGCCGACCTGGATTCCACAACCCCTCTTGACGGCAACCGCGCGAACCGATTGTTGCAGTTTTTCCGTAGAGCCTACGACCTCACCTGTATCGATCTTTCTGGACAGCTCGACTCGACGGCTATCGAGGCGCTGCTCGAATCGAAACGTGTTTACATTATTTGCACCCAGGAACTCGCCTGCCAGCACCTGCTTCTGCGCAAGGTGGAACGTCTGCGCCGCGCCGGACTCGACAAGCAGATGCGGCTCATCGTGAACCGTTTCCTTCCCAAGCATGTCGTGACGCCCGATCGGATCTCTGACCTTGTTGGACTGCCCGTCGAATTGTCGATCGCGAACAACTACGAAGCCGCGAATTGCTTTGTGGAAAATGGCTCGCTCATCAAGGCGGACACGAACCTCGGTCGAAGCTACAAGAAACTCGCTGAGATCATGCTCGACACACGCATCGAGATCCCCAAAACGAAGCACACCTTCCTCGAATACATCGCGCAGCCCTTCTTCCGCTCCGGCACAGAATCGGCCTAAGAGATTACAGCGCTTTAACTGCTTTCCGCAAGGGCTGAAAAACAGCCCTTACACCATCACCGCGCCCAGCATGTAACGCCCCTGCGTCTGCTGGAATGCGAGCCGAAGGTCCTCGAAGCGGTCCACACCCTGGTCCACCAGGTACACGGTTCCATCCGAGCACAAAGTGACGAGCGTGGCGTCTGCAGGTGTATCGAACCCGGGGCCATCGATCACGATCCAGTCAAATTGCTGGCGCAACCCGGAAAGCAAGCGCTGCATCCCTCGCAGGTCCATTGATTCACCTTCGTAGCGCAGCGTCTGCCCAAAGGGCAGCAAATACAACTGTGTCCCGGCAATTCGCCGAAAGCAATCTGGCAGATCTTCCCGGTGCGCCCGCGTCGCATCACACAATCCACGGGCTTCGGTCAGCCCGAGTTGCAGATCCAGATCAGGGCGCTCTGCTTTGGCATCGATCAGCAATACTTTTGTTTCTTCCATTGCTGCCAGGGCAAAAGCCAAATTTGGTGCCAGCCCTTTACGTGGACGTTGGCCGTTCATGCTTAACAGGCTGACTACCTTGAGCTGGCCATTCATCTCGCCATCAAAGTGAGTCAAGCGGTTCCGCAATTTACGAACTTGCTGCTTCCACGCTGTTGGGTACTTAGGGTCCAGACAGGGGAAGGCTTTCTCCGCTTCAGACAGCTTCATCTGTGGCACCAGATGTAGATCGAGTGCGCGCGGCTGCTTCGCTTTCTGGCTGGCACGCCGTTCTTCTACTCCAAGGCCATCCCATGCATCCTGCAATGCGGCCAGGGCTTCCGGAGCCTCTACTGCATTCCCTTCAGCGATTCGCGAGATCATGAGTTGCCCTCCTTCTGCTTTTTCTTTCTTGCCTCTGCCAGCAGTTTCTCTACGCGTGGGCGCTCAGAGACGGGCAAATAGCTGAGCATCTCCTCGTAGACGGCGGTTGCGCTGCGGTGCATCTCAAGCCTGGTGTAGGCTGCGGCGAGTGTTCCATCCACTTCGGCCGACTGGCGCACCACACGCTTGGCTCGCTGCACAAGGTCGAGTGCGACGCGTTCGCTCTCACGACGTTCGAGCAATAGCCACGCCAGGTTGTTGAGCGCCATCGGATGATTCGGATTCAGGCGCAGTACCGTTTCGTACAACCGCTTGGCCTCTCCACCCCGGCCCATTTCCTGCAAGAGGGCAGCTGGCTGCAACCAGACTCGTACATCGCCCGCATTGGCTATCTGTAACTCCTGATACTGCTTCAATGACCGTTCGCGATCCCCACTCAAGGCCAGTGCGCCTGCAGCGCCGAGTTGGTACTCCAGATTCTTTGCGTCGAGTGCAAGCAGTTCCTGATAGGTGCGTCGCGCACCCTGCCCATCTTTCAAATCGATCTGGACGCTCGCCAATTGCTCGAGCAACAGCGGATTTCGACCGCCCTGACCGAGTGCCTGTTCGATCGTCTTGCGCGCGCCTGCCACATCGCCACCGCGCGATTGGAGTGCCGCCATTGCGAGTGGCCATCGCGTGTCCTTGGGCTGTTCTTTGCTGCCGAGTTCCAACTCGCGAACAGCTTCTGCTGTTTTGCCCTGGCCTGCCTCTGAAACGGCCAATAGAAATCTTGCATCCGGGTTGGCGGGTTCCATCGCGATCACCTCGGCCAAAGCCTTTTGCGCTTCTGCATATTTGCCACGCATCGACAAGGAACGCGCCCTCAAAAGCATCGCTCGCCCCTGTCGAGGGTTGGTGCGCAATACCGTTTCGGCCCGCATTTCCGCAAGCCTTGGATTGCCATTGCGCAACTCCACTTCCGCCAAAGCCAGCCAGCCAGCTGCATAGTTGGCATCCAGTTTCACACTGCGCTCAAACTGTTCTGCGGCCGACCGGGCTCGTCTCTCAAGCAGGTAAGCCCGCCCCAGGTGGTACCTCACAAACGGCGAATCCGGCATTCGCTGCATCAATGTTTCCAGGCGCTTTCGTTCCTCAATACGGCGGTCTTGCGGCACTTCTCCCAATCGGACAGCCGCCAGGTAAGCCTCAAGGACATCACTGCCTCGATTGGCTTCGTATTCCTTTTCAACCAACTGTCGGGCAGCACCGGATAGCCCTTGCGAGAGATGCCACTCAGCCAGCCGGCCGACATAATCAGCGCGGCGATTTGCTTCGTGATCCCGACCGTACTCATAAGCAGCCTGGGCATCGGCCCATTCGGCACGCTCCAACCAGAAATCTCCAATGCGGGCCATTCCCAATGGCTTCTGCTCTGCCTTCGGCTTCAAGTTCTCGATCATCCGGCGAGCCGCCGTTCTATCTCCGCGAGCGTCGTCGTGCGCTGCGAGTTGCATCCCGGCTTCCATCTCCTGAGTCTTTTCCCACTTCGCGGCCAGGACTTCGCGAGCCGCTGCACCTTTCTGACTCTGCATCCTTTGCAGGTACAGCAGATCGTACGCATCGGCATAGAGTGGCTTGTCTTCGATCAACTTCGTCAACACCTGTTCGGCTTCGTCAGCCTGTCCGGTGCGGTAAAGCGCTGCAGCCATCTGAGCACGTAGGGTCTCGTTTGCGGAAACTGTCCCGCTCGCAGCCCTCAGCAATGCGACTGCCTCGTCAGTCCGATGGCGTTCCATCAGTACTTGAGCCGAGATCCGATACCCATCCGGCAACGCGGGCCACTTCTTCTGCAGGCGCCCAGCCAGATCCTCAACTTCGCGCAAGAGAGTCGTCGGCCGGCCCGGATCGTCGAAATAGATCTGGTAGCTTGTCTCTGTCAACTGCCTCAGCAGTACCTGATCTTCCGGGCTTAATTCCACTGCTCGCGCCAGAGCTTCCCGCGCTGCCGCTACTTCGCCCATTCGTATGGCCAGTCTTCCGATCGCTTCGAATGACGCTCCATGGCGAGCATCCTTGCGAACCGCCCGCCGATACTCGAGGAGCGCTACACTCGCTTTGCCTCCCTTTTCTGCGGCCATGCCTTTGCGGTACATCGAATCGGCACTTTCGTCAAATACTCCGCATCCAGAAAGCAACATGACAAAAACAAGACTCGAAGCCGTGATGGCAGCCCTCGCCGCTCTCTTAGGCAATACGTCCGGCCCCAGGTTAGCCAGGACAGGCATGCCCGCCCACTTCTCGATGTGTCCACCATGCAGCACTCGTGCGTCGCGCAAGGCATGCAGCAGACTTCCTGCCAACGCCATCGCAACACCTGCCAGCCAGATCATCGCAAGCCGCACCCACATCGTTGGCTGTTCCGCCTCGCTGGGCTTCGACGCGGGTTCAAGCATCTCTACACTCTCGCCCTGTCCACGCCGCTCCATTTCCGAAGCTGCCTTGGACTCTTCATGCTTTTTCAATAATTGATTATGGTGTTCTTTAGCTGCGTCGTATTCCCGTTTGGCCACAAGTAATTCTACTTCCTGCCCTGCTGGTGTCACCTGTTGCTCACGCAGCCGCTGCGCTTCCGCCCGCAGTTCTCCCTCTTCCCGAATCTGCTCTCCAGATTCCTTGTCGAGTGCCTGCAGTTCCAGCTTTGCCAGCATGATTTTCGCCGCATTCGCTTCGAGATCGCGATTCTTTAGTCGCGCCCCTCGCTCCTTGTGAAACCGTTCCACTTCGATCTCGCACTCCTTGAGGTGCTTTTCAGCCGAAACGGAGTCTGGCATCGTTTCGCTATAACGTTCCCGAATCCGCTCCAACGCACTGCGCGCATTCGCGACCCGGTCCCGCAAGTGCCAATAGTGCTGCATCCCTTCAAACTCAGGAATGTAAAATTCAACAGGCCGAGTCTCGATTCGGCGCTGCACAATTTCCAACTGCTCCCACTCCGCCTTCTTTGCTGACTTGCGCTCTTCCTGTTGCCGACGATCATTCCGCAAGTCGCGCAAACGCGAATCGATCACATAGCTCCGCGAGGTATTTTGCCCCAGTCGCGTCTGCGAAACCGTGAGCCCGATTGAATCCTGCGCTTCGCCCAGTCGCTGCTCCGTTTCGAGCACGCGCGTTTCTGCGGTTGCCAGTTGCTCGTCGAGAAACTCAGTGGTGCCCAACGACTGGTCTCCGCGATACTTACGGTTCTCTTCGTAGACTTGCTCGATCAGCTTCTGCACAACCTTCTGCGCCTTTTCCGCATCGGGATAGGCAAAGGAGATCCGCATCGTTGGGACAGAGCGCTGATCCTCTCCGGGCCCATTTCCAACCTGCAAAACCTGCAAGTCCTGGCTAAACTTTGCGGTCAGGTCTTCGACGGTCTGAAATCTCCGCCGCTCTGGGTAGAGCGTGAAGGTTTCAATCAATTTCGCAGCCGTCAGCCGGCTTCCCATCAATTGCGACAACGCGAAGATCCGCTGGCCCACTTCCATTGAAAAGTTGGGGTTCACAAAACGTCCCGCAACTTGCGGCGGCAAGAAGCGAACCGTCGCCCTTGACACGTATCTTGGAGGGAAATAGCAAACCCAAACCAGGCCGAGAATTGCTGCCAGTGCGCTACTTGCCGCCACCCACTTCCAATAGCGTTTGGCGAACCAGCGTATGTCGCGAACTTCAGCGATCTCGAAGAGGTTAGAAAATGATGGCGCAGGAGGTGGCCACTCCGACCCTATCTGGTTCATACACGCTTACCATTGTTTTTGCGTCGCACCAGCCCCATCAACACCAGTCCAGCCCCAATCAATCCCATGGTTTCAGGCTCAGGAGTATTCTCTCCTGTCGCGTTCAGGAAAAACTGCAACGAAGATCTTCCTGCGTTGCCCCCCTGCGACACCAAACCCGAAAATCGGATCTGCCCTTGCACATACCAACTCCCTTGGTTTCCCGATGCATCGAGCACCAGCGTATTGGACGCTTGGGCAAACGGAATCCCGTTCGGTTGTGAAGCTCGCACTTCCTGAGGCAGCGCCCCACTGCGCAACACCACGTTAGGAGCAAGTGTCAGATTATCCACAACGACCCAACTGGCGCTTGGATTCCCTCCCCTGGGTGTCGCTGATACCCAGAAACCAGCAGCAGGCAATGTCCAGATGGCGTCATCCCGCAGCAAAGGACCATTGTTCGCAAGATTCAATCTCACTTCCTGCCCTCGGCTGTTTTCAACGGCAGTGTAAGCCTGGCGAGTCACCGCGTCGTACCCAATCCGGAAAGTTTGCGGCAATGCGTTGTCCCGCCAATACTGTTGCCCAGTCGCCTCATACCCAAATTGCGCAGTCGACATTTGCGCTGAATTTGCGTTTCCCAGCCCGATTTCCCAATCCCCGCCCCCGGGAAGCCCGGCCCTGAGTGTGGTTTGAAAGGCAAATGCATGTCCCCAAGCCTCGCTCAAGCCAATGCTAAGCATCGAAATCAATACTATTGCCGATCGGTTCATACTGGGCTCCTAGCCAGAGATGACCCTCGACGGGGCCTCCCTGCTTGCAAACCTGCTTGCGTTTGTATACAGGTGATCGACAGGCAGATTTATATCCTTTAGGCCATGGTTCTAAGAACTTTTCCGTACTTTCCTAAGCAACGCGGCCATACCCAGTAGGCCCATCCAGACCGTTCCTGGCTCGGGAACATCGTTGAGAGACAAAAGCCCCACCTCGAAATAACTGCCTGCGGAGATCTCCAAACCGCGCATTTCGACCTGAACCGAGTTGGGGGTATGGGTCACGCGGAACAAATCGAGGTCTTCGATGTTCGTAACCAGAGTCACGCCAACGATTGGGTCAGAATCCAGCCCGTCAAAGCGGAATCCGTTCGGAGTAATACCGACGAAAATGCCGGTATTTGTTGAATTCTCATAGCGGATCGTCCGGGCGCCAATGTTGATGCTCTGCCCGGCAACGGTCAGTAGCGAGCAAATGTTTTGTCCGCCTGGACACGCAATCTCAACCCCAGTACCAACCAGCACGCTATCCGAAGAGTTGAAAACGCCCAGTTCGTAACGCACGTTCACCGTATCGCCGATCAAAGTACCGAGCGCAGCAACTGGTACCAAAGCCATCAAGACTAGTACGTTCTTGATCATTCCAAAATAGTAGCAACCTGGATCGCCAGTGGCGATAGAATTTAAGAGAATAATGCCCGGGTGGCGAAATCGGCAGACGCAACGGACTTAAAATCCGTTTTCTCGAAAGAGGAGTGCGGGTTCAAGTCCCGCCCCGGGCACCAATCACGCGCATAGTGCGCTTAAACAACTGCACCTGTTGCCGTTTCCAGGTAAAAACTCCCGCCGCAAAGTAGTTCCAGCAGCCCCCAACCAGCAAACCAACCCCGCTCGCTGCATACCAGGGCAACCCGCCAGCCTCTGCACTCCCACGAGCCTGTAGGTTAAGCCAGATCCCAATGCTGCACGCAGCCATAAATGAGCCCAATCCAATCCAAACCGCCCAGCCCCGCAATCTTTGGCTTCTGTAGGTAAGCGCGTTGTTCAAATAAAAGTTCAACACCATGACCACCACCGTCACCCAGACGTGTGAGTAGTTCAGCGGCAACTGCATCACCTGGGTGCAAAAGTACAGCAGCCCCAACGCCACAAACATCCCCACCAAACCCACCAGACTGAACAACACAAACCGCACGGGGATAATATGCCCAATCACTTTATCTACCAATAGCTGAAAGTACTCGAGCCCTACCAGAACATCCAGTTTGCTTTCCCCATGCTGCCGGTTGCGGAAGGTATATGGCACTTCCGCGATTTTCGGCCGTCGTGGTGAACTCGCCACCAGATCCAGCAACACCTTAAAACCAACGGCCGAAGTGAGATGAATCACCTCGTTCAGCCACGTCCGATCCACCAGAAAATAGCCGCTCATTGGATCGCTCAAACTGACCTTTGCGATCCAGCGGCTCAACCTCGCACCCGCCCGGCTCAGCAACACTCTTCCGCGCGAAAACTCCCCCATGCTGCCGCCTTGCGCATTGCGCGTCCCCACAACGAGGTCCAGCTTACCCCGGCGCGCCTCCTCAAGCATCTTCGGCAAAATGGTCTCGTCATGCTGTTGGTCCCCATCGATGACAGCCACATAGGGGGCAGCCGTTGACATCATCCCTTCAAGACAGGCCGAAGCCAGCCCCTTTCTCCCGACCCGGTGAATGATCCGAACTTTCCGGTCTCCCAGGCCGGCCTTTCTGACAAGCTCGGCCGTACCATCTACAGAGTCGTCATCGACAAAAATGGTTTCATACTCAACGCCTTGCAGGGCTTCCGCAAGGCGCTTCAGCAAAGGCTCTACGTTGGCGGCTTCGTTGAATGTTGGTATGATCACAGCCAACTCAAGTGGCACCACTGTGTATTGTTCGCTTGCCAATTATCGGCTCCTCCGGTTAGTGTATTCTTCCTTGAGCCTGAGGCCACACTGAAAATCTCTGAAATCGTTTACACCATCATCCTCAAACCCAAGCCGCTTCCTCAGTTGGCGAATGCCTATATCCGAATGCTCATCCCTCAGTCCATCCTTTGCCAGGGCGCGATTGTGATGCTCAACCCCCGCGACCCGGTCGTTTGCGGAGCACTCGCGCTGCGTGCCTACGAAAAAGACGAGATCGATTTCCTTGCCAGTGTGGGTCGCCCCAAAATGACGGTTCTCGACATCGGTGCCAATATCGGCCTGCACACTGCAATCCTTGGTAAAGCGATTGGGCCCTAGGGGAAGATCTTTGCCTTCGAACCCGATCCCGAAAACCTTACTTTTCTCCGCAAGACAGTCGCCGCCAATCAGTTCACACACGTTGAAGTAGTACCAGCAGCGGCCGCCGCCCAGCCCGGCACAATGCGCCTGTTCACGTCTTCCCAGAACCGGGGGGGGGACAATCGCCTCTATCAAAACGAACTCTCCGATGGCTTTGTCGACGTTGAAGTCGTTCAAATGGATAACTACCTGCAAAATCAGCAAGTATCTGAAGTCGATTTGATCAAAATCGACGTTCAGGGTTTCGAGGCCCAAGTGCTCGCCGGTCTGGAAAACACGATTAGGTCCAGCCCCAATCTCATTCTTCTATCGGAATTCTGGCCAAACGGGCTATGCCGTACGGGGGCAAACCCGCTGCAATTGCTGCAAACTCTTCAATCCTGGGGCCTAACCCTCTACTCGCTCGGATCCCAGGCTGCCATCCATCCCATTGTTGATTTTGAAGCCTTTATCAATCAGTATCATGGCAGGAAGTACACCAATATCGTCGGTCTCAAGAACTCCTGACTGAGCAGTACTGGTACTTATGGAGGACTTGACCCTAGTACTGTCCAAACTTTTCCCCTTCGTACTAGTCCCACCCTATTCCTAACATCAGGGTGTGACTTACATGAAACTCATCCCGATTGCCCTCCTTACCCTCTCGACTGCCTTGGCATCCACCATTAAAGTTCAGTTCATCAATGGCCCCAACAACGGTTTCGCCGAGCGCACCATCGACGGTGGCACCACCTGGACAAGTCCCGGCTTCACCATGCTCAACATGCGCATCGCCGAAAGTTTTGACTACCTGACCTTTTGCCTCGAGCCACTCCAGCCGGTCTCGCCCTTGATCCTCGACTACAACGTCGTTTCCCTCGAACAAGCTACCACCAATATCGGCGGAATGGGTCCCGCCAAAGCTGAATTCATCCGCGAGCTCATTGGCCGTTTCTACCCTGTCGTCGGTGTAGCGCTCGACAACACGACGGCCGGAGCCATGCAGATGGCACTTTGGGAAATCATTCGTGAAGACAAAGCCGCCAACGGGTTTAACGTGAATGCGGGCTTGGTCCAGTACCGAAACGAATCCCTTCCCATGAAGGCCCTCGCCCAGAGCTACCTCGATGCCCTCGACGGCACAGGCCCCAAGGCGATGAACCTGATTGCCTATACCAATGCAGATAAACAGGACATCCTGTTCCAGGTGCAGACGCCCGAACCCGCCACCTATGCCACGCTCGGCGCAGCCCTCCTCGGCCTTGGCTGGATGCGCCGCCGCAAGAATTGATAAGCGCTCCTTCAGAGGAGAGCCCCACCGGGCTTCCCTCTTTTTTCCTCAAATCCTCGCGCTGGCCTTCTCCACCCGCCGTACTGTTCCAACCGCAAATTCACCTTAGGTTGCTATCAGCGCCTTACCTTTGAGCACGATGCAATGCATCTCAGGCAGCGCCGCCACTTCCTCCAGTTCTCGCAACTCGCCGCCGCCCCAGTCCCCATCAACAAACGAAGGCTCATGCTCGACTGGCTGGCCAACAAGACTACGCCCAACTACACTCCGGCTGCCTTCTTTCTTCACTTTGGCGCGGACTTCAAGGCCGGCCCCGCCGCCGCCACTCGCCACCTTGAGTACTTCCGCCAAACCGGTATGGACCTGCTCAAGATCCAGTTCGAACAGACCTACTCCCGTCAGGACTTCCTCCAAACTCCCGCCGACTGGGCCAAACTCAAACTCGCCAAACTCGACTTCTACGAGCCCCTTCTCGTCACCGTCCGGCAACTCGTCAAAGCCGCCAAGAAGGATGCACTGCTCTTGATGACGCTCTACTCCCCCTTTATGTGTGCCGGCCATTGCGGCTCATCCCCACTGCTCAAGCAACACCTCGAAGAAAACCCAGAAGCCGTCAAAAAAGGCCTGGAAATCCTCACCGAAAGCCAACTCCTGTTTGTCCGCGCCTGCATCGCCGAAGGCATTGATGGCTTCTACATGTCCACTCAGGGCTATGAGGCCAAGCGCTTCTCTTCCCCGCAGATTTTCAATAACTACATCAAGCCCTACGACCTGGTCTCCATGCGCGAGATCCAGAAGAACTGCCAGTTCAACATCCTTCATGTCTGCGATTACGTCGCCCCTTACGCCAACTACGACGCCGTCTACGACTACCCCGGGCACATCATCAACTGCAACGCGAAACTCACCAGCCAGCACCTGACCGCCGCCGAGATTTCAAAGCGATTCAAACGGCCCTTCATGGGTGGCCTCGACCGCCACGGCCTCATTGCCTCGGGCAGCCCCGCGGCACTCGAAACGGAAATCAAATCCGTAATCCGTTCCAGTCGACGGCAGTTCATACTCGGCGCGGATTGCACTGTTGCCGCCGATACCGATTGGAATCGTCTCCGTCAGGCGATCGCCATCGCCCACCAGACGGCAGCCTAGGCTTTCTTCTTGCCGGTCAGACTGCCGCCGTAAGTCGCCCAGCTCCACGTCCCTTTCAAGACGCCTTCTTCCAGCTTTGCTGACACCTTGAATGCTGCTGAGTACCCAGCCTCGCCCGACGCCAACGGAAAGTCGAGTTCCAGCTTTCCGCCTTCGAACGTCCCTTTCACATCGGAGGCATCCCATTTGCCGCCCACCTTTGCTCCATCCTGCGTAAAGGTCGGGCTTGCTTTGCGCTCTCCCCCCGGCGTTTCCATCGTCATGTCCCAGGTTCCTGCAATCGTGTCGGCGGCTCCGGCCAAGCTCACCGCCATCCCCATCGTGAGTATCGTTCTGCGAGTCATATGAGATTCCCTCCGCGACACAGGATAACAGGCTCGGAAGCCGCTCATCGAGGTGTAAGATGAAATCGAAAAGAAGACGGTTACCTTGCGGTATCTTTCCTACATCTTGATGCTTCCCCTTGCGTCGCTCTGCGCAGAGCCCACTGCTCAAGCCAAGCGAGGCAAAGAGCTGTTCCACCTCAAAAGCGCTACGGGTGTCGCGTGCAGCTCCTGCCACCAGGTAGCCGGAGAGGGCACTGCCATTGGCCCCGATCTCAAAACTCTCGGGCGTCTGTCGCCACGTGCGGTGATGACGGGCATCATGGCATCCCGTACCCATTCCGTGAGAGAGATCACGACGACCAGCGGCAAGTCTTTCCCGTCGATTCAGTCGAGCGAAATTTACTACGACCTATCGAAGACGCCACCCGCCGCAATCACACTGTCTGCCGGCGATATCAAGAGCGCCAGGGATAACGCGTTATGGAAGCACCCGCCAGAATCCCGCGGCCTGACCAAACAGCAGTTGGCGGACATCATTGCCTACCTGCGCTTCGCCTTTCTTGGCGACACCAAGGGCGTTGCCGCTCGCGAAATCCCGTAAGCCCATTTCAGGCTACTTAACAGCGCCGCGCACCTTCACGAGCCCTGTCACCTTATCGCCGAAGTTATCCGCCGCAGTGTAGATCCGCAGCCCGTCTTCGCACGTGATCAACAACGCGTCGATCTTCACTGCATTCTCGAGTGGATGTTCCGACTCGAGTTCGAACCCAAGGATCGCGTCACCCAACTCCATCTCGCCGCTCACCACCTTGGCGCGATGCAGAAAGTGATAGATCGGTGCCGCCTCATCTTTGCGAAACCCGATCTCGGCTCCGAACCGCCGCGAATCGAGAATGGCGCGCGGCTACCCTGTCTGGTCCAAAAAGACAAACCAGCGCTTCATTGATGCGCCGATCTGCCCGACCAGCCGAGTGTGCTCCTCGCTCGACCGATCCGGAATCACGGGCAACCCATCCTCGAAGCGCGCCCATTTCACCATCGACGTACTGTCGATCGGGTTCCCCAACTCCTTCATCTTCAGGTGATCCGTCGTCATGATGTGCAGCAAACCATGCGCCTCATCGTCGGCCAGTTCCCCGTCCGTTCGCCCCCATTGCTTGCGCACCATGTGCGCCAGCACTCCCTCCTTGAGCTGTTCTTGCTCTTCATGCCCTAGCAGCCGCGTGATCAGCCAGCTGAGCGGCTTCACCACAATCAGGAGATCAAACAGCAACTGCGCTAGCGGCGCGAGGCCATGCGCGATCTTCATCTTGAACTTGATCCCCACATAATCCGCTACCACTTCGGCGATGATCGCGATCGTCAAAGCTACGCCAATCTTGCCCCAAATACTCGGCATCGCCGCCTCGGTTAAATCCCCAAGGAACAACGTCGCCAGCGTTGTCATCAACCCCACCACCATCAGGAATCGAGCACTATCGTGCCGGAACCGCAGAATCGTCTTCACCATCGGATTGCCCGCCGCCAGCTCTGCTTCAAGCAGATCCGGCGACAGAGCGATCATCGCCGCTTTCATGCAACACAAGGTGAATACAATGCACAACAGGATGCTTGCGGCCACCACCCGAAAGCGCAGCGTTTCCACCTTTTCGTGATGCGTGTAACAGTAATTGGCACCAGAGCCGGCCACAGCCAAAAAAGTGCGGCCCGAGAAATACGACCGATCATGAATCCCTCGCTAATTGCCACGGAACGTAAAGTAGCGCCCGGCAGATACCGTCACTTCAACCAGTCCGAACCGCTGCTCCGGCACTTTATCGTCGCTGAATAGCGAACCGATGTCCGCAAGCAGCGGCCAGCTATCGCTGAAATAGGAATGCCCCAGGAAGTCCGTATCAAGCGCTGTCACGTCAATCGTGTCCACACCAGGAACCACCACAATCTCCTCACCCGCTAGCCCCGCGCGCGAATTTCCGTGCACGAGTTTCGAGGCCTTCAGCGCTTTGTCGTTTTCTGAAACGTAGAGGGTTACCCGGCGCGAGATGGCCTTCAAAGCCGCGGCCAATTCCGCAAACGTATCGGCATCGATATCGGGAGCCGCCAGAATGAGATGGCGGAACTCGAGCCCGGGGATCGGATTCCGGCTGATCCCCTTCAGCGCCTCGCACGCGGCCCGGTTGCCCATGCTGTGCGCAATGATATGAATCCGCTCCGCGCCAGATTGCGAACCCAGCAAATTCAAGAACCGCTCCAGATGCGGCGCCGACCAGGCAATATCCGCCTCATCCCTCGTGTAGTCCGCCGTTCTTCCATTCGACGGCCAGCTGTAGAAAATCGGCGCGCCCTGAAACTGAAGGTCGTAAGCAATCTGCCCTGTCCTGCGGGCTGCGTTTTCAAACGACACGTTGAAGCCATGAATGAACACGAACACCTCGCGCGTGGCCGACTTCTCGACAGCCTGACGCACCAACTTGAGATACTCCTCTTCTTCGCGGCTCAGTGTCTCAAGCAGCACCACATGCTTGTTCGGATCTGGCCGAAACTCCAGCCGCCAGATCGAAGGCGAGGGCAGCTCACCCACCTTCCGCACCTTCGGAATACTGATCAGGCACTCCCCATAATTCAACTTGCCGCCTGGCGACCGGTCTCCTCCAAACTCCAGCTTGCCGCCATCTCCCTGCTCTGCCGCCCGATCCGTCGCATAGAACACCCGCACCACGGAGTAGTTCTCATGCTCAGCCTGCACCATCTCCAAACCAAAGTTGTCTGGGAACGCCTCCGCCATCAGCGTCGCTCCGTGAGAGATCGCCCCGATCGCCTCGGCCGCCTCCAGCACCAGGCTGGCATCGAGATCGCTCAATTTCGCTTGTTCGCGATCCAACTCTTCTGACACATCGCTCAGATGCAGATCTTCCGGAGCCTGCTCGAATCCGGCCAGTTGCTCCCGCAACCGCACCAGCAAATCCTCGCCGCCGCCCACACGCTCCACCGCGGCAATGGCCAGCCGCAGCGCTTCGATCACCCGATTTCGATTCATGGCGTCACTCCCTAATACACGCGCCACCCAAGCTTCTCAACTCGGGAATAGCCGCTGCAATTCCGTTTGCTGCTCCGCCGTCAAAAACCGCGTCGGCAGTGCTCTCAAAATCATATGCAACTTCGCCGTCTCCTCTAGCTCTTCCGCAGCATACACAGCCGAGTCGAGTTCACTGCCTCCAATCACAGGCCCGTGATTCGCCAGCAGCACACCCTTCGCCGCTCTGGAAACCTCAGCAACCGCCGCAGCCAGATTCTTGTCACCCGGTGCGAAATATGGAATCAATGGCAGGCGCCCCACGCGCATCACATAGTAGGCCGTGATCGCCGGCAGGACGTTGTCAGGATCGACATCAGCCAAACAGCTCACAGCAACACTCCAGGTCGAGTGCAGATGCACCACCGCCGTCTCCTTCGACCGCGACTCGTAATAGGCCTTGTGCAGAAACAATTCCTTCGAAGGTGCCTTCCCCGATAGCAGCTTTCCATTCGAATCGAGCCGCGAGATTTCATCCGGGTCCAATCGCCCCAGACAGGAATTCGTGGGCGTAATCAACATTCCATCCGGCAGCCGAACGCTGATATTCCCTGAGCTACCCGGCGTCAGCCCTCTGTCGTAGAGTGACTTGCCGTGCATCGCCATCTGTTCTCGCAACTCACGTTCGCCGTTCATTCCGTATCCTTTCGATCCAGCTTTCGCAGTGCATCGTGAAAGAAATCCGCACCACCAAAGTTTCCTGACTTTAGCACCATCGACAATTCCATCGCGCCTTTGGAATACACCACGGGCACGCCCGCCGACACCTCTTCGCCAATCTCGATCGCCTGCACGCCCAGCGCTTCGATCACCGCGCCAGATGTCTCGCCTCCGGCCACGATCAACCCTCGAACTCCGACTACGGTTACCCTTCGCGCGATCTCTCCAAACAGAGCTTCGAAATCCTGCGCCGCACCGGCTCGAACCGCACTCTCCGATGCCCCTGAGGCAATCAGGACTGGCGCTGGCGCATGCTCGGCACAATAGCCAACAGCCCGCTCCAGCTCAGTGGCAACCCCATGCGTCATGTCTACGTGCAGCGTCTTTCCGCCTCTGCCTGCCCAGGCTGCAATTTGGCCCCGTGTCGCCACAGAGCAGCTCCCGGCCAACATCACGGTCTGCCCTGCAACAGCAGGCCGGGCTAGGCGCACCGCAGCACTCCCTGCAGCACCACGCAGTTCCTCACACCAGAAACGCGCGATCGCCGACCCTCCCGTCAAAAACACCTGATCGCGCGCTAACCGCGCCACCCTTCTCAAATCTTCATCGCAGATCGCGTCCACAATCCAGTGCCGCGCGTTCCCCGCATCAACATTCTCGAGCGACAGCAATCCAACCGACTCCCGCGTCTGCGCACCCAACACTCTCATCAGGTTGCTGTCTCGCATCGGGTTCAACGGATGATCCTTCATTCCGCTCTCGTGCAGCGGCACGCCGTTCACAAACATGTACCCGCAATACACGGTCCGTCCGTTTTCAGGGAACGACGGGCAATACCAGACCCGCTCCACACCCAGTGCATCGGCCTACGCCTCCGCCACCGGCCCGATATTCCCTTTGGACGTTGAATCGAATGTCGAGCAGTACTTGAAGAAGATCCTCTGCGCTCCCATCTCCTGAAGCCTTCGAAGGGCCCGCAACGATTGCCTCACCGCCTCATCGCTCGCAATCGAGCGCGTCTTCAAAGCAAACACCACCGCCTCGGCATCCCCCGGCGTCACACTTGCTTCAGCGCCAAACACCTGCAGCACTCGCAGCCCCGCCCGCGCGAGCATCGACGATAAATCCGTCGCCCCAGTAATGTCGTCGGCGATGCAACCGAGGATCATGCACCCTTCTCGATCGCAATCGCGCGCACCGGGCAGCCATCTCCACCCACTAGGTGCAACGGCAACGCCACGAACTCCACTTCCGCCTGCGTAATCTGATCCAGATTCGCCAGCCCTTCCACGATCACAACGTTGCCACGAAACAACGTCTGGTGGACTTCCGTCAGCTCCGGCATGTTGTTCACATCCGCCACCGACGGCGGCTCAACGCCAATCAGCGCCACACGCTTCTCTACCAACCACCGCGCCAGTTCCGCTGAAATCCTCGGCAGAGCATCGCGGTACTCCGGAGTCCCCACTCGCTTGCTCCAATCCGTCCGGAGCAGCAGCCGGTCCCCTTCTTGCACAGCCCCAATCGCTCCCTCGATGTCGGCCACCGTCAAAAGCTGCCGTTCCACCACTGGTGCGAGATTCACGATCCGCGCGGGCCCGCAACACACATTGAGGTCCATCTCCTCCATGCAAGAGCCTTCATTCAGAAAATGCCGCGGCGCATCCATATGCGTCCCAGCGTGCGAATACAAATTCAGCGTGCTCGCATTCCAGCCATCTGTCGCAATCGTCTTGGCCACGCGAATCTCAACGCCACGCATTGAGTTCGTCACTGGCAGGCTCAGATCGACAATCCGCCGCTTTCCCGCCAGCTTCACGGGCCGATTTCGCCGCGCAGACGCATACAACGCTTCAACCACCCGCAATGACTTTTCATACTCGCGCGGCGACGTTTCGCATTCCGACTTCCCATCGAGCACTTCGAGAAAATGGCTCTGCGTTGCATACACGCAATCCCCGCCGAAGCCCCTTCGCGACGGCGCATACGGATGCACCTCCACCGGCCCACCCAGCTTCTTGATCCGTAGCGACCCATCGTTGCCCAGCCAGATGCTCCCGCCATCGCCTTCCACCAGCATCTCGCCGAACGTATATCGGAAGTCCTCTGCCGCAGCCTCGTTGTAGCGATTTGCATCCCACACCGCCTCGGCTCCGCTCGAAAAGCGAAACTCGAGCACACCCGTATCCTCGCCGACGATCACATCGTTCAACCGGCGCAGCCGTGCGGAACACTCTGCGATTTCCCCGCCCAGATATCGAAACGTATCGACAAAATGCACACCCGTCTCATGCACCAGCAATCGCGGCATCGTCCGAAAGTACGGCTGCCGGCCAAGGTACGCCTGCTCGCCCCAGCCATCGCCCATCCGCGACCGCATTGTAATCGTGTGCAGCTTTGTGCCGATCACACCCGCGTTGAGCAGCTTCTTGATCTCCCGGTACCAGGGCTGAAAACGAAAGTTCTCATGCACCATAAACGGAGCGGACGAGGAGGCGCCCACTTCAAGAATTTGTCGAGCTTCTGCAAAATCCGCCGCCAGCGGCTTCTGGCAAAGGATGGGCAATCCCCGCTTCACAGCCCGTGACACCAGATCCAACCGCCCCACCGGAGGCGTCGCCAAATCGACAAAATCGACATCTTCATTTTCAAGTGCCACCACCGGATCTGTCACCACACGAGCAATGCCATGCCGCTCGGCTGCCGCGCGCGCCTTGGCCTCGTCGAGGTCGCAAATGCAAACGATCTCGGCTCCCTTCTGCCGGCCCCACGCATCCAGATGAAACTCGCTGAAGTAACCGGCTCCGATCAAGATTCCACGCCGTGCCATCATCCTTCCACCTCTAACCCGGATTTCTCACCAGCTCTCCGCACTCCCCACTTTGGCCCGGAACAGCGAAGGTGTGGCGAAGCTCCGGACTTCTGAAAAAACGTAAAAATCGACTTTTGTTTGTTTCCGCACACTTACGAACAG
>Ga0194134_10001583_pt1 | contig 29533 bp, 21 predicted proteins | sample TA2KigOff0mmetaG_FD_148602 | JGI IMG/M metagenome (GOLD analysis project Ga0194134, IMG submission 148602) | Freshwater microbial communities from Lake Tanganyika, Tanzania - TA2015056 Kigoma Offshore 0m | ecosystem: Environmental > Aquatic > Freshwater > Lake | place: Tanzania: Lake Tanganyika... | reverse complement strand
GGCGAGAGCAGCACCGCCTCGCCGGCCCTTGCCAGGCCCGCCGACCATCGCAGGGCGGCTTCGAGCGAGTCAAAGCGGGCCAGGGCGCAGGGGGCGGCAGCGCCGGTCTCGCGCTGGGCGGCGTGCACCGCAGCCTCGATGGCTTCGGCCGCCTCGCCGATCAACGCGACCGACGAGGCACGCTCGAGGATCGCAAGCCCGAGTGGCGCGAAATCCTGTCCCTTGCCAAGTCCGCCCGCAATCAGGTGGCAGGGCATGTCCAGGCCGCGCAGCGCTGCGATCGTTGCGCCCACGTTGGTACCCTTGCTGTCGTCGATGAAGCTCACGGCGTCGATTACGGCGACCACCTCACAGCGGTGGGCTCCGGGCGTAAACCCGCGCAAGCCGTGCAACACGCTTGCCATCGGGATCCCGATCGCACGACCGAGTGCCACAGCCGCGAGCGCGTTGATGTGGTTGTGAGTGCCACGCGCACGAAGCGCATCGGCTGGCATGAGCGGCCGAAGCCTTTGCGCGGGTGTCTCGCTACGCTTGCGCCGCCCCGGGGGCTCATCCGGGACGAGCGCCTCGACCAGCCAATTGAGCCCCTGGATTCCGCCCACGCCCAGATCGCCGGGTGCGGTTGGCGGGGAGAGGCCGAAACGTACGCTGCGGCGCACGCTCCGGCTTCGAGGCTGGGTTGCCGGATCGTCGCGCGAGTACACCGCAAAGGTCTCCGGCGCATAGATGCGCTGTTTGCTTGCCAGATAGCTCGCCATGTCGCGGTGCCAGTCGAGATGATCCTCGCTCAGGTTGAGGATGCAGGCTGCGTCGGGCTGCAGACTGCTGCACAGGGCGAGTTGAAAACTCGAGAGTTCCAGCACCCACACCTGGGGCAGGCGCTGCAGCACCTCGTCCGAGAGCGGCCCCTGTGCAGCGTGCTCAAGCCCGATTCCGGCCGCGTCGAGTTCCTCGGCCAGCGCCTCGAGCGCCGCTGGCGACACGTTGCCGGCGAGGCGGCAGCGGCGGCCCGCATGCCGGCAGATTTGCTCGAGCATTCCCACCGTGGTGGTCTTGCCGTTCGTTCCGGTCACCGCAATCAGGTCCGGGCGGTAACCCCGGGCGCGGAGTCCGGCGAGCGCCTGCGCAAAGAACTCGATCTCGCCAGCCACCGGGATCGACCGCTCCAGCGCCCAGGCTGCGATCTGTGCGCCCGGCCCTTTCTCAATCGAGAGTCCTGGCGACCAGGCAATGAGATCGACATCGTCGAGCCATTGCTCCTGTGGCGCACCGAAGCGCATGTTGAGTTCAGGGTGGATTGCGCGCAACTGCCCGGCCTGCGGCGGCGTCTCGCGGGTATCGGCCACCCGGACCTGCGCGCCGCAGCGCTTGAGCCAGGCAATCATGGCGTGTGCCGACGCACCGGTACCGAGCACAAGCACCTGCCGCCCTGGCCATTGCAAGGGATCAAGGAGCGGTTTGACCGCCGGATGCGCACTTGCACGCGCGCCCGAAGCCGAGCGTGCCGAAGGTCGCGCCGACGATGCTGGTCGATCCGAACCGCGCACCGCAAGCGGCCGGGCACGCGCGTTCGGTGCAGGCACTGCGGGCAACATCCGCCCCGGGGCGAGCGGCTGGACTGGTGCAGCGGCGGGCAGGGCACCTGCGGTAAACGGGGCACTGCGGCGGAGCGGGCCGGGTCCGGCGCCGCGGACGCGGTGCAACCAGCCGCCGAGCGAGGCCAGGGAGGAAGCGTCTAGAGTGTGCACGGTGGTTCTCCCGAAAGATGGGTTGCGGTCGTCACGCGAAGGTTCTCAGCGCAGCTTCAGGGTTGAGAGGCCAAAGAGCACAAGCATCATCGTCACGATCCAGAAGCGCACAACCACTTGCGACTCGCTCACGCCACCCACCTCGAAGTGGTGATGGAGCGGCGCCATGCGGAAGATCCTTCTGCCTTCGCCGTAACGCCGTTTCGTATATTTGAACCACCCCACCTGAAGCATCACCGAGATGGTTTCGGCCACAAAGACGCCCCCCATGATGAAGAGCACGATCTCCTGGCGCACGATCACCGCCACCGTGCCGAGCGCTCCGCCGAGCGCGAGTGCGCCCACGTCGCCCATGAAGACCTGCGCGGGATAGGCGTTGAACCAGAGGAAGGCGAGGCCGGCGCCCGCGAGCGCACCGCAGAAGACCGTGAGTTCGCCCGCGCCGGGTATATGGGGAATCAGCAGGTACTTTGCGAAGACTGCGTGGCCTGCCACGTAGGCAAAGATTCCCAGCGCACTGCCCACCAGCACCGTGGGCATCGTTGCCAGACCGTCAGCACCATCGGTGAGGTTCACCGCATTGCTCGTGCCCACAATCACGAAGTAGCTCAGGATGATGAATCCGAAGACGCCCAGCGGGTAGGCCACATTCTTGAAGAAGGGCACGATCAGATCGGCACGCGGAGGCAGGTCGAGGTCGAGTCCCGACTCGACCCAGCGTAGAAAGAGGTTCCACGCCTCGAGGTTGCTCTGCGAGGGCACTGCAAACGCCAGCCAGACTGCCGCAAGCAGACCGATCACCGATTGCCAGAAGTACTTCTCCCGCGCAGGCATCCCGCGCGGATCGCGGTGCACCACCTTGCGGTAATCGTCGACCCAACCGATCCAGCCGAAGCCGAGCGTGACGAGGAGCACGATCCAGATGAAGCGGTTGTCGAGATCGCCCCACAGCAGCGTGGTGGCTCCGAGCACAAGAAGGATGAGCGCTCCACCCATGGTGGGCGTCCCCTTCTTCACCAGATGCGACTGCGGTCCGTCTTCGCGGACAGCCTGCCCGATCTTGAGTTCGGCAAGCCGTCGGATCACCCAGGGCCCGATCATCAGGCCGAACACCAGCGCGGTGAGCGTGGCAAGTGCCGCGCGCAAGGTGATGTAGTTGAACACCGAAAACGCCCGCACATCCTTCGCCAGCCATTGGGTGAGTTCGAGCAGCATCAGGCTCGGACTCCTGCAAGGCTGCCCTCGGTGAGGGCCTTGACCACCCGCTCCATGGCCATGAAGCGGGAGCCTTTCACCAGGATCGCAAGACTTCGCTGGGCCGCCTCGCCCTGCCCCGCCAACGCACTCGGCGCTGCGTCCGGGGGATCGCAAGACTTCGCTGGGCCGCCTCTCCCTGCCCCGCCAACGCACTCGGCGCTGCGTCCGGGGGCGCCACGATCGCCGAGAGCGTTTTCGCCGGCTCCCTGGACGAGGGCGCCACGATCGCCGAGAGCGCTTCGCTCAGCGACCTGACATCGTCCCCGAAATGCTGTGCGCGCGACCCGAACGCTTTTGCGGTTGCACGCGTGGCCGTCCCGAGCAACCACAGCGCATCGATCCCGCAGTTGCGCGCGTGGACTCCCATCTCCTCGTGGAAAGCCGGCCCATGCGCGCCCACCTCGCCCATGTCGCCGAGCACCAGCACCCGCTCCCCTGGCATGCCAGCGAGCAGGTCGATGGCCGCCCGGACCGAATCGGGGTTGGCGTTGTAGCTGTCGTCGATCAGCAGCGCATGCTGATGCAGCGGAATCTGCCGCAAGCGCCCATCCACCGGCTGAAAGCGCTCCAGCCCGGCAACGATGGGCTCGATCCCGATGCCGATGGCGTGCGCGCACGCGGCAGCGGCCATGGCATTGCGCAGGTTGTGGCGGCCGGCAATGGCAAGTTTGAGCGGTGTGGCGTGGCCCGCCAGATGCAGGCGGAACGATGCGCCGTGGATGTCACTGGCATGCACCGGCCAATGCGCATCCCAACCGAAACACAAGCTGCGGCGCTCCCCGGCAAGCGTCTTCCAGATCGGTGCGCAAACCTCGTCTCCGGGAAAGACCGCGCATCCGTGGGCAGGAAGTGCGCCGATGACAACCCCGTTTTCGCGCGCCGAGGCCTCGACCCCGTGCAGGAACTCCTGATGCTCGCGTTGCGCATTGTTGACCAGGGCTACGGTTGGCTGCGCAATCGGTGCCAGCTGGTGCATCTCGCCCACCTGGTTGATCCCGAGCTCGAACACCGCAGCGCGATGCGTCGCGCGCAAACGAAGCACCGACATCGGAACACCGTAGCCATTGTTGAGGTTGCCCTGGCTCCAGAGCGCGGCCGTACCAAAGGCTTCGCGCAGGATCGATGCGATCATTTCCTTCACTGTGGTCTTGCCGTTGCTGCCGGTCACCGCAATCACCGGCAGCGTGAACTCGCGTCGCCAACCCGCCGCGAGTTGTTGCAGCGCGAGGGTGGTGTCGGGCACCTGAAGCCCGTGTATGACGCCGCGCCGGAGCTCGCCGTCGATCCGCGCGTCAGCCGAGATCTCGCGCGAGGAGATCAGCGCGCGCACCCCCGCGCCAATCACCTGCCCGATGAAGGCATGGGCATCGAAGCGCTCCCCGATCAGCGCCACGAAGAGTTCCCCCGGGCTCGCAAGCCGCGAATCGGTGCAGACCGCGTCGATCTTCACGCCGGGATCACCCACAAGCCTTGCGCCCTCGATCCACGACTGTGCATCAGCGAGCGTGAACATCAGCGGCGCGCCCCGGTGCTGGCCGCCAGACTCCAGTGCCGCGCGAGCGCCAGCGCCGCATGCTGCCGGTCATCGAAGGGCAGGCGCTGTCCGCCGATTTCCTGGACGCGCTCGTGCCCTTTGCCTGCAATCAGCACGACATCCTCTCGCGCTGCCCCGGCAAGTACCTGGTCAATCGCCACAGCGCGATCAACCTCGGTGGAAAGGCAGCGAGCCCGGACGGCGGCAGCACCAAAGGTCGCGGTCTGGCGATCGTTGGTCCCGGGGTTTACGGCCGGGCATCCTTCGGACGCGCGCGAGGAGCCCTCGGGCACGGCGCGTGCACCGCTCAGGATCTGCCCGATGATCTGCAGCGGATTCTCGCTGCGCGGGTTGTCGCTGGTGAGGCACACCTGGTCTGCATGGCGAACCGCGACTGCGCCGATCAGCGCGCGCTTGCCGGCGTCGCGATCGCCGCCCGCTCCCACCACGCAGATCAACCGGCCGTTGCGCCGCCGGGCAAGTGGCCGCAAGGCGAGCAGTACCTGTTCAAGTGCGTCGGGAGTATGCGCATAGTCAACCACCACCAGGGGTGTGCTGCCACCGCCAAGGCGCTCCATCCGGCCATCCACCGGGCGCAACCCCGAAAGTGCTCCGAGCGCCTGCTCGACGGGCCGGCCGAGCGCAATCCAGCTCGCCGCAACCGCCAGAGCGTTCAGCGCATTGAAGCGTCCGAGAAGCGACAGTGTCTGCACGCCGCTTTGGACTTTGTGCCGCTCCCCCCCCTCGAGTGCAAGGTAGCGCCAGCGCAGGCGCATACCGCAGGGGTCGTCTTCCACCTCGGCCTCGGGAAAAGCCCAGAGCAGGGCCGAAAGGGCTGGATTGCGTTGTGCGAGCTCTCGAGCGCGGGTGCGCGACCGATCGAAATCCTCGCCCAGGCCGTAAAAGAGGAGCGCGGCTCCAGAGGGACAAGCGTCCACCATCGTTGGCGTCCAGGCGTCGTCGAGATGGATAACCGCGTGCGCCCCCCAGGGTGATCGCCCGAGCAGGCGAAAGAGCGTTGACTTCGCTTGCGCATAGTTCTGCATGCTGCCGTGGTAGTCGAGGTGATCGCGGCTCAGCTGGGTGTAGACCGCGACTGCGGGCATCGAGCCCTGGAGCCTTCCCTGGTGTAATCCGATCGACGAGGCCTCGATCGACACCAGTTGCGCCCCGCGTTCGGCAACATCGCGAAGTTGCGTTTGCAAGGCAACCGCATCGGGGGTGGTGAGCGCAGCGACTGAGCCGTCCTCGCGGGTGCGTGGCGGGTCATCGGGCACCGCTTCGGGATCGAAGAAGCGCTCGCCAAGCGTCCCGATCACCGCCGAGGGCGCACTCCAGTGCGCCGCCATCCAATACGAAACGCTCGTCTTGCCGTTCGTGCCCGTTACCGCCACAAGCGGGATGCAGTGCGAGGGATGACCATAGAACGCTCCCGCGAGATGCCCCACAAAGCGATGCAGCGAGGGGAGGATGAACACACGCGGGTCGCTGCCGACGTACCCGTTGGGACCCTGGGACGCCGCGGATGCGTTTCCCTGGGCGGCATTGTCTGCAGCGTCGGGTGAGGCGGAAGGCAAGGTATCGGAACGATCGTGCGCAGGACTCCGCGCAAGGCACTGCGCGTCGCACAGCACGGCACACGCGCCCCGCTGCAGAGCTTGCGCAATGAAGCCCGCCCCGTTGTGGCGACGCCCCGAAAGCGCAATGAAGACGTCTCCGGCCCTGACTGCACGGCTGTCTGCGCGCAACCGCGCCCGCGCCCCCACGCGGGGACGAAGCCAGTCCAGCGCCTGCCGTACCAGCCGGTCGTCGAAGGCCGACAGGCACTGCGTTGAAAGTGAAGGGGCCGGTGCCACTGCCGGATCCGGTTCCGGTACCGGGATCAGGCCCGGCTCCAGGTCCGGGATCAGGTCGGGGATCAGGTCCGGTGCCGGCACGGCCTCGGCCCTGTGCGCGTCGGTGCGCTTCACCGCACCCGCTCCTGGCCCACCATCTGCGTGGCGCGGGCCGACGCGCTCAGCGTGCCAGCCTCCTCCTCCAGAGCAATCGACGGGGGTGCCGGTTCACGTACCGGCTGCGCCACGGTGAAGGCCTGCATCGAAGCATCCGGCATCACCCGCATGGTGCGGAGACTCTCGCCGCCGATCCGTGCAAAGATCGGTGCTGCGACAAGGCCCCCGAAGTACTTGCCGGCCGAGGGCTCGTCGACCATCACCGCGATAATGATCCGCGGGTCGGAAACCGGTGCAAAGCCCACGAACGACGCCACATACTTGTTTGCATAGCGTCCGTTTTCGAGCTTGTGTGCGGTGCCGGTCTTTCCAGCCACCCGGTAGCCCTGGATCTGCGCCTGCGGTGCGGTACCCCCGGGGCCGGCAGCGAGTTCGAGCATGCGGCGGACCGTCTTGGCGGTTTCGGCGCGGATCACCGGGTCGCCTTGCGCCTTTGCGGCGTGACGCAGCATCGTGACCGGGATCAGCTCGCCGTCGCGCGCGAAAATCGAGTAGGCGCGGGCCAACTGCAGCAGTGAAACCGAAATCCCGTGACCATACGACATGGTGGCCTGCTCGATCGGCTTCCAGGTGCGATGGGGCCTGACCCGCCCCGCAACAGCCCCGGGAAAACCGATGTCGGGAACCTGCCCGAACCCCACCTGCATGAAGAGTTGCCACATCTCCTGCGGCGGGATCTGCAGCGCCATCTTGGCGGTGCCGATGTTGGAGGATTTCTGCAGGATCTGCTCCACGGTCAGCACACCGTAGGCGTGCGCGTCGCTGATCGTGTGACTGCCGATGGTCATTCGGCCGGGTGCAACATTGAAGGTGGACTCCGGGCGCACCCGGGCGCTGTTGAGCGCGAGGGCCGTGGTGAAGGGCTTCATCGTCGAACCGGGCTCGAAGATGTCGGTGATCACCCGGTTGCGCAATTGGGCTCCGGATAGATGTGCGCGCTGATTCGGGTTGTAGCTCGGCCAGTTGGCGAGCGCGAGCAACTCGCCGGTTTCAACGTCGATGACCACCGCGGCTGCGGCCTTGGCCCGGTGTTCCTCGACCGCATCACGGATCGCATTGAAGGCAATGAACTGGATCCTGCTGTCGATCGACAGCGCAATGTCTGTGCCGTGCTGCGGGTCACGAACCTCCCGTACATCCTCGATGATGCGACCCAGACGGTCGCGGATCACCACCCGCGAGCCGGCGATGCCCGAGAGGTGTTTCTCCTTGGAGAGCTCGATCCCCTCCTGGCCGCTGTCTTCCACGTTGGTGAAACCCACCACATGCGCGGCCGTCTCGCCTTCGGGGTAATAGCGCTTGTACTCCCGGCGCAAGTGCACGCCCGGAATCTGCAAGGACTCGACCTGACGTGCGAGATCGCTGTCGACCTGGCGACGCAGGTAGACGAAGGTCTTTTCCTCCTGTCCCACCCGCTGATGGAGGTCGGACACCTTCATGCCGAGCAGTCTGGAGAGTTGCAGAACCTGCGCCTCGCTCGCACGGTACTCCGGGGGGTTCACCCAGACCGCGCTTGCGGGCAGGCTGGTGGCGAGGGTTTGCCCGTTACGGTCGAGGATCTTGCCGCGCGAGGCGGGGAGCTCGAGCGTCCTCTGGTAGCGCACCTGACCCTCGCGCTGCAGATAGTCCTGCGAGAACACCTGCAGCCACACGGCGCGCGCAATCAGCGCAACAAAGCCCAGCGTCAGAAGGAAGAAGGCAATGCGCGAGCGCAACGCCGACAGCCGCACCTGCAGCAATGGCGTGGCGCTCATCGACACAGGTCGGGCACGCCGCGGAGCCTGGTTCATGGCGCTGCTCCTGAGCCCGCCGCAGTCACGGAGCTCGCAGTGCTTGCAGCGGTTGCAGGATTGGCAGCACTACCGGGACGCAGTCACGGAGCTCGCAGTGCTTGCAGCGGTTGCAGGATTGGCAGCACTACCGGGATTTGCTGGAATGGCAGCGTTTCCAGCCTGTGCAGGAATGGCAGCGTTTCCAGCCTGTGCAGGAATGGAAGCGTTTGCGGGTCTGGCGGGATTTGCAGGATTTGCGGGACTTACGGGACTTACGGGACTTACGGGACCTGCGGGATTTGCCGCATGCGCCGCATCGGTCGTACCCGCCGCAGTTGGTGCTGCCTCGGTGGCCCACGCAAGCGGCGGGGTCTGCCGACGCGTCGCCACCGGAGGTATGGTGAGGTACATCGTTCGGTCGGCCGATGCGGAGCCCATGCCCAGATCGCGCCGTGCGCGCTGATCGATCATCGAGGCCTTGGCCAGTCGTAACTGATCCAGCTGCAACTGCTTGAACTGGATGTCGAGTTCCCGGCTGCGGGTCTGCATCCTTTCGAGCTCGATGAAGAGCTTGCGCGCGCGGTGTTGCGAGTCGACGAGCAAAAGCGCGCACGCTACAAGCACTGGCACCAGCAGAACATTGAGGCGGTAGTGCACTTCAGCGGCCCGGGTCATGGCGCTTGCGCGCATACCGCAGCACCGCCGAACGCGCCCGCGGATTACGCTCGACTTCAAGTGCATCGGCCAGCACCCGCTGCGGCGCTTCGAAGGGCCAGTCACGCCGCTCGGGAACCCCGGTGACCGGATCGGTTTTGGCGCGCGCACCGCTTGCCTGCGCCAGATAGTGCTTCACCCTTCGATCCTCGAGCGAGTGAAAGCTGATCACCGCGAGCACCCCACCGGGCTTGAGGCATTCACGCGCTGCTTCGAGACCCGCATCGAGTTCGGCCGATTCCTGGTTGACCTGCATCCGGATCGCCTGAAAACTGCGGGTGGCCGGATCCTTGGCCTCGTCGCGACCCCTGGCCTTGCGCCGGAGCACCTTGCGCACCAGTTCGGCAAGCTCTCCCGTGCTGCGCAAGGCCTGATCCCCGAACCTCTCCCTGTGATCCTGGATCGCCTGCGCGATGGCACGCGCGTGCCGCTCTTCACCGTTGCTCCGCAGCACTGCCGTGAGTTCCTCGACCTCCGCCTGCAGTAGCCATTGGCGCGCGCTGATCCCTTCGTTGGGGTTCATGCGCATGTCGAGCGGCCCGTCGTGTCGAAAGCTGAAACCCCTTGCGGGATCGTCGAGCTGCGGCGAGGACACGCCAAGGTCGAAGAGCACGCCGTCGAGCGCCGGCACTTCAAGGCGATTCAAGACTGCGGCGATCTGGGCAAAGCGTGACTGCATCAGATCGACGCGTGCCGCCGGCCTGCCATCGTCACGCTGCCAGGCAAGCGACCGGCCGTAGGCCACCGCTTGAGGATCACGGTCGATCGCAATCAAGCGACCCTCGCTGCCAAGGCGCGCATGGATCGCCAGTGCATGGCCCCCGCGGCCAAAGGTGGCGTCGAGATAGCAGCCGCAAGGATCAACGCCGAGTGCCGCGATCGTTGCTTCGAGCAAGACCGGCTGGTGTAAAGCATGGTGCACCCGCCCTGCCTAGAAGCTGAATCCGGACAAGGCCTCGGGCATACCGGCGGCGATCGCCTGCTTCTCCCTTGCACCCAGCGCATCGGGATCCCAGAGCTCGAAGTGCGATCCCATGCCCATGAAAACCAGCTGTCGCTCGATCCGGGAGGCTTGCCGCAACTCGGGCGAAATGAGGATGCGACCCGATCCATCCATCTCGACGTCTTCGGCACTGCCCAGGAAGATGCGCTGCCAGTCGCGCGCGGCAATGGGAAAAGCGCGGATCTCCGTGCGCTTTGACTCCCACACCGGACGCGGAAAAAGAAGCAGGCATCCGTCCGGGTGGCGGGTGAGCGTGAGCGCCCCGGCGCACTGCGCGCTGAGATCGTCGCGATGCCTCGAGGGGACGGTAACCCGCCCCTTGGCGTCCAGGTGCAGAGACGACGTTCCCTGAAACATGATCGACGTTGCGCCCGAACTTCAGGCGCACGCTTACCCCGCAAAGTCAGCCCTGTTTGCCCCGCCGGACGATTTGCCCAGCACCCCGATCAACACGGTAGGAGGCAGTGTACCCCACAATTTGCCACTTTTTCCTACAATTCCCCACTTTACATCAGCAAAGAGGCGAAGTCAAGTCGGTGGTCGAAAGATTTCTCAACCATGACAGCGACTTAGCTGGTGGGGAAAGCGGGTCTGTAGGCCGGATTCTGTGAGGCTTCGTAAAGCCCGACGGTCATTCCTCTGGGCCGTGCATTGCTGCACGGCTCTAGCCACCGACCCGCATGCGCATCGCGGAAGGACGACCCGCCGGGACCCCCGAGGGGGTCCCTTCGCATGCCTACTTGGTGTTGCTCCGGGTGGGGTTTGACCTGCCGTCGCTGTCGCCAGCGGCGCGGTGGGCTCTTACCCCACCTTTTCACCCTTGCCTGCCGTGCTTGCACAACGGCCGGCGGTATCTTTTCTGTGCCACTTTCCGTCGCCTTGGGCCACCCACGAACGCCTGCGCCCGTGTGCAGCTTGCTGCGCCTGGCCGTTAGCCAGCACCCTGTCCGATGGAGTCCGGACCTTCCTCTGCCGCCTCATGTGGAAGCCGCAGCGACCGTCCAACCCGCTTTCCCCGCAAAAATGGTACCGCAAGACCCGGGCGATGCAGACTCTCGCCTGCGGGCGACCGTGCAAGGGCCTCAGGGTCCTTGCAGGGCGAGGGCCTCCGGATGGTCCTCCATGTAGGCCCTGAGGATCTCGGCAAAGTCGCGATCCGCCTCGAGCCCCATCGCGCAGGCGCGTGCGGTGTCGAAACGCGCCGCCCAGGTGCGGACCAGGCGCACCACAGCCGGGTCCGTGCGTTCTTCGACCAGCGCAAGCGCTCGCTCGCCGACCGCTTCGCGCATCGCCGCAAGCTCCTCACGCATCGTGACGGTGAGCCCGGGAAGGTTGATCGCGCGATGCCAGCCCCACTGTTGCGCATCGATCTCGAGGGCGCGGATCAGCATGCGCACCACTGCACGCGGTGAGGCCACCCACATCGCCGTGTCCGGGTCAACCGGCAACACCGCGGCGCGGCCCGCGAGCGGCTCGCGGATGATGTTCGAGGCAAAGCCCGAAGCGGCCCCGTTGGGTTTGCCCGGACGGACCACCACGGTCGGGATCCTCACCGATCGACCGTCGACGAAACCCTTGCGGGTGTAGTCCTGCACCAGCTGCTCGCCGATGTACTTCTGAATGCCGTAGGACCCCTGCGGGGTGGGTGTGGTGTGGTCCGTGACCACCTCGGGAAGGCTCCCACCGAACACTGCGATCGAGCTCGCAAAGAGCAGCCGCATTGGGCTGGCAGATCCTTGCAGCTGCCGGCGCGCACGGCAGGCCTGAAGCAGGTTGCGGGTACCGTCGAGGTTCACGCGAAGCCCGAGATCGAAGTCGGCCTCGGCAGTGCCGCTCACGACCGCTGCAAGGTGGATGACGGCGGCCGTGTTGTCGCGAAACAGTGCACTCACCTGGTGAGGATCGGCGATATCGCCGCAGCAGTAGCGCACACGCGGATCCAGGATCGCACCAGGCATCACGTCGAAGGCGGTGATGGCCTCGATCGGCTGCGCCGGTGCCGGCTCGAGCGCAAGCCCGCTCATCTTCAGCAGGTGCGCGATGCACTGCTGCCCCAGGAAACCCGAACCGCCCGTAACCACAATGTGCATAGCGCCTCCCTTTTGCTGGTCTTGCATGGCTCACCCTGCAAACGGACGCCGCCGCGGCGTGATCCGTCCCCTGATGCGCGTCAGACCTTGACCCGCGATCTTCCGCGAGCCTCACGGAAGACCGAGGCGTCATCATAGAACGTTGCATCACGGTTCGCAGCGCACCAGCCGGGTATGCCGAGCACCGGAAGGGGATGCAAGGCAAACCGGCCGATGCTGTGCTGACCACTATCGGCAAGGGTTGAAAGACGCTCGGCGAGGAGCCGGTCAACGGCTGCCACATCGCGCATGCCTGCGACTGCGAGCGGCGCTGGCGTCGACGTTGACGGTGACGGTGACGTCGACGTTGACGTTGGCGGTGACGGTGACGATCGCGGTGACGTCGGCGTTGGCGTTGTATCAAGGGTTGAAAGACGCTCGGCGAGGAGCCGGTCAACGGCTGCCACATCGCGCATGCCTGCGACTGCGAGCGGCGCTGGCGTCGACGTTGACGGTGACGTTGACGTTGACGTTGGCGGTGACGGTGACGTTGGCGGTGACGGTGACGATCGCGGTGACGTCGGCGTTGGCGTTGTATCTCGCGACTCGAGGATCAGCACATGCGCGGTGATCGCCTTGAAGGGACGCATCATTTTGTGCAGGAGCGCATGCCCGAAGAGATGCAAGGCTTGAGGCCACCGTGCCCGCCCCTCGAACAGGAGGGCGTTCCAGCGCCGTGCGCGAAGCCAACTGCAAAGCTCCGGGTCGGGCTCCACCCAGATCATCCCGTTCTCGTCGAGCAGCGTCAGGCGGTCACGTAGCGCGCCCCGCGTGCCCGAAGGGCTCGCGGTAGCGCAACCATGCAGGCGGTTGATCTGCGCCTTGCTGCGCGGCCAATGCAGCCAGATGATCGCGTTGAAAAGGTCGTGCCAGGCCCCGTCACCCACCACCCGGGTGGGGACTGCACCGCTTGCCTCGATACCCGCTTCGTAGGGTTGGCCTGCGCACTCGCGTGCGTCGATGAAACGAATTGGCATGCCCTGTGCGGTGCAGCAACGCCGTTGTTGGGCCTCCTGGTTGAGCCACGCGAGCCTTGCAGTGGGCGAGGGGCACGCGGCGGAGCAGGCAAGGCTGTCTGCAATCCCTGCCCACCAGGGCTCATCCCATCGGCGTTCAGGGTTCATCGCTCCCGCACGGAACGATCACGCCAATCACGCGTCAACTTCATGCCAGTCCGGCCAACAGCCTGCCGAAGGCGGACGCACCGGCGGGCTTGCTGCCCTGAAGGCGAAGTTGCCACTAGCCGGTCGCCGCGCCGATCAGCCCTTCGAAGCGCCAGGGCAGGTGCTCCCCCGCTGCGAGCGGAACAATGCTGTTGCCCCGACCGAAGGGCAAGGCATGGGGAACCTCGCTGGCTTCGCGCAGCATGCTCACGCGCCTCGTGTGCGGCGCGAGGCCGTAGAACCGCGCGCCGAACACCGCAGCAAAGTCGGCCAATCGGTCAAGGGCTCCGGCAGCCTCAAAAGCCGTCGCGTAAAGCGCGAGCGCGTGCGGAGCGCTGTAGCAACCGGCGCAGGCGGCTGCGTGTTCCTTGAGCCGGGCTGCGTGCGGTGCAGAGTCCGTACCCAGGAAAAACCTCGGCAAGCCCGAAACTGCCGCCTCCAGCAGTGCCTGCCGGTGCACTTCGCGCTTGAGCACCGGCAGGCAGTACCAATGCGGACGCAAACCCCCGCGAAAGATCGCGTTACGGTTGTAGAGCAGGTGCTGCGGCGTGATCGTTGCTGCCGTGGGCCCTTCAGCCTGGCGGACGAACTGCGCAGCCTGCCGGGTGGTGATGTGTTCAAACACGATTCGCAGGGCAGGAAATCGGGCACGCAGCCCTTCCAGCACCCGATCGATGAACACGGCTTCGCGGTCGAACACGTCGATGTCGGCGTCGGTGACCTCGCCGTGCACCAGCAGGGGCAGCGATCGCTTCTGCATGCGCTCGAGCACCGGACCGAGTCGTCCCACCTCGCTTACCCCCGCATCGGCATGGGTGGTGGCCCCGGCCGGATAGAGCTTGACCGCGTGAACCAGCCCCGAGTCGGCCGCTGCGTCAATGTCGGCGGCTGTGGTGTGGTCGGTGAGATAAAGCGTCATGAGGGGCTCGAAGCGCAGCGCCTCTTCGAGCAACCAGGCGCGACGCTCCGGTTCGCAGCGCAGTACTGGGGGCTGGTCGCTGGCCGTTACCGGGCTGTGCGCCGTTGCGACGGCTGCACGCAAGGCCTCACGGATGCGCGTGCGGTAGTCGCGCGCCTGATCGCACCGCACCACGGGAGGCTTGAGGTTGGGCATCACGATCGCCCGCCCGAACTGCAAGGCGCTGGCCAGCACGACATGGCGCAGCGCAGCACCGTCCCGAAGATGCAAATGCCAGTCGTCGGGAAGCGGGAGTTCGATCCGGGTGGCGGAACTTTCGGGCTCACCCGGCGGACTCAGTGGATTTCCGCCGCCGCATTCGGTGGAGTTCATGGTGCGTGCACGGATTCAGGAAGCCCTTGGCAGGACGACGATCGCGCGGTAGTCGTTGACGTTGGTGAGCGTGGGCCCGGTGTGCACAAGATCCCCGCTCGCAAAGAAAAAACCCCATGCATCGTGCTGGCGCAAGTGTTCGCGGGTGTCGACGCCTGCAGCCCGGGCGCGGCCAAACGTGCCAGGGTCAAAGAGCGCGCCGGCGTTATCCTGTGAGCCGTCGATCCCGTCGGTGTCTGCCGCAAGCGCCCAGACGCGATCCTGAGGGCCCAGCGCTTGCAGCAGGGCAAGCAGGAACTCGCTGCACCGCCCCCCCCGCGCTGGGGCCTGGCCGCGGCGCGCCGACGATGCCGCCAGGGTAACGGTGCACTCACCTCCGCTCAGAAAGACGAGCGGCGGCTGAAAGCCGGGATTGCGCCCGCCGAGTGCTTCGCGCACCAGCGCGGCCATCACCAGCGCCACCTGCGAGGCTTCACCGCAGATGGTGTCGCCGAGAATCACCGGTCGGACACCCCGGGCCTGCCAGAATTCGGCGGCGCGAACGAGGCTGCGCGCCGGTGCGCCGATGATACGGTTGCTCACGCCAAGAAAGACCGGATCGCCGGGTTTGGGCGTTTCCTCGCGTTCGCCGCGCGCGCCCGCCCGCAGATGAGCCGCCACATCGGGCGGTGGCTCCACGCCCCAGTGCGCCAATACCTCGACGGCGTCCTGGAAGCTGCTCGGATCCGGAGCACAGGGCCCCGAGGCGATGGCCGAGGGATCGTCGCCGGTAACGTCCGAGATGATCAATGCGCATACCGAAGCGCCGCGCAAAGCCGCCGCGCGGGCCAGCTGACCACCCTGGATTCGCGAGAGGTGCTTGCGCACAATGTTCATCGCTTCGATCGGCGCACCGCTGGCGAGAAGCTGCCCGGTGAGTTGCCGGACCGACGCCAGGCTGACACCCTCGACAGGAAGGGTGAGGAGCGCCGATCCGCCACCCGAGATCAGGGCAATGAGCTGATCGCCTTCGCCAACTCCAGCCGCGAGCGCAAGCATCCGCGCTGCGGCCTGATGTCCGGCAGCGTCGGGCACCGGATGCGCGGCCTCCACGATCCGCACCGCCGCGCAGGGCGCAGCATGCCCATAGCGGGTCACGACGAGTCCCTCCAGTGTGCCGCCCCCCGCGATCCGCACCGGCTCAGTTCCACGGGCTGCGGCCGCGCCAACCTCATTCGGAACCGCCAAAGCCACGCCGGGCCCAAGCCAGGCGCGTTCGAGGGCTAGCGCCATCTGCGCCGAGGCCTTGCCCGCGCCCACCACGCAATTGCGCCCACCGCTGGGAGCGGGCAGTGCTTCGGCCACCACCTTCAGGGGGTCGGCCGCCGCAACTGCGGCGTGAAAACTCTCGATCAGCGCCTCACGCATCGCAGTCACACCCAACTGGACCCGGGCGCATCGCTCAGCCCAGCGCCTCGACCACGGCCCTGCCGACTTCTTCGGTGGACGCCCTGCCCCCCATGTCGGGCGTGCGAGGCCCCTGTTCGGTCACCGTTTCGATCGCCCGCAACACCGCATCGTGGGCCTGCCGATGCCCCAGGTGGTCGAGCATCATGGCAGCCGACCAGATCTGTCCGATGGGATTTGCAACCCCCTTTCCCGCGATATCCGGCGCCGAGCCGTGCACCGGCTCAAAAAGCGAGGGAAATCTACCCTCTGGATTGATGTTGCCTGAAGGAGCAATCCCGATCGTGCCGGTGCACGCCGGCCCAAGGTCCGAGAGGATGTCCCCGAAGAGGTTGGATGCCACCACCACGTCGAACCAGTCGGGATTGCGCACGAAGTGTGCGGTCAGGATGTCGATGTGAAACTTGTCCACCTGCACCTGCGGATAGTTCTTGTGCATCTCTGCAACGCGCTCGTCCCAGTAGGGCATGGAGATGAAGATACCGTTGCTCTTGGTGGCTGAAGTGAGTTTGCGTCTCGGGCGCCGCGCTGCGAGTTCGAAGGCATAGCGCAGAACCCTGTCAACACCATGGCGGGTAAAGATCGCCTCCTGCAAAACAAACTCCCGCTCGGTGCCGGCGAAAGCCCTTCCACCTACCCGCGAGTACTCGCCCTCGGTGTTCTCGCGCACAACATGGAAGTCGATGTCACCCGGGTTGCGGTTGGCCAGTGGTGACGGCACCCCGGGCATGAGTCGTACCGGGCGCAGATTGATGTACTGATCAAACTCGCGGCGAAAGAGGAGCAGCGAACCCCAAAGCGAGACATGGTCGGGCACGGTGGCCGGCCAGCCCACGGCACCGAAGAGAATCGCATCGTGCCCGCCGATCTGTTCCTTCCAGTCCTCCGGCATCATGCGGCCGTGTCGCTGGTGGTAGTCACAGCTGGCAAAGTCGAAGCGATCCAACGCGAGCACGAGCCCGAAGCGTTGCGCCACCACCTCGAGCACAGCCAGCGCAGGAGGCATCACCTCCTTGCCGATCCCATCGCCCGGGAGTACCGCAATCCGGTGCGCTCTCCGGGGTGCTTCGTGGTTTGTGCCTGAGGTGTCCTGCGAGGCGGTCGACATGGGGAGGGACTCCAGGGTGGGGGGATCGGGGGAACTGCCCCGATAAGCAGCAGACGTCTGGAGGAGCATGCCACAGGCGTTGCGGGTTTCATTGCGGGAGCGCGATTGCCCCTCCTGCCGGGCTATCGTCTTTTTGCTGCATCGTCCAGAGGCTCGCGTAAAGACCCTCGCGGGCAAGGAGCTCCTCGTGGCGACCCGACTCCACGATCCGTCCCTGATCGAGCACCAGTATCCGGTCGGCGTCTGCGATGGTTGAGAGCCGATGCGCGATCACCAGCGTGGTGCGGCCCCGCGCCGCCTGGCGTAGCGCCTCCTGCACTGCCTGCTCATTGCGCGAGTCGAGTGCCGAGGTCGCCTCGTCGAGAATCAGGATCGGCGGATTCTTGAGCAGCATGCGTGCGATCGCAACCCGCTGCTTTTCCCCGCCCGAGAGCTTGAGCCCGCGTTCACCCACCGAGGTCTGCAGACCCTCCGGGAGGCTCGCCACGAAGCGGCTGAGCTGGGCTGCCTCGATCACATGGGCGATCTCCGCCTCGCTTGCCTGCGGCCGACCGTAGGCGATGTTGTAGCGCAGCGTCTCGTTGAAGAGCACGGTGTCCTGTGGAACGAGACCGATCACCGATCGCAGGCTCGACTGCCGGTAGTCGCGCACATCGCACCCATCAACCTCCACAACACCCTCCTGCGGGTCATAGAAGCGGAAGACAAGCCTTGTGATCGTGGACTTTCCCGCCCCGCTCGGCCCAACCACAGCGAGTTGTTCGCCTGGCCGAACACTGAAGCTCAGTCCGTCGAGTACCCGGCGCGCGCCGTCGTAGGAGAAGCGCACCCCGCGAAAGGCAAGCGAAAGTCCGTGCGCGGGGGTGGTTGCCGCGCCGCTCCCTGCGTAAACACCCTGCTCCACCCCGCCCGTAGCCACAACGCCGGGCTGCACCCCGCTCCCAGCGCGGGGGACGGCCTGGGCCCTGGCGGCGCCCCCCACCTCGCGGGCGTTGGCGCGGTCGGCCACCTCACGCGGTTGCTCGAGCAGACGAAACATGTTTTCCACGTCCACCGTCCCTTGCTTGAGTTCGCGGTACAGCACGCCAAGGAAGTTGAGTGGAAGGTAGAGCTGGATCATGAACGCATTGACCAGCACAAGGTCGCCGAGCGTCATGGTGCCGGCCACGACGCCCTCGGTAGCGCGCCACACCATCAGCGTCACGGCCACCGCGATGATGCTGCTCTGACCCAGGTTCAGAAGCGACAACGACGATTGCGAGCGCAGCGTTACGCGTTGCAACTGGCGCAGGCTCGCGTCGTAGCGCTCGGCCTCGTAGGCTTCGTTGCCGAAGATCTTCACCGTCTCGTAGTTGATCAGCGCATCGACCGCATGGGTGCTCGCGCGCGACTCCTGCTCGTTCATCTGTCGCCGGAAAGCGGTGCGCCACTCGGTGACGCGAATCGTGAAGACAGCGTAGACCACCACCGCCGCCACCGCGATCCAGGCAAAGGCTGCCTCGTAGGCCCACGCGAGGTAGAACATCACCAGGCTGATTTCCACCATCGTGGGCAAGACGCTGTAGACCGTGTAGGACACCAGCGTGTGCAACCCGCGCGCGCCGCGTTCGAGGTCGCGCGAGAGTCCGCCCATGCGCTTTTGCAGGTGAAAGGCAAGCGACAACTCGAGCAGGTGCCTGAAGCTTTCGAGCGAAAGCGATCGGGCCACCCCCTCGGTGACCCGGGCGAACACCCATTCGCGCAACTCGGTAAAGAGCGTGATCGCCACCCGCAGCACGCCGTAGGCCAGCAGCAGCATCACGGGTACCACGAGGAGGATCTGCACATCGCCGGGCTTGAGGTCGAGACGATCCACGATCGCCTTGAGAATCATCGGCACGCCGAGATTGGCCACCTTGGCCGATACCAGCAGTCCAAGCGCCAGCGCGATGCGCAGCTTCCACGGTGCGAGATAGGGCAGCAGACGCAGCAAGACCGCGGCAGACGGACCTGAAACCGGGGTCCGGTGCGTGGCATGATGAGGGTGCATTGCTTTCGTTCAGGAGTCTTGCGCCGTGGATCCCCGACTCAGCCCCTTGCCCGGCATCTACCCCGGGCGAATACCAACGCTTCGGGTTGTACCGATGCCAGCCGACTCGAACATGCACGGCGACGTGTTCGGCGGTTGGATTATGTCGCAGGTGGATATTGCCGGCGGGATCACCGCCGGACGGCGCGCCAACGGCCGCGTGGCCACGGTTGCAGTCAACTCCTTTCTCTTCAAGCAGCCCGTCCATGTGGGCGACGTGGTGACCTTCTACACCGAGGTTGTGAGAGTGGGGACCACCTCGATCACCGTCTTCGTGGAGGTCTTTGCCGAGCGTGTCCGGCAGCGCGGCGAAATCATCAAGGTCACCGAAGCCACCCTGAGTTTCGTGGCGATCGGCGCAGACAAGAAACCTCGCACCGTACCTCCGGAGGGCGAGTGAGGCATTCTTCCCTGTCCGGCCCTGGCACGGCCCTCGCCCCAGCGGCGGGCCACTACACCGTGCTCGCTCCCGATGCGCTCGCTCCGGAAGGCATGGCTCTTGCACAAAGCCGCCCCGAGGTGCGGCTGCGTCTCTTCCCGCCCAGCCTCGGCACCGACGCGTTCCGTGCACTGCTCGGCGATGCGCACGCTGCGGTGCTCGGACTCACACCGTTTGGCGCGGAGGAGCTCGAGGCCGCCCCGGCGCTGCGGGTGGTGGCGCGGATCGGGGTGGGGTTCGACACGATCGATGTGGCGGCACTTACCCGCCGGGGGGTGCCGCTCATGGTCGCCGGAACCGCCAATGCGGTCTCGGTCGCCGAACAGGCGCTCGGGTTCATGTTTGCATGGTCCAAGCGCATCAGGGATCTGCATGAGCGGGTCACCTCGGGTCAATGGAGCAGTCGCCACGCGAATTTTCCGGTCGAACTCGCCACAAAGACTGTGTTGATCGTGGGCTTTGGACGGATCGGCACGCGCATGGCGAGGCGCTGCGTGGCACTCGAGATGCGCACACTGGTCTACGACCCCTACGTCCGCGGGGATCTGATTCGTGCCGTCGACGCCGAACCGGTCGGGGACCTCGACACCGCACTCGCGCAGGCCGATTTCGTGTCGCTGCATTGCCCGAAGACACCCGAGACGCTCGGCCTTTTCAACGCAGCGCGGATCGCCCGCATGAAAAAGGGCGCAGTGCTGATCAACACCGCGCGCGGCGGCATCGTTGAGGAAGTTGCACTGGCCGACGCGATCGAGCGTGGTCAGCTGGCGGGTGCCGGCCTCGATGTGTTTGCGAGCGAGCCCCCACAGCCCGGCAACCGGCTACTCGGCCTGCCTCAGGTGATCACTGCGCCCCACATGGCGGGCGTGACCTGGGAAGCCTGGAACCGCATGGCCACCACTGCGATCCACAACGTCTTCGATGTGTTCGACGGCCGGCCGTGCCTCGAACACGCAGTCAATCCGGAAGTGTTCGATGGCCTCCACGCAGAGCCAGTCCGCTTTGCAGCTCGAAGAAGTGCAGGCGCCGGGGATTGACCGCAAGCCGCACTGCGGGGCCCGGACGCAGCCTCAAGATGGGCTCAACGCTTGCCCCCCAGTGCCGCATCAACGCAGCGCGCATCGAGGTTCCACAGTGGCTGCTGCACGGGAAAACCTGCGGGGTGCGCCCGATCGTGATCGGGGGCTGCGGATTCACGCCTGCTTCCGGCAAGTCGGCGGACCGCGATCGCGGGTTGCGCATCTCCGCCCAGGTCGAGGGCATGACGCTGGCTGCTCGGTGTGCCGGCGCGGGCTCGCCTTGCAATGCGGGATTCGGTCTCCACCTGGTGCAGTTCCCGGCTCCGGCTAGGCGCGCACGATCGGCACCGAGCGGAAACCCCGGAACCGGATCCTGGAATCCCGTTCGGGCGGACCTGCCAGCGCGAGATCCGGCAAGCGCTTGCGCAGCGCGTTCAGGGCAATCCGCGCCTCGAACCGGGCCACGTTCATGCCGGCACAGGCATGTGCGCCGTGCCCGAATGCAAGCTGATGGTTGGCTTTGCGGCGAATGTCGAAGCGATCGGGATCCTCAAACACCTCGGGGTCGCGGTTGGCCGCACCGATGCCAAGGGTCACGAAGGTGCCCGCCTCGAGCCTGAGCCCCTCGCCAGCGTTGCCAAGACTTAGCGGCTGCAGCAGAACCCGGTTGTTGAGCTGGAGCGGGCTCTCATAGCGCAGACACTCCTCGATCGCCGAAGCAAGGAGCCCCTCGTCGGCGCACAGCATCTTCCATTGCGGACGATGGCAAAGCAGCGCCACCACGCCGTTGGCCATCAGATTGGTGGTGGTTTCGTGCCCCGCGTTGAGCAGAAAGATGCACTGATGCACCAGTTCGCCTTCGCTCAGCCGCTCGCCGTCGACTTCGCCCTGGATCAGACGCGACAGAAGGTCGGTGTCGGGATCCTTCGGGCGCCGGCGACGCTCACCGATGAGATCGCGCAGGAAGCACGAGAACTCGCCCACCGCACTGTTGCCTTGCGCAAGGATCGAGGCCGAAGGCTGTGGCTCGAGCGCCGACAGGATATCGAGCGACCACTGCCGCAACGGCGAACGCTCCCGGGCCGGAATTCCGAGGAGGTTGCCGATCACCTCGATCGGAATTGGTGCGGCAAAGTCCGCAACAAGCTCGTGCTCGCCCGGAGTGTCGATGGCGTCGATCAGTTCGTTGACCCGCCGGACCAGGTCGCCTTCCATCGGAGCAAGCGCGCGGGCATGAAGCGCGGCCATGAGAAGTCTGCGTACCCGGGTGTGCAGTGGCGGGTCGCTGAAGACAAGGCTTGTGGTGTGGTGCTCGAAGAGCGGGGACTGCTCCCCGAACTTTGCACCAAACTCGCGCCTCTTGTCGGAACTTGCCGCAGGCGCGCGGTACACCGTCATCACGTCGCGGTAGCGGGTAAGCAACACGGTGTTCGAGCCGATCCAGCACACCGGTTCCTGCACGCGCAGGGTGGCATAGACGGGGTAGGGATTCTCGACGAATCCCGCGGGTGGATGGATGAGCGAAAAGCTCGATGGGCGCATCATCATGGTGCGATATCTCCGGGGCTGATTGTTGCAGCGCGCCGTCGTTGGCCCGGGGGCACCAGGCTACGGTCGGGGAGCCTGGGCGACCACCGCGCCGACCATCCCGCCACTCACTTCGCCGACCATCCCGCCGCTCACCTCGCCGACCACCGGTCACTCTTCCCGGCGCCCCCGCATTTGAGGACGCGCCGCTTCAAGGTTCACGCGCATGCGCCATGATGCCACCAGCCCCCCGCAGGCTTTCGCGGCGATCCTCTTCGACTGCGACGGCGTGCTCGTCGATAGCGAACCGATCACGCTTCGTGTCCTCACGCGCTGTCTGCAGGACTTCGGCTGGCCGCTCACGCTTGAGCAGTGCGTCGAGCACTTCCTGGGGCGCGCGCTGCAGCATCAGCTCGACCTGATCGAGGCGCATGCGGGGCGACGCCCGGATGAAGCCTGGATTGCCGCCTTCCGGCTCCAGCGCGACGAAGCGCTCCTGCGCGAGGTGCTGCCTACCCCGGGGGTTGCGTCGATCCTTCCGGGTCTGCATGCCGGACTCGGCGGTCGCATCGCTTGCGCCTCCGGAGCCGACCGTCGCAAGATCGAGTTGCAACTCTCCACCACCGGGTTGATCCGCTGGTTTGAGGGACGCATGTTCAGCGGACACGAAATGCCGCGCACCAAGCCCGCCCCGGACGTCTACCTCGCGGCTGCGGAGCACCTTCAACTTGAACCCGGTCGGTGTCTGGTGGTGGAGGACTCGCCAACCGGAGTCCGAGCCGGAGTTTCGGCGGGTGCGACGGTGCTCGGCTTTCTGCCCGAGTTTCGGCAGGACACCCTCGCAAGGGAACTGGTGCGCGCGGGCGCTGTGCGGGTTTTCGACGACATGCGATCCCTGCCCGAACTCGCGCGCTCCCTGGGTCTCGAGCTCTGAGGCGGCCGGGTGTGTCCTGCTCCGGCGGGGGCGCTTCTCCGGCCTGAAGATTCGGCTGACCCTGGCTGGGCCACCGAGAGCGCTCCCGGAGATTGGGTATGAGTACACTTGGGGCCATGCGGGCGTACCTGCGAAAAATTTTCAACTGGCTTGACTGGGGCAGACGCCTTGCGATCAACCTGGCGTTTCTCGGTCTGATCGCTGTGGCCGTCACGGCCGCAGTGCTGAGTCGATCGCCGGGGATCGATGACCAGACGGTGCTGGTGCTGCAACTCAGGGGCCCGCTGGTGGAAAGCCCTGCGGACCTTCGGCGCGAGCGCGTCCTGGGGCAACTCCTCGGGTTGGCGCCGGGCGATGCAGTGTCGCTCCCCGATGTGGTGCACGCACTCGAGCGCGCGGCGAAGGATCCGAAGATCACCCAGACCCTCGTGCTTCTCGACGGCTTTGAAGGCGGTGGCATTGCGAGCCTGGACGAGCTCGCCATGGCTCTTTCGCAGTTTCGGGCGAGCGGCAAACCCCTGATTGCCTGGGCCACCCGCTACGATCAGCGTCAGTTCCGGGTTGCCGCCGAAGCCAGCGAGGTGATCCTGCACCCGATGGGCGAGGTGCTGATCACCGGACTGGGCGGGCGCAGGAACTACTACCGCGATGCTCTCGATCGCCTTGGCGTGTCCGCAAACCTGATCCGGGTTGGGGAGTACAAGTCGGCGGCCGAGCCTTTTGTGGCGCGCGGACCCTCGCCCGAGGCGCTCCAGGCCACCACGTTTGTGCTTGATGCGCTCTGGAATCACTACCGTGCCTCGATCGAGCGGGCGCGCAAACTCGATTCCGGCGCGATCGCGCAGGCCCTCAGCGACCTGCCCGGATCGCTATCGCGGGCAGGCGGCGACGCAGCGGGCCTTGCAAGGTCTCTGGGCCTGGTCGACAGCCTGATGCCCTACGCCGACCTGCGCGAGAGGCTCATCCGTGAAGGGGTGCGCGACGACGACCACAAGAGTTTTCGCCAGGTGAGCCTTGCGGCCTATCTGCGCGTCTACCCGCCGGGCGAAGAGGATGACGAGGGCGACAACGAGCACCAGATCGGTGTTCTGGTGGCCGAAGGCGAGATCACTGAAGGCGAAGCTTCTGCGGGAGTGATCGGGGGTCGTGCCATGGCCGCACGAATCCGCCAGGCCCGCGAAGACGAGCGGATCAAGGCCATCGTGCTGCGCATCGACTCCCCAGGGGGTAGCGCCGTCGGGTCGGAGCTGATCCGGCACGAACTCGAACTTGCCCGGCAGGCTGGCAAACCGGTGGTTGCCTCCATGGGCGACCTCGCAGCCTCCGGCGGTTACTGGATCGCGCTTTCGGCGGACCGGATCGTTGCCCATCCTGCCACCATCACCGGGTCGATCGGGGTGTTCGCTCTGCTGCCAACCGGGCAGGCGCTCCTTGACAAACTCTCGGTGCGCACCGGGGGCTATCAAACCGGCTGGCTCGCCGGCGGCTTTGATCCTCGGGTGGAACTCGACCCGCGGATGCGCGAGCTGGTCCAGAGCCGTATCAACCGGATCTACGACGACTTCATCACGCTGAGCGCCAAGGCCAGAGGACTCGAAGCGTCGGCTGTGAAGCGCGTGGCTGGAGGCAGGATCTGGAGCGGGGATCAGGCCCTCGAGCGAGGTCTGGTTGACGAACTGGGCGGGCTCGACCAGGCCATTCAAGCGGCAAAGCAACTGGTTGCGAAAGACAAGGGGGGCGCGTCCCTCGGGGTGCGCTATCTCAAGCCACGCAGGCCCTGGTTCGAGGCCCTGTGGCAACGCTGGCTTGGCACTGCGATCGATGCGCTCCTTCCTCGACCGCAATCGGGCGAGGTTGCAGAAAGCCACGGGCACGCGGAAGGCGCGCCCCTTGCGGCGCCGCTGTCACAACTGCAGCGCGACGCGCTGTGGCTCGCATCGGCACTTGCAAGTCCGGGGGGAAGCGGCGCCCTGGCGCACTGCCTGTGCGCCGCCGAGCCCTGACCGGTGGCAAGGTCCCCGGTAAACCCCTCATCCGCGAGGCGCAAATGACACCGCACGCTCCCGGCCCCCTTGCTCCCGACTCTCTCGCCTCGCGCATCCGCGAAGGCTACGCGGCGCGCGGTGCCATGATCTTCGAGTGCTTTTCTCCAGGGATCGCACCGATTCTCGTGAACGCCGGTGCCGAGTTCGTGATCTTCGACATGGAGCACACAGGACTCGGTTTCGAGCAACTCAAGTGGCTCAACGCCACCTGCAGGGGGCTTCCGATCACGCCGATGGTGCGGGTGCCGCGAAACCAGTACACCTACATTGCAAGGGCGCTCGACCTGGGTTCACGCGGCATCATGGTGCCGATGGTTGAAAGCGCTCGCGAGGCCGCCGCGATCGTTGAGTCGTGCTGGTATCCACCCAAGGGCAGGCGCGGTGCAGCCTTCGGCTTCGCGCAGTGCGACTACCTCAACACCGATGTTGTGGCGAGCATGCCGCGCTACAACCAACGCACCCTGATCATCGCGCAAATCGAGACGGAGCGCGGGCTTGCCGAACTCGATGCCATTGCGGCCACGCCTGGGATCGACGTGCTCTGGTTGGGCCACTTCGACCTGAGCAATTTCATGGGAATCCCTGCCGAGTTTGCAAGTCCCGCCTTCGATGCGGCTTTCCGCAGCGTTGCGCAAAAGGCCCGCGAGCATGGGAAAGCCGCAGGGTTCATGGCCTCGACGCAGGACTGGGTTCAGCGCGCCAGGCAAGCCGGCTACCACGTGATCGCGGCCGGAACCGACAGCGCGCTGCTTCAGGACGGTTTCAGCGGACTGATCCGCAGCATCCGCTGAGCCTCTGGTCCAATCCCGCCCGTCCCCTCACCCCCACCTTCTCCATCCGCAAAGCCCGCTCGCCATGCAACCCTTCTTTCTCGGCCTCACCCGCGACCTCCTCACCCAGGACGGCAGACCGTCCTTCGGGGAGGCGCCGCTGCAACTGCTCGATGCCGAAACCCACCTGCGTTGGGAATTCATCCCGGAGTCGCCAAGCGAGATCACCCCGGAAATCATGGCGCGTTATGACGGAATTCATGTGAACACGCCAAGGGTCACCCGCGCGAGCCTCGCAGGCGCGGCCACGCGGGTCCGGATCGTGTCGCGGCACGGCGTGGGCTACGACTCGGTGGATGTGGCTGCGCTTGCCGAGCACGGCATCATCACCACGAACACCCCTGTTGCCATCCGCAGGCCGGTCGCGGTGGCTGCGTTGACCTTCATCTTTGCGCTTGCCGGTCGCCTCGTCACCAAGGATCGGCTGGTGCGGCAACAACAGTGGAACGCGCGCAACAGTCACATGGGCCTCGGACTCACCACCCGAACGCTCGGCGTTGTGGGTGTGGGTGGCATCGGGCGCGAATTGCTCCGCCTTGCTGCACCTTTCGGCTGGCACATGCTGGCCTGTGATCCGCATGTGGACGCCGCCACGATCGGCGCGCTTGGCGCGCGGAAGTCCGCGTTCCACGATCTGCTCGCGCAGTCCGACTTTGTGGTGTCGAGCCTGATCCTTGATGCAACGACGCGTCACCTCTTCAACGCAGCAGCCTTTGCCGCAATGAAGCCCGAGGCTTTCTTCGTGAACGTGGCCCGCGGCGGGGTGGTGGATGAGCAGGCACTGATCGAGGCGCTCACCCAGAACCGCATCGCGGGCGCAGGACTCGACGTCTTCGAACAGGAGCCGATTGCGAGCGACAACCCCCTTCTCGGCATGCGGCAAGTGATTCTCACCCCGCATGCCCTGTGCTGGACCGACGAGTGCTTCGACGCCATTGCGCGCGAAGGCCTGGCAAACGTCATCGCCTTTTCCAGAGGCAACCCTCCGGTTTCGGTGGTCACGCCCCGCTGAGCCGGCACGCAGCGAACCCACCCGACGGTGGGGTCAGCGGCCTCCGGTCACATCAAGAATGCTTGCAGTGCAGTAACTCGAGGCATCGCTCAGCAGCCACACGATCGCTTCGGCCACTTCGTGCGCACTCCCGCTTCGGCGCATCGGCACCGAAGACACCAGCCGTTCAAGCCTTCCCGGGTCGCCTCCGCTCGCGTGGATCTCGGTATCGATCAAACCGGGCCTTACTGCGTTGACCCGGATACCTTCCTCGGCCACCTCCTTCGCCAGGCCCAGCGACATGGCCTCGAGCGCCGCCTTGCTCATCGCATAGTCCACATACTGTCCGGGCGAGCCGAGCCGCGACGCCGCGCTGCTCACGTTGACGATGCTGCCTCCTGATCCGCCGTAACGGGTGCTCATCCGCCGCACCGCTTCACGCGCGCAGGCCAGTGCGCCAAGGGTATTCACCCTGAGAAGGCGCTCGCTGCGCGTCCAGTCCATCGCATCAACCCGGGCGGCGGAGGCCACAATCCCTGCGTTGTTGACCAGGCCGGCAAGTCGACCATGGGCGCCCAGCGTCTGGTCGAAGGCCGCAAAAAGCCGCGCCACACCGTCGGGCTCGCCGACGTCGGCCCGCATTGCGTGTGCAATCCCTCCGTCTGCCCGGATGGCCTCCACCACTGCATGCGCCGCATCCGCTCGCTCGCAATAGTTGACCACAACGGCCCAGCCCTTGCTGGCTGCAAGGCGTGCGGCCGCGGCACCGATGCCGCGCGAGGCCCCCGTCATCAACACAACCCTGCGCATTCCATGGTCCTTTCGATCCTCAGATGCTGCCGCGAGCACGGGATCTTGCGCCAAAACCGCGCGGGAGTGCGAGCACCCTGTCGATGGCGTCCACGAACACCCGCTCGCCAGGAAGCGGATCCACAGAATGCCCGCCCGTAAAGCTGCCAAACGCAGGAAGATGCAGACAGGCCCTGCGGTCGAGGAAAAAACAGGGCCGCCGGAGGGCGTGGCGGCCGGCAAGCGTTGGAACCCGCACCACCGGGTGGCGGTGCCCGCAAAGGGCGAGCACTTTCGTGGGACTTTCATCCGGCAGGACGCTCGTCTGCGGCCCCACCGCACGGGTCCCACCGAGCGCAGCGTCGGACACCGTTTCGGCGTCGTGCAAAAGCACAAGCCCCTCGCTCGACCAGACTGGTTCGACCACCCGGAGGCCGGGCCAGACCTGATCCGCAACGGCCACCGTCGCGGCGCCCGACGATTCACCGCAGCGCACCTCCACCGGGAATCGCCTCGATCCCTTCAGATCGTGGTTTCCCGGAACCAGGACCACATCGAGCGCAGGGTGGCGGTCGCGCCAGGTGATCCAGGGATCGCGCGCTTTGCGCCTTGCGAGTGCGTCATGGCTGAGGTCTCCAAGGATCACGAGTTGCCTTGCCGCAGTGAGTGCGAGGAATCTGTCGAGGCGATCGAAGTTGTCCGAAGTTGAGCACTCCGGAACCGGCACACCTTTGGCGCGAAAGCTCGCTGCCTTGCCCAGGTGCACATCCGCCACCACGAGCTGCCCCTGCTGCGGACGAAAAAGTGCGCATCCCGGCAGAAGGATCATGCCCTCGAGCGCAACCGCTCCGGTGAACTGCGGATTCACTGGAGGGCTTCACTCACACGAGCGGCGCGTTCAAGTTCCTCGACCATGCGCGCCAGGCGCAGGTTGAGTTGCTCATTGCTCATCGCCTCGCGCAAGCGCTCGACCATGAGCGGGAAGGCAAAAGGGGTGGGCCTTTCGATCGTGTGGATGCACAAGGGTCGACTCGCGATCTCGCGCAGGCACACCAGCAGCCGGTCGTGCTCGAGTTCGTCCTGAAGCACTTCGCGGCGCGCCTGCTCGAGGAGGAGATTCTCTGAATCATAACGAAGAAAGACTTCCCAGAAAAGACTTGACGACGCCTGCAACTCGCGTGCGCTACGACCGCGTCCGGGCGTGGCGTTGTGCACCAGACCGGCAACCCGCGCGATCTCACGAAAGCGCCGCTGGGCAAGTTCACTCGCATTGAAACTTGACACGCAATCGTCGAGCAGACCCTCCTCCGACCATAGCGAGGCATCGCGCAAGGCAGCGTCGGCAACCATGCTGCGACCGAAGAGCTCGAACCCGTAATCGTTGACGGCAATGGAAAAACTCGCTGGCCGTTCGCGCGCCAGCCGCCAGCCGAGCACCGTGGCGAGCCCGAGATGCACTTGGCGCCCGTGCAGGGGATACACGAAAAGATGGTGCCCTTCGCGGGAGGCATAACGCTCGATCAGGAGGCCCTCGTTGCCCGGCAAAGCTGACCAGTGCGCCTGAAGCGCGAGAAGCGGCTCGGCCCACCGCATTTCGGGATCGGCAAAGTGCCCCTCGGCCGCCTGCTGAAGCCTGCGCCGAAGCGCATGGGCCATCTCGAGCGAGAGCGGCATCTTGCCGCCATTCCAGCGCGGTACCGCGGCCTTGCCTGGC
>Ga0194134_10001574_pt1 | contig 29643 bp, 28 predicted proteins | sample TA2KigOff0mmetaG_FD_148602 | JGI IMG/M metagenome (GOLD analysis project Ga0194134, IMG submission 148602) | Freshwater microbial communities from Lake Tanganyika, Tanzania - TA2015056 Kigoma Offshore 0m | ecosystem: Environmental > Aquatic > Freshwater > Lake | place: Tanzania: Lake Tanganyika... | reverse complement strand
TATCAAAGGTCTGCACGATGGTGCGAGGTGCATCACCTTGCATGAATTCCGGTCTGCTTCACACCATGCAGGCCTTCGCCAGCAGCCTGCCTCTGCGCGTGCTCAAGTCTGGCGAGGTGTTGTTTGAAGCGGGTGAACCGGGGGCGACCATTTTCTGCCTGCTCACCGGTGCCATCGAGCTCGAATGGGGTGGTGATGCTCCTGAGCTGTTTGGCCCTGGCGATGTGGTGGGTGTGGGTGCCTTGGTGAGCGATAACCACCGCCGCCATGGCACCGCCCGTGCCCTCGAGCCCACGGAATTGATTGAGCTGGGCCGCGAACAGTTTCTCTTTGCGGTGCAGGAAACACCCCTGTTTGCGATCGAGCTGATGGCCAGCTTGGAGCGGAGGCTGCGCGGTCTGGAAGGCTGAGCCTGCTTCGCCGTTAACGACGCGGCGCTGTCCAGTCTTCAAACCAGCCACGCCGCCAGAGGTAAATCCCCTGCATGCTCGCGATGGTTCCCATCAACACCAGCGAAGCGATGTAGCCATAGCGCCAGTGCAGCTCGGGCATGTTGTCGAAGTTCATGCCATAGATGCCAGCAATGAAGGTGAGGGGCGCAAAGATCGTTGACACGATCGTGAGCGTTTTCATGATCTGGTTCATGCGGTTTCCAGTGCTCGCCATGTGCGCTTCGGTTACGGCATCGCACTGATGGCGCAGGATTTCGCAGCTTTCAAAGATCTGCTCCACGTTCTGAGCCATTTCCTGAAATCCCTGCAAACCATCAGGTCCCATCACCGGCTGGTTCTGGCGCAGAAACAACAGGATCTGATGCCGCAGCGGCCAGAGTTGCTGGCGGATCCGGCGCAGGTTGGCTCTGAGCTGATAGGCCCTTGTGAGCACCCGTGGCCGCGGATCCCGTAGCGCCGCTTCCTCGAGATCATCGAGCCGATTAGCCATCTGCTCGAGCATCGGGAAGATGCCATCGAGGATGCTATCCACCATGTAGTGGAGAAGATCATCGAGATCTTCGGCTGCAGCCACAGGGCTTTTCTGCATCAGCCAATCGGTGAGCGAGGCGAAGGGGTCGCTGCTCGGTGCTTCTTCGATCGAGATCAGGCAGTTGTGGGTGAGCAGCATGCTCACCTGATCGCTCGTGAGATTGAGGGGGTCTTTGGAGAAGCGCAGCCGATGTAGCACCACCGCGATCACATCACCCATCGAATCCACGCGGGTGGATTGCGGTGTGTCGAGCACCAGCGGGCTGAAGGCTGCCGGAATCCGGCAGAGCTCCAGGGCTTCACGGATCCGATGCGGCTGCCCCATGCCGCTCACCCGCAGCCAGATCGGCACGCGCTGGCTGAGCAGATCCTCGAGCTGCTCCCGATCATTGAGACGGCACAGCTGAGGCCCCTGCGGCCAGAGCACCAACGCCGAAAAGGTGGTGGTTGCCCGTCCGCCCGCCAGGTACAGGCTGTTGGGCATCTGGCCCGGACGTTCCTCCAGGCGGCGCGAATCCAGCGAGCCGGGCGTGGGCCTCAATTGGGGGAGGCTCTGCATCCGTCCATGCACGCAACCACCGGCAAGGTAGCGAGCTGATCTGAACCCGCCGATGTGAGCCGGAGCACGGAACAGCGGTGTTGCCTGCCACAGCCCTGCAGCGGCACATCGATTCGAATACAGCCACGCCGGGAAGCCTTTTCATGCAGAGCGTTCGCATCTGGCTGCCGCCGGTGGTTTGCTGCATGGCCATCCAGGGCTTCTGGTTGGGCACGCTGCGCATGCTGAACCCCTATGCCACACCGGCAGATCTTCAGGATCTGCATCGGTTCGGAGGCAAAACTGCGCCTACGCTGAACACAAGCGCCCTGAAGCCCCGTGTCTGACACGCCAAGCCTGGAGGCTGATCTACGAAGCCTGGAGTGCTTTCGCGATTGGTTGCAATCTCTGGTTGCCGCTCAGCAACCGCTTGAAGAGTGGGCCATGAGCGCTGAAGAGCTGCGTCAGCGTTGGTTGCCCAAGCTGGCTGAGCGCCCGGCAACATCCAGTAGCCGCCTCTATTTCTGAACCGCAGGCCGCGGCTGATTTAACCGGCTATGCATTGAGCCAGAGAATGGCTGAGTTGGCGATGGAATTGCCTGTAATCGCCGCTGCTGAGGATCGTTCGGCGGGTTGGCTCGTGGCGTGAAGCGGCCTGAAGCAGGCTGAACAGCATCAAGGCCTCCTGTTGATTGAGGCAAAGCAGGTGTTCCTTTTGGCGCAGCAATGCTGCGCTGCAGTTGGTCAGTGTAGACAGCTTCACGCAGGAAGACTTTTTCCAAGGAACGTAGCAGTGCTTCCGCCTCACTCCGAATCCATAACCACCCCTTAACTCCTTAACCTCCCCGATGTGTTCAGAGTGAGCCTTTCGCTGTTGCCCTGTGGGTGATCTGGATCGATCAACACCTGTAAGCACCGAATCTTGTGGCTCTTTTGCCGCATCGTTGCTCGAGCAGCGGGCGCGTCGATTGGTGGCTCTGCAGCTCGATGTGCTCGCTGATCGCGATCCTGAGCCCTTGCATCAGATGCGGGTGTGCTGCCGCCAGCTGCGCAGCACGGTGGAGCAATTTGCGGCGGCGCTGGTTCTGCCTGAACAGGTTTCGGCGCAGCGCCTGGCCCGGATCGGCTCCGATCTGGGGCTCAGCCGTGATCTCGATGTGATGCGCCACCGCCTTGACCAGCACTGGCTGCCCTTGCTGCCGGAGCGGGAACAGGCCTCCTTGCGCAAGCTGCTCAAGCAGCTCAAGCGTGAGCGCAAGCTGGCCTTCGCGATCACAACCGACACGCTTAAGGGGCGCCGCTACCTCAAATTGCTGGCGCGGCTGCAGCTCTGGTTGCGAGAGCCGGCCTTCACGGCCATGGGCGAAGAGCCGATGGCAGCTTGGTTCCCGCAATTCCAGCAGGTGGTGTTGGCTGGAGTCTTCACCCTCCCGGGCTGGTGGGTGGAGCGGCCCCATGAGCCCGATGGCGCGATGGCCCTCCATCAGCTGCGGCGCCGGATCAAACGGGCCCGCTACGGCCTGGCCAACCTCAGCGCTCTTGCCCCTGAGGTCTTTCAGCCCTGGCTGTTGCAGTTCAAGCGCACGCAAACGGCCCTGGGAGATCTGCAGGATCTGCGGGTGTTGGTGCTCACCCTCGAGCGCCTGCTCGAGGAACGGCACGATGCCGCACTCCCGGTTCTCTGCAGCCTGATCTGTGAAGCCCGCGATCAGGCCTGGTTGCGCTGGCTCGAGGCGTCCGGTGAGCTGCGCTCCCCCGCAGGTCGCCAGCAGCTGTTGCAGCTTCAGCTCAACACCTAACCCAGCCTTAACCGTGCCTCTACCCGAGCTTTGCTCAAGCGCTGGTGATGCTCCATACAGTCCGCGGGTCCCGTCGGCACAACAGCTCGATGGTTTACACACCAAGTGGTCAGCAGGGTCTTCGCAGCTCGCTGGAAGAGGTGTATCAGCGCCGTGATCTTGTGCATCTCGGCGCCGGCAGCAAGGTTCCCCTGCTGCGTAATCACGTGTGGCTCGTCACCCGCGGCATGGTCAAGCTCAGCTGCATGAATGAGCAGGGCGACGATCTGCTGCTCGGCCTGGCCGGCCCCAACGAGATCTTTGGTGAACCCCTCACCAACATTGATCTCTACGAAGCCACCACCATCGGCGACAGCGATCTGCTCTGTCTGCCGATGGACGAGATCGAAGCCACGCCCCATCTCGCCGTCACGCTCGTGCGGGCGATGACCAGCCGCATGCGTCAGTCGGAAGCACTGATCGCGCTGCTGGGTCTGCGGCGCATCGAGGAGCGGGTGCGCGGTTTCCTCGAGCTGCTGGCTCAGGATTACGGCCAGCCCTGTGAGCAGGGTCTGCTGCTCAACCTTCGCCTCACCCATCAGGACATCGCCAATGCCCTGAGCACCACGCGCGTCACCGTGACCCGTGTGCTCGGCCTGCTGCGGGAGGAAGGCTGGTTGCAGCTCGATGAGCAGCGCCAGCTGGTGGTGAGCCACCTGCCCCGGGGCTGAGGGTTCAGGCGGCGCGCGGCACGAGTAATTCGAGCAGCGCGCCGCCATCGGGGTGATTGCTGGCCCGCACCATCCCCCCTTGCGACAGCGCGATCTGCTGCACGATCGCCAGGCCCAGGCCGCTGCCGCTGCGTGGGGAACGGGCGCGGGCGGGGTCGCCCCGGTAGAAGCGCTGGAACATGCGCTCCAGATCCGTGTCGCTCAGGCCCGGTCCGTGGTCCCGCACCGACACCATGCACCAGCGGTTGCGGGCACAGATCTCCACCTCGATGCTGGCTTGATCGGGGCTGTAGCGCAGGGCGTTGTCGAGCAGGTTGAGCAGGGCCTGGTGAAAGCGGGCCGGATCGATCGCCGCGAGCTGCGGCCCTGCTTCGCGCTCCTGGTGCGCCGCGTTCACCCGCAGCTGCACACCCCGCTCCAGGGCCAGCGGCTCCAACATCGTCCACACCCGGCTCAGGAGCGCCTCGGGATCCACTGCGGCCTGCGGGCTTGCTTCTGTGAAGGGGGTGTTGTCGAGGCGCGAGAGATCGAGCAGGTCGCTCACCAGCACCTGCAGCCGTTCCAGTTCCCGCTGCAGCCGCTGCACCAGCACCGCCTGCCGCCCTTCGGCCTTGAGGGCCAGGCTGTCTCCCACCAGCCGCAGGGCGGTGAGCGGTGTTTTCAGCTCATGGGCCACATCGCTCACCCATTGCTCCTGGCGCTCCAGCTGGCTTTCCAGCGGATTGCGCCCCTGCAGCACCACAGCCACCCAGCCGTCATCGCCGGGCATCACGCGCACATCAAGGTTGCTGGTGCGCAGCGGCCAGGAGCCGCGCTGGGGCATGCCCTTGTCGCGCGCCAGATTCACCAGATGCAGCAGTTCATCAGAGGGATCCAGCAGCGCAAAGGGCTCACCCCGTAGCGCCAGGCTGGAATCCTCGAGCTCGAGCAGCAGTTCGGCGCGGGTGTTCAGGGCGGCGATGCGGTTGTCGCCATTGAGCAGCAACCATCCCTGCGGCACCTCCTCCATCCAGGCGCGCAACTGGGCCTCAGGTGGATCGAGGGGTTTTTGGCTGCGCCGCCGGCGCCGCTGCAAGCGCGGCCGGCGGCGCAGCCACCACCCCACACTGCCGCCTGCGGCAGCACCGATCAACAGAGCCAGGGCGGTTTCCTTGCTCACCCGTTAGCCGAAGCGATAGCCGAAACCGCGCACGGTGACCAACTTGGCGGGATTGGAGGGGTCGTCTTCGATCTTTTCGCGCAACCAGCGAATGTGCACATCCACCGTTTTGCTGTCGCCGATGTAATCCACGCCCCACACCTGCTCGATCAGTTGCTCGCGGCTCCACACCCGGCGCGGGTTCTGCATGAACAGCTCGAGCAGCTTGTATTCCTTCGGCGAAAGGCGGATGTCGATGCCATCGCGGGTCACCCGGCATTCACCGGGGTAGAGCAGCAGATCGAGATGCTCGAGACTGCTGGTGGTGGGCAGGGGCGTGCGCTGGCGGCGCAGCAGGGCCCGGCAGCGGGCCACCAGTTCACGCATGCCAAAGGGCTTGATCAGGTAATCGTCGGCGCCCACTTCAAGCCCGAGCACCCGATCGGTTTCGGTGTCGCGGGCACTCACCACCAGGATCAGCGGCGGGGTGCTGCCCTGGCGCAGCTGGCGGCAGAGATCGAGACCGTTGATGCCCGGCAGCATCAGATCGAGCACCACCAGATCAAAGCTGTCGCGGCTGAGCAGGTCCCAGGCGCTGCGGCCGTTGGTGGCGGCCGTTACGGCGAAGCCCTCCATCTCCAGGGCTTCAGCCACGGTTTCGCGGATGGTGTCGTCGTCCTCCACCACCAGCAGCCGGGTGGTGGGGGTGGCGTCGTCAACCTGATTCATCCCTCAATTCTGGGCGTGAACCCTTGTGTTGCCCGATACCAGACGTCAGTCGGCGTGAGCATCCGGCTGGAGGCTGCACTGGGTGAGGGCCGGGTCGGTGAGCCGCTCCAGCACCCGCTGAAGGTCCACCGGAGAGAGTTCACCGTTCTGGCCCCATTTGAGGCTGGTGCTGGAGCCGGCTTCGCGAGGTGTGCCCTCGCCAGAGGGGGAGAGATCGGCGCTCATGCCGCTCGTTCTGTGCTGGAACGCACACTAAAGCCGCTTGGGGCTGTCGTGCTTGTGTTATGCACCAGCCCCTCGATGGCATCAGGCGGCCTTGAGCTCCGCCGGGTGGTACGGGATGAAGTGCGCCTTGCTGGTGCCGCAGATCGGGCAGCTCCAGTCGTCGGGGATGGCTTCAAAGGCGGTGCCGGCTGCGATGCCTGAGTCGGGGTCGCCCACGGCGGGGTCGTAGATCACGCCACACACCTTGCAGATCCACAGGCCGCTCAGCGGCTCGTTGGTTTCGCCGGCTGTGCCTTTGCCCTGCAGCGCCTCGAGGGCAACGCTGTAGCGATCGGCGTGGTGGTGCTCCACAGGGGTGAGCAGGCCGAAGTTGTGGGCCGCGGTGCGGAAGATGCCGGCGTGCTCCTGGGATTCGCTGATCTGCTCGTTGAATTCCGCTTCGGCGCCGCTGTCGCGGTCGGCGCGGGCCTGGGCGGCGAATTCGGGGTACATCGTTGTGTACTCGTAGGTTTCGCCCTCAATCGCCAGCTCCAGGCAGCGGCTCAGCACGGCCTGCTTTTGTGCATCGCTGAGGCTGTCGGGATCGTCGACGACGAGCTCTGGGTGCATCAGCCGGAAGTGGGCAAAGGCGTGCTCGGTTTCCTGAGTGGCGGTATCGCGGAAGAGCTTGGCCAGCTCACGGTTCCCGATCTGCCTGGCCACATCAGCGAAAAACAGGTATTTGCGATTGGCCATGCTTTCGCCGCCGAAGGCGGCTTCGAGGTTGGCCTGCGTGGCGGGTTTGGAGAGATCCATGGATGGGAGCGTTTGCGGAATGCGTGTGTGCTGGTGGAAGCATAACTTGTCTTAAGCGGAGTCGGTACGACTTCGATGAAGCTCCAGGCGTGGTCAGCTGCGTCAGCTCTGGTTAGATCTGGGACAGCTCTTCAAATCCCAGGGTCATGGGTCATCACCAGGTGTTGATCGTGGGCGGTGGTGCGGGCGGCATCACCGTGGCCGCGCGCCTCAAGCGCTTCCGCCCCAGCCTGGATGTGGCGATCCTCGAGCCCTCCAGCGAGCACTACTACCAACCGGGTTGGACGCTGGTGGGCGGTGGTGTGTTCACCGTGGCCCAGACCCGCCGCCAGGAAGCGGATCTGATTCCAGCGGGCGTCACCTGGATCCGCGAGGCCGTGGCCGGCTTCGATCCTGACCACAACAGCGTGAGCACCAGCGGCGGCCAGACCCTCACCTACGACGCCCTCGTGGTGGCCACCGGCCTCAAGCTCAATTGGGATGCGATCAAAGGGCTGCCGGAGGCCCTGGGTAAGGGCGGCGTGTGCAGCAACTACTCCAAGGATTTCGCCCCCTACACCTGGGAGTGCATTCAGAACTTCGAGGGCGGCAATGCGGTGTTCACCTGCGCCCCCATGCCGATCAAGTGCCCCGGCGCTCCCCAGAAAATCGCCTACATGGCCGACGACGCCATCAAGCGCGATCCCGCCGTGGCCGCGAAGAGCAAGGTGATCTATGCCACGGCCACTCCCGGCATCTTTGGGATTCCGGCCTATGCCGCACCGCTGCGTGAGGTGGTGGCCCGCAAAGGTATTGATGCGCGCTACAGCCACACCTTGATTGAAGTGCGGCCAGCCAGCAAAGAGGCGGTGTTCAAGGTGGCCAAAGAGGGTGAGGAGCCCCGCGAGGAGGTGATCAGCTACGAGCTCCTGCATGTGACCCCGCCGATGGCGGCGCCGGATGTGGTGGCCCAGAGCCCCCTAGCGGCCGCCAGCGGTTTTGTGGAGGTGGATAAGCACTCCACCCAGCACGTGCGCTACCCGAATGTGTTCGCCATCGGTGATGTGAGCGGCATGCCCAACTCCAAAACCGCCGCCGCCGTGCGCGGCCAGGCGCCAGCGCTGGTGACCAACCTGCTCGCCCAGCTCGATGGCGGCAAAGGCGACGGCTCCTACAACGGCTACAGCTGCTGCCCGCTGATCACCGGCTACGGCAAAACGATCATGGCCGAGTTCAATTACGACGCCCAGCCCGAGCCTTCCTTCCCACTCGATCCCACCAAGGAGCGCTGGAGCATGTGGGTGATGAAGACCACGATCCTGCCCTGGGTGTATTGGAACCGCATGCTCAAAGGTGCCGACCACGAGAAGCGCTTTATTCCGGGCGTGAAGCACGGAGCTTGAGCATCAGGCGGCTTGTCTGCTGATCTGAACGTGGCAGGAGTGCGCCCTGTTGCTGGAGGGCGTTGTATTGGATCAGCGCACTGTCCAAGTCCGGATATCCATGGATATCCGCCTTTGGACAGTGCGCCAAAGCAGAACCCCAACCCAGCGCCTGAGCACACGCCACCAACCCCTCACCCGTTGATCAGGGGGCTTTGCCCCGCTGGGCGCGTTCGCCCCAGGCGTGAAGTCCATCGAGAACCGGCATGAGCTCATGGCCCAGGTCTGTGAGGGCGTACTCCACCCGGGGCGGCACCTCCGGATACACCGTGCGGGTGATCACGCCATCGGCTTCGAGTTCGCGCAGCTGGGAGGTGAGCACCTTCTGGCTCACCCCTTGCTCAACATCGGCTAGGGCGCGCTGCAGATCCGAGAAGCGGCGGATCCCCTCCAGCAATTCCCGCAGGATCAGCAGCTTCCAGCGCCCCTGGATCACCTTGAGGGCCAGCTCCGCCTTGCAATGGCTGTGCTGATGGCTGCTCTGAAAACCCTTGTGCTCACCCATCGCTCACGTTTGGGTAACCACCCCACTTTGCGGTGCGCTCTTGTGTTCCTGCCCCTGCCCAGCGCACGATCACTGGCGAAGGGGCCATCCCAACCGGCAGCCGCACCAGGCTGCACAACCCCAGGCGCCCCGGCAGCCCATTCAGAAGTTGAACCCAATCGTGACGACGACACCTCTGACCTCTGATCTGTTGGTGATCGCCTGCAGCAATGGTGAGAACCTCAAGCTGGCGGAGCGCTTTGCTGCGCAAGCTCAATCCCAGGCCCTCCATGCTCAAGTGCTGGATCTCACGGCGCTGGATCTGCCCCTGTTCACCCCGCGGGCCTTGGCAGCGGGCGCACCCTCTGATTTGGCGCCACTGCAGCAGAAGCTTGCGGGCGCGACACGTTGGGTGATCTGCGCCCCGGAATACAACGGCACGATCCCGCCGGTGCTCACCAGTGCCATCGCCTGGTTATCGGTGCAGGGCGACGACTTCCGCGCACTGTTCAACGGCAAGCCAGTGGCGATCGCGACCCATTCCGGGGGTGGTGGCCACGCGGTGTTGGCAGCGTTGCGCCTGCAGCTAGCCCACCTCGGTGCCCATGTGGTGGGGCGTCAACTGGTGAGCAACAACGCCAGCCCCGCCAAGGATGAATCGATCGCTGATCTGATTCACCGCCTGAAGCAGCTTCAACCCCTCCAGCCCTGAGCCGATTGATTGGTCATGACAACGACTCCCATCGCCATCCCCGCCAGTCATCGCGCTCTGGCCCAGGGTCTCGGCGCCGATGCGCTGGTGCTGCGCCCCGCCGCTGAGCGCTTTCACAGTCAGCTCGATTGGCTCGATAGCTGGCACAGTTTTTCCTTCTCCAGCCATATCGACCCGGCCTGGATGGGCTTTGGCCCCTTGCTTGTGATCAACGACGACACCATCGCCGCCGGCCGGGGCTTCGGCATGCACCCCCACCGCGACATGGAGATCATCACGGTGATGGTGCAGGGCGAATTGAACCACCGCGATTCGATGGGGCACGCCGAGGTGCTGCGCGCCGGTGAGGTGCAGCGCATGAGCGCCGGCACCGGTGTGGTGCACAGCGAGATCAATGGATCGGACCAGTCCTGCCGCCTGCTGCAGATCTGGGTGGAGCCGAGCTCCACGGGCATCGCCCCGGCCTATGAGCAGAAACCCTTCCCGCTTCAGCCCGGCTGGACCGCGCTGCTCGATCCTCAGCGCCAGGAGGGCGCCCTGGCGATTCACCGGCCGGTGCGCCTGTGGCGCGCCCAGCTTCAGGCCACAGAGCTGGTGCAGTTGCCTGAGCTCTCGGGTGTGGCCTGGATCCAGATGATCGATGGAGCCTTGGAGCAGCCCTGGTTGCTGCAGCGCGGTGATGGTCTCGGCTGGAGGCCAGGGCCTGCTGGAGCGGCGACGCCGCCACCGCTGCAAGCCGGTGCCTCAGGTGCCGACCTGCTGCTGTTTGAACTCCACTGAGCATGGCCTCGTGTGGGCACGGCCGCCTGTGCTCCAGGGCACCCGGCTTCACGGTTGATCCCATCAGGCTTGGGGCATGGCTTACACGCCCCGAACAGCAAGCGCCGCGCGGCTCTATCGCCTCACCGATCGCCACGGCCAGCCCCACCCGGTGCTGGATGAGTGCTTCGAGAGCCATGATCTGGCGCTCGAGGCGGCGATGGAATGGCTCGAGTTGCAGGGGCTGGTGGATCAGCGGGCTGATCAACGCGAACGGGAGCGTCAGCTGGCCCTGCAGGTGGGCGTGGAGATGAGCACGCCCAGCGGCTGCTGGCGCACCCTGCGCCATGCCGGTTTCATGGCGTGGCGTTCATCCGGCTGTTGATGCAAGCGAACCAAAGCCTCGATCGTTCCCTGGCCTGGGCCGGTTTGCTGCTCAATGCCGCAGGCCTGCCTTGGTTGGTGCAGCTGCTCACCAGTGGCGGCTCGATGGCGGCTGCCAATTGGTCTGTTGGCCTGAGCGCGATCCTGCCGGCGCTGGTGCTCGGGGTGGTGGCCTCGGCCGCTTTGGTGAAAGGCCGCCGCTGGGGCCGCGTGGTGGCGATCGTGGCCCTGGGGCTCTCGCTGGCGGTGACCCTCGGCTACGGCGTGGTGTGGCTGGTGCTGGTGCCCCTGGCGCGGCCGCTGACGGCCACCGGCCTGGGTGTGTTGGTGGTGGTTGAGCTGTTGCTGCTGATCTATTGGTGCCTGCCTCGGCCCTGGTGGCGCAGCGGCGTGCGCTGAGCCCGAGCTGATCAGATCGCAAATTGGTATCGCTTGATACCAATGAGTCCGCCGTGCGCGCCTTGCATGGTTTGAATTGATACACATCGGCCATGCCCAGCGCTGAGCGTTTTGCTGCCCTGCAGACCATCCAGCGGCGCAAGCCCGCGGCGGTGCAGGCCCCTTCCGCTCTCCAGGACATCTGGGCCAGCGATGTGTTCACCCTGGATCGGATGAAGGAGGCGCTGCCGCGCAGCGTGTTCAAGTCGATCCAGGCCACGATCCGCGAAGGCGGTCGCCTTGATCCTTCCGTGGCCGATGCCGTGGCCGGCGCCATGAAGGACTGGGCCACCAGCCGCGGCGCTCTGTATTACGCCCACGTTTTTTATCCGCTCACCAACCTCACGGCGGAGAAGCACGACGGCTTCATCGTGCCCAAAGGTGATGGCCGCGCCATCACCGAATTCACCGGCAAGTTGCTGGTGCAGGGTGAGCCCGACGGCTCCTCCTTCCCCAACGGTGGTCTGCGCTCCACCTTTGAGGCCCGCGGCTACACCGCCTGGGATGTGACCAGCCCCGCCTGGCTGATGCGCACGCCCAATGGCGTGACCCTGTGCATCCCCACGGTGTTTGTGTCGTGGACCGGTGAAGCGCTCGACAAGAAAACCCCTCTGCTGCGCTCCAACGCCGCGGTGAACGCCCAGGCGCGCCGCGTGCTCAAGCTGCTCGGCGAAAAAGAGATCGCCCCGATCAACTCCAGCTGCGGCGCTGAGCAGGAGTACTTCCTGGTGGATAACGCCTTCATGGCGCTCCGCCCCGACCTGCAGCTCTCCGGTCGCAGCCTGTTCGGCGCACCGCCGGCGAAGGGTCAGCAGTTCGACGACCACTACTTCGGCGCCATCCCCGAGCGGGTGCAGGTGTTCATGCAGGACGTGGAGGATCAGCTCTACCGCCTGGGTGTGCCCGCCAAGACCCGCCACAACGAAGTGGCTCCCGGTCAGTTCGAGATCGCGCCGGTGCACGAGGCCGCCAACGTGGCCACTGATCACCAGCAGCTGATCATGACGGTGCTGAAGAGCACCGCCAAGCGCCACGGTTTCACCTGTCTGCTGCACGAGAAGCCCTTTGCCGGCGTGAACGGCAGCGGCAAGCACGTGAACTGGTCGATCGGCAACAGCACCCAGGGCAACCTGCTCGATCCCGGCAAGACCCCCCACGAGAACATGCAGTTCCTGCTGTTCTGCGGGGCTGTGATCCGCGGCGTGCACCAATACGGCCCGCTGATGCGTGCCGCGATCGCCACCGCCAGCAATGACCACCGCCTCGGTGCCAACGAAGCGCCCCCGGCGATCATCTCGGTGTACCTCGGCAGCCAGCTCGAGGATGTGTTCAACCAGATCAAGTCCGGCCAGCTGAAGAGCTCCACCAGCGGTGGAGTGATGCAGCTCGGCGTGGACAGCCTGCCCGAGTTCCCTAAAGACGCCGGCGATCGCAACCGCACCTCGCCCTTTGCCTTCACCGGCAACCGCTTCGAGTTCCGCGCGGTGGGTTCCGGCCAGTCGGTGGCCGGTCCGCTGGTGGTGCTCAACACCGTGCTGGCGGATGCCCTCAGCTGGGTGGCCGATCAGCTCGAAGCCCGCCTGGCCAAGGGTGAAAGCATCGAGAAGGCCAGCTTCGGCGTGCTCCAGCAGATCACCCAGGAGAACGGCGCCGTGATCTTCGGCGGCGATGGCTACTCGAGCGCCTGGCACGAGATGGCGGTGAAGGAGCGCGGCCTCGAAAACCTGCGCACCAGCGCCGATGCGCTGCCGGTGCTCAAGCGCGACGCCATCCGCGATCTGTTCACCCGCCAGAACGTGCTCAGCCCCGTGGAGCTGGAGAGCCGCTTCGAGGTGTACGCCGAGCAGTACATCCTGGCGATCGAGGTGGAGGTGCGCCTGGCGCTGCGCCTCGCCCGCACCGTGATCTACCCAGCTGTGAGTGCCTACCTCGGTGAGCTGGCGGGTTCCCTGCAGGAGCAGGAAGCGATTGGCTTGCAGCCCTCCAAGGCGATCGCCCAGCAGATTGCCGGCCTCAACCAGCAGCTGGTGGACCGGGCCAATGCCCTGGAAGCCGCACTGGGTTCAGCACCCCACGGCGCCGAAGCGCACATGCGCCATTGCGCCGATCAGCTGATGCCGCTGATGGGTGAACTGCGGACCGCCGCTGATGCCCTCGAGGCTCTGGTGGACGACGCTGCCTGGCCGCTGCCCACTTACCAGGAGATGCTGTTCGTGCGCTGAGGCAAGGCGCCTGCCAGTCCTTCACGCAGTGGCCCTTGGCGCTGGCGCCAGATCCCACGGGTCACCGGCCCGAGCAGGGGTGCCAGCCGGGCCAGGCTGTGGCGCAGCACAGCGTTGTGGCCCACCAGGTGGCCCTGGCGGGCTTCCTGGCTCTGGAGTGCCTGCATGCGGCGGATTTCTGGCCGGCGTTGCTGTTCCACCTGGGCTGCTGCCGCATCCAGTGTTTCGGCGGAGTCGGCGCGGCTGAGCAGTTGGCCCGCCACCACCCCGTCGCGCAGGGCCATGTTGATGCCCTGGGCCCGCACCGGGCTCATTGGGTGGGCCGCATCGCCGAGGAGCAGCAGCCCAGGGGTGTGCCAGGAGCTGGCCATCCCCACCTGCACCGAAACCCGCTGAGGGGTGGAGAGCTCCCCAGCCCGCTTATGCAGCACAGCTGCGAAGGGTGGTGGCAGCAGCTGCGCAAGCCGTTCCGGCCAGAGCTGACTCTCGGCGGGGGGCGTGTCTTGATCCGCCTGCAGCAGCCAGGCCAGCTGCAGCTCCCCGCGGGCGCCGATGCAGGCACTGCCGATCTGGCCGCCAGCCAGCAGCGTGTTGAAGCTGCCGTCGAGCTCCGCTGGCAAGGGACCAGGCAGCTTGAACCAGAGCAGCTCGAGCCCCACGCCGCTCGCTTGCAGCGTCAGTCCCGCCTGACGGCGCAGCAGCGACCCCCGCCCATCGCATCCGATCACCAGATCGGCCTCGAGAGCTTCCCCGCCGGCGAGCTCTACACCGCTGATGCGGCCATCGCGCTGCAGCAGGCGTTTCACGGCTTGGCCCGGGAGCCAGCGGAACCGAGGCTGCTGCTGCGCCAGCTCCAGCAGATGTTCAAGGAGTGCCTCTTGGGCCACCAAGGTGCAGGGCTGCAGCGAGCCCATGGGTTCGGCCACATGGAACAGCTGCCGGCCCTCCACCCACACGCTCCAGCCCGCCAGGCTGCGGTGGGGGAGCTGCCGGTGCAGGTTGGCGAGGCCGAGATGGGCGAGGGCCTCGATCCCGCAGGGCATCAGCGCCTCGCCGCGAAACTGGCGACTGAACTGCCGGCTGGCCTCCACCAGCGCCACGGCATGGCCATCCCGTGCCAGCTGCAGGGCAACGCTCAAGCCTGCAGGCCCTGCACCCACCACCACGAACCGGTTCATCAAGCGGCCTGCAGGACGGCCCCACTCTGTTGGTGCTTGCGCCCGCGCGTGGCTACAGCGGGGGTGCAGCTGAGTCTCACCACGCGATGGCGCTCAAATTCTGGAGGCCCTGGATCGATCCCCACCGCTGCGGCGAAGGCTCACAGCCGGAGCGTTATGTGCTTCGCGGCGGCGGCGAGGCGCAGTTTTTGGGGATCGCAGCCCGCAACGAGCTGATTGAAACGGTGCCGGATCCCCATCGGGCCTGGGTGTTTCACACCCACGAACGGGCGGTGGCCGCCGCCCGTGATATCGCCAGCCTGTTTGGCCAGCCCGTGGATGTGGTGAAGCTGGAGTGAGCTGGTGGCTCAGGCTTCGGCAGGGGCGGTGAGCAGGCGGAAGCCGCTGAAGAACAGCGAAATACCGAACAGGGTGCCCACGGCCCAGAGGCTGTCGCTCGGCCACTCCGCCACCAGCAGACCACCGAGGATCGCGGTGACCACACCATCCATCAGCACCAGGCCGCGGGCTTCGCCCTGGCTGGCGGCGGCTGCGGCCAGTTCCATCACACCTTCAAAGATCAGCAGCAGGCCCACAAACAGGGTGAGGCTGATTTCGCTCTCGATCGGATAAGCCACCACCCAGATGCCGGCCACCACATAGAAGATGCCGGAGAGGGCGCGGAAAATCTTGCCCTTGGTGCCCTCGGCCTGGCCCAACCGCAGCAGCTGGGTCACACCCGCCACGGCCGCGATCACGCCGATGCTCAAGGTGAGGGCGGTGGCGGAGAGGAAGGGCAGTGCGATCGAAGCAGCGGCCGCCACGAAGAGCAGAACGGCGGTGATGCGTCGCAGGGTTGTGGGATTCACCGGGGAGAAGGCTGGAACGCATCAGGTTAGGTGGGTTTTGCCCGGCCGCCTGAGCTCTCATTAGGGTGCGGGCACCGACTGTGTTCACCCGCCGACCGATGGCCGCGATCTTCAGCGACAACAGCCTCACGATCGGCCGCACCCCCTTGGTGCAACTCAATCGCCTCAGTGAGGGCTGCGCTGCGCGGGTGCTGGCGAAGATCGAAGGCCGCAACCCCGCCTATTCCGTGAAGTGCCGCATCGGTGCCGCCATGGTGGCGGCCGCGGAGCGTGAGGGTTTGCTGGGGCCTGGCAAGGAGTTGATCGAACCCACCAGCGGCAACACCGGAATCGCCCTGGCCTTTGTGGCCGCCAGCAAGGGCATTCGGCTCACGCTCACCATGCCCGAAACGATGAGCCTGGAGCGGCGCAAGCTGCTCACGGCCTTCGGCGCCCACCTGGAACTCACCGAGGGGCGCCTGGGCATGACCGGTGCGGTGAATCGCGCCAAGGAGATCGCCGCCAGCGACCCAGATCGCTGGGTACTGCTGCAGCAGTTTGTGAATCCGGCCAACCCCCAGATCCATCACGACACCACCGGCCCCGAGATTTGGAACGACACCGATGGCCAGGTGGATGTGCTCGTTTCGGGCGTGGGCACCGGCGGCACGATCACCGGTGTGAGCCGCTACATCAAATCCACCCTGGGCAAGCCGCTGTTGAGCGTGGCGGTGGAGCCGAGCAACAGCCCGGTGATCAGCCAAACCAAAGCGGGTGAGCCGCTGCAGCCCGGCCCCCACAAGATTCAGGGCATCGGTGCAGGCTTCGTGCCCGGCAACCTGGATCTGGCGATGGTGGATCGCGTGGAGCAGGTGAGCGATGAGGAGGCCGTGGCGATGGCCCGTCGCCTGGCCCGCGAAGAAGGCATCCTGGCGGGCATCAGCTGCGGTGCAGCCACCGTTGCTGCGCTGCGGCTGGCGCGCGAGCCTGAGATGGCGGGCAAAACCATCGTGGTGGTGCTGCCGGATTCCGGCGAGCGCTACCTCAGCTCTGTGCTGTTTGAAGGGATCTTCAACGAGCGGGGCCTGCCGGTGGGCTGACCCCGCCTTGGGGCTCAGTCGGCCAGGGGGGTGATGCCCTTGAGGCGCTCGTTGAGCTGCATCGCCATCGACTGACGCCCCACCGCCAGCACCTTGAGGGTGTCTTCGTGCATACGCAGCTGGGCATCGGCCACCTGCATGCCACGCACCAGCTCCTTCAGATCGTCCGGCAGGGTGTTGAGGTCGTAGCGCTTGCCCTCAAAGGTGAGCACGGGGGGCTGCTGGGCGGCGGAGTCGGTCACTGGCTCGGATCTCTTGCGGGGTCAGCTTATGGGCCCCCCGTGGATCTCGCCGCAGAAGCGTCACGCCCCGCGGATCAGCTGGCGCTCGCACAGGTCGCGGTAGCGGCCGGGGCGGCTGATCAAGAGGTCGTGGTTGCCCTGATCCACGATCTGGCCGTGCTCGAGCACCACGATCGAATCGGCTTCCTGCACCGTGGAGAGGCGGTGGGCGATCACTAGCACCGTGCGCCCCGCCATGGCCTGATCGAGGCCGCGCTGCACGGCTTCTTCGGATTCGGCGTCGAGGGCGCTGGTGGCTTCATCAAGCAGCAGCACGGCCGGATCCCCGAGCACGGCCCGGGCGATGGCCAGGCGCTGCAGCTGCCCGCCTGAGAAGTTGCTGCCCCGCTCTTCCACGCGGGCGTCGTAGCCGCCGGGCATCGCTTCGATGAAGCCGTCAGCATTGGCGAGTTGTGCCGCGGCTCGGATCTGCTCACGGCTGGCCGGCCGGCCGAAGGCGATCGCCTCGGCCACCGTGCCCGAGAACACGGCGCTCTGCTGCGGCACGAGCGCCACGGCCTTGCGCAGTTCGCTGGCCTTGAGATCCGCCAGATCGCGGCCATCCAGCAACACCCGGCCGCTCTGGGCGGTGTTGAAGCGCAGCAGCAGCGAAAAGAGCGTGCTCTTGCCGGCGCCGGAGGGGCCCACCAGGGCCACCACCTGGCCGGGCTTCACCCGCAGGCTGAGGTTGCGCAGCACTGGTTGTTCGTTGTCGTAGCTGAAGCTCACTTGCTCCAGGGTGAGTTCGCCGGCCACGTGATCGAGGGCCAGGGCCTGGGGCTTATCCGGCGGTTCGATCGCCTGCTGCTCGATCTCCCGCAGGCGCCGCAGTGAGGCCTGCCCCTGCTGAAACTCGTTGAAGTTGGTGGTGAGGTGGCTGATCGGATCGATCAGCATCAACAGCGCCGCCACGTAGCTGCTGAAGCCCTGGCCGTTGAGGTCACCGCTCTGAATGCGAGCGGCTCCCATCAGCAGCACCGCCAGGATGCCGGCTGCCTCCAGGAAGCCCACCACGGGGTATTGCAACGCCAGCAGCCGCTGGGTGCGGTAGCGGGCGCGGCGGTGCAGATCGATCTCCGTTTCGAAGCGCTGCTGCAGCCAGGGTTCGGCGGCAAAGGCGCGCACCAGTGGCAGCCCGCCGATCGCCTCACCGAGCAGGGCAGCCAGCTCGCTCACCTGCTTCTGGCTCTTCTCGGCCGCGCCCATCACCTTGGCGCCGAACACGCTCACCAGCACTGCCACCAGCGGTGCCAGGAGCAGGGTGCCCAGCGACAGCTTCCAGTCGAGCCACACCATGTAGCCGAACACCACCACCAACTGCAGCGCTGAAGGGGTGGTGTCTTGGATCGTTTTGTAGATCACCTCACCCACGCGGTCGGCGTCTTCGGTGAGGCGATAGGTGAGGTCGCCGGCGGAGAGTTTTTCGAGCACGCCGAAATCGAGGCGTTGCAGCCGGGCAAACAGGCGGCGGCGCAGCTCCTGGCTCACCTGCAGCGCCGGGCCCGCCAGGAGGGTGTCTTGGCCGAACTGGGCCAGTTTCTGCAGCATGAACACCGTGAGGGCCAGGCCGATCACCTGCAGCACCCGGCCGAAATCTCCGGCGCCGATCGCCGGGATCAGCTGGCCGGCCAGCCAGGCGAGCAGCGGCCAGCAGGCCACAAACACGAGCATGCACACCCCACCGGCCAGGAGTGCGGAGCGGTAGGGCATCAGCAGCGGCAGGAGCCGCCGGAAGCCGGCCGAAGGGGGTGCGAGCATCGGGGCAAGCTATCAGCGCTTTTTTGGCCACCTCCCCCGCGGCTGAACCGATCCGCCTTGATCAGTTCCTCAAATGGCAGGGCCTGGCGTTCACCGGTGGCGAGGCCAAGCAGCGCATCCAGGGCGGGGAGGTGCGGGTGAATGGCTTCCAGGAAACCCAGCGGGGCCGCAAGCTCAAGCCGGGCGATCGCGTGGAGCTCGATGGCCAGACCCATGTGGTGCCATAGGTTGGTGGGTCGATTCGTTCAGGACGCTGTGGGTAAGGCCGTCATCGCAGGCAACTGGAAGATGCACATGACCTGCGCTGAAGCGCAGGCCTTCGCTGACGCCTTCAAGCCCCTGGTGGCAGGCCTCCCCGCCGACCGCGAGGTGGTGCTGGCCCCTCCCTTCACGGCGATCCCCACCTTGAGTGCGGCCCTGGCCGGCAGCGGCATCCACATCGCCGCCCAGAACATCCACTGGCAAGAGAAGGGTGCCTTCACCGGCATGATCTCGGCGCCGATGCTGATGGAGCACGGCGTGAGCCACGCGATCGTGGGCCACAGCGAGCCGCGCAAGTACTACAGCGAAACCGACGAGCAGATCAACTTGCGCGCCCGCAGCGCCCAGAAGCACGGCATCATCCCGATCCTCTGCGTGGGTGAGAGCGATTCCCAGCGCGAAGCCGGTGAAGCCGAGCGCGTGATTCGCCGACAGGTGGAGCAGGGCGTGGATGGGCTCGATCCAGCCCGGCTGATCGTGGCCTACGAGCCGATCTGGGCGATCGGCACCGGCAAAACCTGTGAAGCGGCTGAGGCCAACCGCATCTGCGGCCTGATCCGCGAGTGGGTGGGCTACCCCGAGGTGGTGATTCAGTACGGCGGTTCGGTGAACCCGGCCACCATCGATCAACTGATGGCCCAGAGCGATATTGACGGCGTGCTGGTGGGCGGCGCCTCCCTTGATCCCGAAGGCTTCGCCCGCATCGCCAACTATCAGGTGCCGGTGGCGGTCTGATGAGCCTGCGCTGGGGGCAGCGCACCCATGTGATGGGGGTGATCAACATCACCCCCGATTCCTTCAGTGATGGCGGCCGCTTTGATCGCCCCGAACGGGCTCTGGCTCAGGCGCGTCGCCTGGTGGCTCAGGGGGTGGAGATCCTCGATCTCGGCGCTCAGAGCACCCGCCCCGGTGCCGAGGATGTGGGCGCGGCTGAAGAGCTGGCGCGGCTGCTGCCGGCGTTGCAGTTGATCCGCAATGCCATTGAGTGCGGTGAGTTGCGCTGCCCGCTCCGCTGCGATGACCCTCAGGCCAACGGCCGTCCGCTGATCTCGGTGGACACATACCGCGCGCCGGTGGCAGAAGCCGCCTTGACCGCCGGTGCTGATTGGATCAACGATGTGAGCGGCGGCCGTGCGGACCCCGCGATCCTGCCGCTAGTGGCCCAGGCGGGCTGCCCCTACGTGCTGATGCACTCCCGGGGCGACAGCCAGAGCATGGATGGCCTCACCGATTACGGCAGGGTTGGTGTGGTGCGTCTGGTTCTGGCGGAACTGCAGCAGGCCAGCGAGCGAGCCCTGGCTGCCGGAGTGCGGCGCGAGCAGCTCATCTGGGATCCCGGCCTCGGCTTCGCAAAAACCACCGAGCAGAACCTGGAGCTGTTGCGGGAGCTGCCGCTGCTACGGGCCGAAGGGATTCCTTTGCTGGTGGGCCCATCGCGCAAACGCTTTATCGGAGCGGTGCTCGACGAACCGCGTGCAAAAGCACGCCTGTGGGGCACGGCGGCCGTGGTGGCCCAGTGCGTGTCGGTGGGGGTGGATGTGGTGCGCGTGCATGACGGTGGCCCGATCGTGCAGGTGGCGCGGATGGCGGATGCGCTCTGGCGCTGAGCTGATCAGCTCGGCGAGTCGGAGTTGGCGATCGAAGTCGCGATGGCGATTGCGGCTTCGCCTTGCAATTTCGCGGCATACATGGCCGTGTCGGCTGCTTCGATCAGTGCATCGGCATCGCTGGCGTGATCGGGCCATCGCGCAACGCCAATGCTGGCACTGATGGTGATCTCCATCGGCAGCTCTGGCCCTGGAAGAAACGGCTGTTCCAGAGCAGTCACCAGTTTTCGGGCCAGCGTTTGCAAGTGCCCAATCGAGGGAGCATCGGGAATGAGCACCACAAACTCATCACCGCCTTGGCGGCAGAGAGTGTCACTGCTGCGGCAGGTGTTGCTCAAGCGCTCGGCTACAGCCTTCAGCAAGGCATCACCCGTGCTGTGGCCATAGCGGTCATTCACCGGCTTGAAGCGGTTGAGGTCGATGAACAGCAGCCCCACGCCGCATCCCTGGCGTTGGGCCAGGGCAAGGCTGCGAGTCAGTTCCTCGATCAGCAGAGTGCGATTGGCCAAGCCGGTGAGTTGATCGTGCGTTGCCATGAAGCGCATCTGCTCTTCCTGTTGATAGCGCTCGCTCACATCACGCAGTAAGCCCACGAAACTGCTCGTTTGTTGCTGCTCATCATGAACTGCGGTGATCGAGAGCTCATGGCGAATGATTTGACCATTGCGGTGGCGGTTCCAGATTTCGCCACTCCAGTAGCCCTTGGAGAGAATCGCTTTCCACAGTTGCTCATAGAAGCTGTTGTCATGCCTGCCTGAGCGCAACAGGTTGGCCGTGTTTCCTCTGGCTTCCAGTTCGGAATAGCCCGTGAGCTGGCAAAAGGCCTGATTCACCTTCAGGATCACACCTTGCGCATCGGTCACCACAATCGCCATCGGACTGCTGTCAAACACCGTGCCAGCCAGGGCGCGTTCTCTGGAAGCGTCCTGCTCCCGACGCAGTGCCTGGCGCACGGATTGGTGATTGCGGATTAACTGCTGGCTGATCACAGCAGCCAATACGCTGAGGCTCACCCCCAGCAGCGCCTGCAGGAGGAGAGCATGGCTCCATCCCTCAGGATTGAGTTTGCGGTAGTCGAGTTGGATGCCAATCACCCAGGTGCGGTTGGCGATACTCACCTCCAACCAGGTGGGATGGGTGAGCTGTGGGCTATCGGCGAGCTTGAGGTTGTCGAAGAGGAGGTTGTTGGCTCTGTTGCGCGAGCTGTCGTAGATCAGCACGCCGGTGCCTTGCAGCGCCGGATCCTTCACCGTGGTGAGAGCGCCTTGGATGAGATCCTCCATCCGTAGGGGTGAATAAGACCAGCCTCTGAGTCGATTGAACCGATCCTGGCTGGAGTTGAAGCCTTCACTGGACGTTCGGTAGATCGCTTGGTAGAGCAGGGCTCCGATCTGGGGGCGAATCGAGTTTTCCTGCAACAAGCGCACCGGACCGCTCAAGGCCGGCTCACCTGTGCCTGCAGCCAACTGCATCGCTTCCCGTCGGGTTGCTTCGGAATACATGTCGAAGCCGATGGCTCGCTGGTTGCGCCAGTCGTTTGGCTCGAGATAGAGGATGGCGCTGGTGAGTGGCCGTGATCCTGCTGGTTTGATTGTGAAGTGTGGGCGCCCTGCGCGTCTCACTTGCTGCTCAAAGCCAGTGATATTGCCGTTGGGAACCACAACGGCGTAACCAACACCCTGGATCCCGTTCAACGTCTCCCCACCATGGTTCAGGGCTTGGTAGAAGGCGTTGAATTCCTGCTGGTCCACTTCCTTGGATGCATCGTAGAGCCCAGCGACAGCATTAAGTACTGCGATATTGGTCTGTAGGTGCGTCGTAATTGCACCGCTAATCGCCTCAGCTAGGTCGCGCTCAATCCGCTCATGTTCGAGGCTTGTGAAGTGTCGCTGCTGGTGACACCACAGGCCCGTCAGACCAAGACCCGTTGCCAGGACCAGCCACGGGAGGATGCCACGCCTGATCCCAAGGGCTGATTGCCGGAAGCTTGTTAGTTGAATCTTCATGTTTTCACCACCCGCCCATGCTGGTTAGCAAATCTGGTTTGGCTTGTCCACGATCAGGCCTCTAAGCCTTGGCGGCCTGAGCCACCACTCGGCGGATTGTCCTGCCTAGATCAATCTGCTGCGGTTGTTCGGAGGAGGTGAACTCGCCGCTGAATGCATAGGCAACCAAACCTTTCTTGGTCACGAGATCAAGTTCGGCAAAGTTGAGGGCTAGCAACTCTCCCCGTCGCTTCCACTGCTGGCTCACGGGAACCGTCAAGCCTGTTTCAAGTTCCAGCGTTCGAAACTGATCCCCGCTGAAGCTGTCGTTTGTGAGGGGTTCAATCAGGGCCCCGGTGAGGGATAGATCAATCAGCCTGGCTTCAACGATCGATTCATCACCTCGGCGCACTTGCGTGATCCGATTGATCAACATGCGATGCTCCAGTCGAGGTTGTGGACGCTGCAGCGATAGGAGCACCGAGATCACGAGCAGCACGATATTAAACACACACCAGATAAAGCCGTAGGCGAGCAGGCCTGTTGAACTCTCGGACACGCTATCCCCAATTGCAAAGAGGATTCTCCAGAGAATCAGGATGTTGAGCACCAGCAGCACCGCGGTGGGGATTAATGTTTGCTGGTAGGGAAGGATTGATCCTGAAAGAGAATCGTTCCCCTTCGGTGTCACGGCAAATCCCTTGCCAAATGGTTTCGCAACTGCTGCCAGAATCTCTGGTGCCAACTCAAAGGAAGCAAACAAGCTCACAGCTTCATTGAACACAGGCATGTAATAGCCCTCGCTGAGCACCACCATCGAAACGATCATGCACGCTAGAAAGCTGGCCTGATAACTGAGAATGGTGCCGGCCTCCACCTCAGGCAGAGGTGCCATGCCTGAAAAGAAGAATACGATTGGCACAATCTGGAAAAATAGTCTGCTGTTGTATTGGGTGATCCATGAGTAGGGGAAGAAGAAGATTCGCTGGATCCAGTTCAGCCCTTTGCGTCCAAGCATTAACCAGGCCACCTGGATTCCGCCCCTCCCCCAGCGTTTGCGCTGGATGAAGAATGATTCGAGTGTTTCTGCAGCCAGGCCTGTGGAGATCGGTTCAGCCAGGTAGATCGTCTTCCAGCCCAGCCGGCAGAAATTAATTGTTAAGAGGATATCTTCGGTGATGGAGTCTGTTGGGAAGCCATTGCTCTCCATCAGCGCCTTGCGTCGATGCACGGAACACGAGCCGCAGCAGAACGCCACCCCCAGAGCATCTCGGCCTCTGGCGATCAAGCGGAAGAAGAATGACTGCTCGTCGCACCAGCTTGACGCGATGCCAAGGTTGTGCTGAATAGCATCAGGATTGAAGAAGTTCTGTGGTGTTTGAACAGTGCCGATTCTGGGGTCTGCGAATAGGCCAGCTGTCCTCCAAGCCGAGTTGCGGTAAGCCACGAAATCGGCATCCATCAACATCACTAGATCGCTTTCGCTTTGCTGGAGCGCGTGATTGATGTTTCCAGCTTTGGCGCCTTTGTTGCTCGATCGCGCGATGTAGTGAACGCCAGCTTCGTCGCAAAACTGATGAAGCCATGTACGATTGCCGTCATCGAGCACCCAGACCCGAACCTTCGGGTAGTCGATGGAGCTCGCTCCTAGAATTGATTTCTCTAAAACTTCAGGTCCTTCGTTGTAGGTGGTGATGAAGATATCCATTGATGGGATGGCTTCACTCCCGTAGATGGCGTATTGCTCTCTGAGTCGTGATTCGGCCACATCGGCCTGTCTTCTGCGATCTGTGAGCCAGCCAATCGATAGCAAAAAGAGGGTAACCTCAACAATCACGGCCAGTTCAATCGCTAGAACCACCAGCCACCAGATCCACTCCGCGCTCCACTGATCAGTCGTCCACGGGAAGGAATCCAGTCTCCACCAGAGATATCTCAGGCCAAAGATAAAAATAGTGCCGACCAGCAGAAGTCGGCGCCAATTGGATCGTGGTAATAGAAGAGCCAGCGCAGCCGGCAGCGCAACGGCCAGGAAGAGAACTTCCGCACCCATCGCCTAAAGCTCAACGTCTACACGATCGCCAAGTCTGCATTCTCTTCCCCCTTTGTGAGCGGCAGGAAGTGCGATTTGAACTCGCATCCTGTCGTCATTTGTGGCCTTGAACTGTGCTGCATCACTATTCTCTAAGGCGCGGATCCCGCGTACCCCGCGCATGCTGATCACGCGTCCGCTCAAGTGGCCGTTCTGGTCCTCTATCTTCAGCTTCACCTGATCACCGATTCGTACGTCCTTCACTTTGTTGCTGCTGAACACAGCCTCAACCCTCAGCTGGTCACAGTCCACCACAGTGATCAGCGCTTCTCCGGCATTCACTTCAGAGCCTCTTGCAATGCGCTTGCTCAGCACAAGGCCATTGAAGCCAGGTTTGTAGATAAATTGAGATCGCCGTCGATTGCCGTTCACCAGTTCCAGTAATTTCTTCTCTTTGCTTTTCAATGTATTGAGCTGATTGTTGAGGCGGCTGATTTCCAGCTCCAGTATTTCGAGTCTGCGCGTTGGTTTCGGCAATTGTGTGCTGCCTGTCTTGCGTTTGCTCTCGGCGTCCCCAAGTTCCTTGCTGAGGTCGGCAACAACGCGCCGTTGATTGGAGGCGCGCTGCCGGTAGCTGTTGGCGTTCGCTTCAACCCCGGCCAAGGTATCTGGGTCTACTGCGCCCACGCTCACCAGCTCCCTGTAGCGGCTCGCCTGTTTGGCATAGCGCTGTTCTTGACCCTCGAGATCAAACAGTTGGCGCTCGGCGCTCTGTAGATCGTTCCGCAGTCTTGCTTGGTTGGCGTTCACCAGATTGTCGAGTTCGCTTTCCGTGGAGCGGATCTCCTTTCTGGTTTGCTCTAGTTCCAGTTGGGCTGTCTGTTGCCGGGCTTCGTCTTGGCGGCTAGCTACAACAGACACCAGGGCGGAACCGGGCTTAAACAGTTCGCCTGTATTCAGCATTTCATCGTCTACCCGGCCTTGGATCGGGCTCTTCACGGTGATCACATCACCTGTGATGTACGCCTCGGCCGCTCGCTTGCGTACATTGATCACGGCCAACGTGGCAATACAGAGTCCGAGAAGCCCAGCCCCAGCAAGCTGGCGCCAGCGCGATTGGAATACACGTTTGGTCCTGTCTGTAGACCAGCTTTGCTGGGTTGTGTGCTGTTGCACAGACTGTGTTGATTGCTCCTGGTCTGAGTCCAAATCTTCCCTGGGCTCTAAAGCAATCTGCGCTCTTTCTAGGTCGCGATCCCAGGTGTGTCAACCCAACCTGGGCAGATCGTGTCTGATTTGTTTTATGGCGCCGGTTCAGTTGGTTGAAGTGCGCCCAGGCTGATCAAGACCCTCTTCCAGTAGGGCGTGTCATACCAAGAATTGAGTTGCTCATCATTCAGCGTCAATGTCATTTGTGCCTCCATACGCAGAAGGTCGGCCATGCTGATCTGCATCTGTAGCTTGGTGCAAACAGCAATCACCTGATCCGGGCTTTCGCAATGAGAAAGCTGCTGCCGAAGGAGTGGATCATCCTTCAGCAGCAGCTTGAGGCGCATGGCATTGGCGGATGTCATGCGCGGTGGCTTTAGTTGGTCACACCCTCGATGCGATCTTCGATCTCCTGGTAGATCTCCTGCAGTTGCTGGATGTTCTCGTCGGAGGTTTCCCAGTAACCGCGGCCGTTTACTTCGAGCAGGGTGCCCACAATGCGGCGGAAGCTGTGGGGGTTCAGCTCCATCAGCCGCTTGCGCATTTCCGGGTCGTTGATGAAGGTTTCGTTGGCTTCTTCGTACACGAAGTTGTCAACGGCGCCGCTGGTGGCGCTCCAACCCAGGGTGAAGTTGAGGCGTTTCGCTACTTCACGCACGCCCTCGTAGCCCGAGTTGAGCATGCCCTCGTACCACTTGGGATTAAGCAGCTTGGTGCGGGAATCGAGGCGGATCGTTTCGCTCAGGGAGCGCACCTGGGCATTGGCGGTGGTGGTGTCGGCGATGTAGCTCGCCGGTGCCTTGCCGTCATCGCGCAGGCCTTGGATCAGCTTGGTGGGATCGCTGTCGAAGTAGTGGCTCACGTCGGTGAGCGAGATCTCCGCGGAATCCAGGTTCTGGAAGGTCACGTCAGCGGTCTTCATCACCGACTCGAACACCTCACGCTTCTGGTTCATCTCGCCGGGGTTGTCGGCGTTGAAGGCAAACGTTTTGCGGGAGAGATACATCTCCTGCAGTTCGTTCTCCTCTTCCCAGGTGCTGTTCTCAACCGCCAGGTTCACGTTGGAGCTGTAGCTGCCGCTGGCGTTGGAGAACACGCGGGTGGCCGCATCGCGCAGGGAGATGCCCTCCTTCTCGGCCTGCTCCTGGGAGTGCTTGCGCACGAAGTTCATCTCCAGGGGCTCATCAGCCTCGGCAGCCATCTTCACGCCCTGATCGATGAGCGCCATCTGGTTGATGAACAGGTCGCGGAATACGCCGCTGCAGTTCACCACCACGTCGATGCGGGGACGGCCCAGCTCTTCGAGGGAGATGAGCTCGAGCTTGTTCACCCGGCCCAGGGAGTCGGGCACCGGCTTGACGCCGATGAACCAGAGGATCTGCGCCAGCGATTCGCCGTAGGTCTTGATGTTGTCAGTGCCCCAGAGCACGCAGGCGATGGTTTCGGGCCAGGTGCCCTGCTCCTGCTTCTGGCGCTCGATCAGCTTGTCCACCACACCTTTGGCGGCGGCGATGGCGGCCTTGGTGGGGATGGCCTGGGGATCGAGGGCGTGCAGGTTCTTGCCGCTGGGCAGCACGCCGGGGTTGCGAATCGGGTCGCCGCCGGGGCCCGGCAGCACGTATTCACCATCGAGGGCCCGCAGCAGGCTCTGCATCTCGAGATCGGCGCACACCTGCTCGAGGCAGAACTGCAGGTAGCCGAACAGCTTGTCGAGCTCGGCCTGATCCACATCGGGGAAACCGGCGCTGCGGCAAGCGCTCAGCCAGGGGCTGGGCAGCTTGAAGCCGAACTGCTCGAGCAGGTTGAAGAACCAGGCGAAGTTGCGGCGCAGCGTCACGCGGCCGTCGGTGCCGGTCACGGCCTGCACCATCGCGCCCACGGCGGCGCGGGATGTCTCCGTGATCACGCGGTTGAGTTCCACATCGGCGAGCACACCGTTGTCGTTGCCGGCGTACACGTCGGTGATGGTGCGGCCTTTGCTCTCGGCCAGCAGGGCCGGCAGGGAGCGGATGCCGTCTTCGTCGCGCTCGAGGGCGGCGATGTTCACAAGGGTGGCGATCGCTTCCTCGGCGGTGGGGGGCTTGCCGATGGTGTGCAGGCCGCAGGGCAGCAGGCGGCTCTCGATCTCCATCAGCTGGCGGTACACCGCGCCGATCACCGAATCCCGGGCATCGAGATCGAGCTCGGAGGCATCCACCTCAGGCAGCTCCACGTCTTTGTCGAGGTTGCATTGGCGGGCCGTTTCCACCACTGCATTCACGATCTGCACGCCGCGGGAGCCTTCCCGCAGCTGCTGGTAGGAGCCCACCAGCTCACCCAACTCCTTGAGCCCCTTGTAGAGGCCGGCGTTCTCGGCGGGCGGGGTGAGGTAAGAGATCGTTTCGGCGTAGCCGCGCCGCTTGGCGATGGTGGCTTCCGAGGGATTGTTGGCGGCGTAGTAGTAGAGGTTGGGCAGCGCGCCGATCAGCGAATCGGGGTAGCAGGTTTCGCTCATGCCCATCTGCTTGCCAGGCATGAACTCCAGCGAGCCGTGGGTGCCGAAGTGCAGCACCGCATCAGCGCCCCACACCTTCTCCAGATAGGTGTAGTAAGCGGCAAAGCCGTGGTGGGGGCTGGCGCTGCGGGAGTAGAGCAGGCGCATCGGATCACCCTCGTAGCCGAAGGTGGGCTGCACGCCAACAAACACGTTGCCGAAGTGGCGCCCGAAGATCAGCAGGTTGGTGCCATCGGTGTTGAGGGTGCCGGGGGGCTTGCCCCAGTTCTCCTCGAGGCGCTCGGAGTAGGGGGTGAGCCGCTCGTATTCCTCCACGCTCATCCGGTGCGCGATCGCTAGTTCGGGGGCTCCTTCCAGGGCTTCAGGGTCCTGGAGCACCGCCTCCATCAGCGCCTTGGGGGTGGCGGGCAGATCCTTCACCTCGTAGCCCTTGGCGCGCATCTCCTCGAGCACGCGGTAGATCGAGCCAAACACGTCGAGGTAGGCGGCGGTGCCCACGTTCCCCTTGTCGGGCGGGAAGCTGAACACGGTGATCGCCAGCTTCTTCTCGGCTCGGGGCTTGATCCGCAGCGAGGCCCAGCGAATGGCGCGCTCGGCGATGGCATCCACCCGGTCTTGCAGGGTGTGGGCCTTGCCGGTGGCGTCGTCTCGCCCGCTCAGCACGATCGGCTCGATCGCACCATCGAGTTCGGGGATGGCGATCTGCAGGGCCACCTGCACGGGGTGCAGGCCGAGATCGCTCTCCTCCCACTCCTGGGTGGTCTGGAACACCAGGGGCAGCGCCACCATGTAGGGGCGATTGAGCTTTTTCAGCACCTCGATCGCCTTGGGGTGGTCCTGACGAGCCGGGCCACCCACGAGGGCGAAACCGGTGAGCGACACCACGCCGTCCACCAACGGCACATCCGGATTGATCGGGTCGTAGAAGAAGGCGTTCACCGGTTTGGTGAAGTCGAGTCCGCCGCAGAACACCGGGATCACGGTGGCGCCGCGGAACTCCATCTCCTGGATCACGGCCACGTAGTGGGCTTCATCGCCGGTCACGATGTGGCTGCGCTGCAGCACCAGGCCAATCACCGGGCCCTTGCGCGCCTTTTCAGAGAGGTCTTTGCGGCTGGCGTTCCAGTTGAGGTACTCCTTGAGGTCCTCGAACATCGCGGGAGCCAGGGGGTGCCAGATGCCCAGATCCGGGAAGACAACCGGGTCGGCCACCTGCAGCTCGGGGCGCTCATCGGCCGTGCGGGGGAACACGTACTTGTCCGCCAGCATCAACAGGAAGTTGCGCAGGTTGTCTGGCGTGCCCCCCAGCCAGTACTGGAAGCTGAGCATGAAGGAGCGCGCATCCTGCGCCTTCTCCACCGGCAGATACTTCAACACCGTGGGCAGGGTGTTGAGCAGCTTCAACATCGCGTCTTGGAAACCCGCGCCGCCGGCTTCCTTCCGCTTTTTCATGAAGCCGGCGATGGCGCTCTTGCTCTGGCCCAGCTGAGCCATCGAGAAGGTGCCGAGCTTGTTGAGGCGCATCACCTCCGGCATGGAGGGGAACACCACGGCGGCCTTGAGGCGGTCGCGGT
>Ga0194134_10001568_pt1 | contig 29702 bp, 33 predicted proteins | sample TA2KigOff0mmetaG_FD_148602 | JGI IMG/M metagenome (GOLD analysis project Ga0194134, IMG submission 148602) | Freshwater microbial communities from Lake Tanganyika, Tanzania - TA2015056 Kigoma Offshore 0m | ecosystem: Environmental > Aquatic > Freshwater > Lake | place: Tanzania: Lake Tanganyika... | reverse complement strand
TGAATTGAAATTGCTTGCTCATTCGGGATCAGATATTGCGCTTACGCGCTCCTTGACACTCTCGGGTCAGCCTTTGTCTGATGGGGTTGGTTTGGGTTATGCGGTGTTGCATGAGCCACGCATTGTGATTTCCAATCTCATTGCGGATGATACGGCCAAAGAACAACAACGAATTGATGAAGCTGTTGCCGATTTGCGCGCGTCCATCGATCAGCTTGTTGATCGCGGTGACGTGATGCATGGCGGCGAACATCGCGAGGTTCTTGAAACCTATCGTATGTTTGCCAATGACCCAGGCTGGATGCGTCGCCTGCGTGAAGCGGTGCAAACGGGTCTCACGGCCGAAGCCGCCGTCGAACGTGTGCAATCAGATAATCGCGCGCGCATGTTGCGTCAGACGGATCCTTATCTGCGTGAGCGCTTGCATGATCTCGATGAATTGGCCAATCGGCTACTTCATCGATTACTTGGTCGTGACATGATTGATGGCCGTGTGCTTTTGCCTGATAATGCCATTCTGATTGCACGCTCGATGGGTCCGGCCGCTTTACTTGATTATGATCGCTCAAAACTGCGCGGACTTGTGCTCGAAGAAGGCGGGCCAACAAGTCACATCGCCATTGTTGCGCGTGCACTTGGTATTCCTGCAGTCGGTACAGTTGAAAACATTACGGGTGTTATTGTTGCCGGAGATGCGATCATTGTCGATGGCGGTGCGGCGCAAGTACAAGTTCGTCCGCAGCCTGATATCAAAGAAACCTATAAGGAAAAAGTGCGCCTCAGAGCGCGTCGTCAGGAACAATATCGCATACTGCGTGATGTACCTTCGGTTACAAAAGATGGTCAATCGATTAAGCTCAATCTCAACGCGGGACTTCTCATTGATCTACCGCATATTGAAGACACAGGCGCTGATGGCATTGGTCTGTTTAGAACCGAATTGCAGTTTATGGTGTCGGCGCGGATGCCGAATACGAATGAACAAATTGGTTTCTATCGCACGGTTTTAGAAGCTGCGCAGAAGAAGCCTGTAACATTTCGTACGCTCGATATTGGAGGCGATAAAATTCTTCCCTATATGCGTACGGGTGGGGAAGAAAATCCGGCGCTTGGATGGCGCGCCATTCGTATTGGGCTTGATCGTCCTGGTTTGTTGCGCGCGCAATTGCGTTCGATGTTGAAAGCCGCAAAAGATCATGACCTTCGCATCATGTTCCCGATGGTGGCAACAGTTGACGAATTTGATCGCGCCAAAGCGATTGTCGAACGTGAGATTCATCATCTCGAACGTTATGGCCACGGCTTGCCAAGAAGCATCAAGCTTGGCGTGATGATTGAAGTGCCCTCCTTACTTTTCGAGATCGATGAAATCTGTAAGCGTGCAGATTTTCTCTCCGTCGGGTCAAATGATCTGATGCAGTTCTTATTTGCAGCCGATCGTGAAAATCCAATGATGGCAGCACGTTTTGATCCTTTGAGTCCAGCATGCCTGCGTGCTTTGAAAAAGATCGCAGAGGCGGGAACTCGCATGAGTATTCCTGTTACTTTATGCGGTGAATTAGGTGGGCGACCTATTGAAGCGATGACCTTGATTGGTCTTGGTTATCGCTCGCTTTCAATGTCACCCGCCTCTATCGGCCCTGTAAAAGCGATGTTGATTGAACTTAACGCCGCGACGATTGCCGAGAATCTAGAAAAACTTCTCGATCAATCAAATGGCGTTGCGACATTACGCCCGCAGATAGAGAGTTTTGCGCAGTCTCACGGTATTCCGGTCTAGCGACGCTTTCGCGCTGCTACCCATCATCGCTTTTCTTTTCCATTCTTCTTAAAAAATCATGGCTCTCAATAGACAAAAACTCGATGCGATTCTCGCGCGTCATGCCGCTGTTACCGATCGCTTGAATAGCGGGCCGGATACGGAAAGTTTCGTTGCTTTGTCGCGTGAATTGTCTGAACTTGATCCGGTTGTCGAAGGCATCCGTGTTTTGCGCTATGCTGAAAAAGAACGCGATGATCTTCAGTCTCTTTTGGCTGATACTTCAACAGATTCTGAGATGCGCGCGCTGGCCGAAGATGAATGTCATGGTGTGGAAGAGCGCGTTAAAAAATCAAAACATGCTTTGCGCTTATTGCTGCTGCCGAAAGATTTGGCGGACGAGCGCGGCGCGATCCTCGAAGTTCGCGCTGGAACGGGCGGCGATGAAGCCTCGTTGTTTGCCGGTGATCTCTTCCGCATGTATGAACGTTATGCGGCAGGAAGACGCTGGAGTGTCGAAATTCTTTCAACATCTGAAGGAACGGTCGGAGGTTTTAAAGAAATCATCGCCGAGATTCGTGGTCATGGTGTTTTCGGTCGATTGAAATTTGAAAGCGGCGTTCATCGCGTTCAACGGGTACCAGATACTGAAACACAGGGTCGTATTCATACATCAGCGGCAACGGTTGCCGTTTTGCCGATTGCCGAACCGGTTGATGTGGTCATTGATGACAAGGATCTTGTGATTGAAACCATGCGCGCGGGCGGCGCCGGTGGTCAGCACGTCAATAAAACTGAAAGCGCGATCCGGATCACTCATGTGCCATCAAGCATTGTTGTGATGATGCAGGATGAACGTTCACAACATCGCAATCGCGCAAAAGCGATGGAGGTTTTGCGCACGCGTCTTTATGATCGCGAGCGACAGAAGCGCGCTGATGTTGAGGCAGCAGAGCGTCGCGGTCAAGTCGGATCAGGCGATCGCTCTGAGCGCATTCGCACCTATAATTTTCCGCAAGGCAGATTGACCGATCATCGCATCAATCTCACGCTTTATAAATTACCGGAAATTGTTGCAGGCACTGCACTTGATGAAGTCATTGAGCCTCTGATTGCCGAACATCAAGCTGCCTTGCTCGGTGCGGAGGAATTATAAGATGTTGATCAAAGACTCGATGACACGTGTGGAAGCGTTGAAATATCTTGGTGAAGTGTTTCGTGGTGTTGGTATTGAAACTGCGCAACGTGATGCACGTTTGCTCCTTCTTAACGCCGCCGGAATTGAGCATATGGATCTCTTGCGCGGTCCACGTGAAACGTTAGGTGCCGATTTGGCCCAACGTCTACAAAATTATGTTTCGCAGCGCGTGACACGAGTTCCTGTCGCGCGCATTTTGGGTGAATGGGAATTTTGGTCTTTGCCTTTCACGCTTGTGGCTGAAAGTCTTGTTCCGCGCCCTGATAGTGAAACGGTTGTGGCTGCGGCATTAATTGCACTGAAAGAGCGACGTCATGCGAATGATGGGCTTCGTATTCTTGATCTCGGTACAGGGTCCGGATGTCTTTTGATTTCGCTTCTCCACGAAATGAAAGGTGCGCGCGGTGTTGGTGTCGATATTGCGCCGGAAGCGATTGCGATTGCTCAGCATAATGCGGAAAGAAATGGCGTTGCCGATCGCGCGTCTTTTGAAGCCGCGCATTGGGGGAAAGGTGTGACGGGACCTTTTGATCTCATCATATCCAATCCTCCTTATATTGCGGATTCGATTATTGATACGCTTGAACCTGAAGTGCGTGTTCATGATCCACGCCTTGCGCTGTCTGGTGGCGCAGATGGGCTAGACGCCTATCGCGCGATTGCGGATGCACTGCCCGAGCTTCTCGCACTTGGCGGGATCGTCGCGCTTGAGATGGGGTCGGATCAGGCCGAATCGGTGCCTGCGATCTATCGCGAGCGAGGCTATGAGATTGAAGGTCCCTTCGCCGATTTCGGCGCGCGTCCACGGGCGATTGTCCTCCGGCGACCCTGATTTTTTCGACCTTCTCCTCTGAAAGCTTTTGGATTGAGGGATTTTACAATTGCGGTTTTGGGGGCTTCCGTGTAGACACAATCTCGTTGTTGTCGACCATTACGGTTTCGAAGCGTTTGGAGCTTCGCTTGGACGACTTCCCTGTCCTGAAACAATTGAGCATGGTCCGGCCTGAATTGGGTCCAAGACTGACAAGAGCCATGAGGCTTGCTCCTGAGACGGTGGCGCCAGATGCGCCATAGGAAGACCGATCGGGTCCATAAATCGAATTTTCAGCCCAATTGACCACATTATTTCGCCAAGTCCGGTTCTAAATTGACCGGCAAACAAGGGACTCTCGATGAGACCGAACCATCAGAAAAATCGCATGCGGGGCCGAAACCGGGGGGGTGGAGGCGGCGGTAAAGGTCCAAATCCGCTCACGAGATCTTATGAATCGAATGGTCCGGACGTTAAAGTTCGTGGCACTGCCCAGAATATTGCGGAGAAATATCTCCAGCTTGGCCGCGATGCGCAGGCCACAGGCGATCATGTGCAGGCCGAGAGCTATTTCCAACACGCTGAACATTATTTCCGGCTGATTGCTGCCGCCCAAGAGCAGTTCCGTCTCCAAAATCCCGGTTATCGTGGATTTGATCAGACGGATGGCGAGGGCGATGAGGGGGATGATGAACAGCCCTCTTCATCCGGTCCGCAAGTCGAGCCCCGCGGCTTTGCCTCGCAGCCGAATGTTGGCGATGAGGGAACACGTGGCGATGAGCAACCGCGTGAATTTATCCCGCGTGAAGGTCGCGGGCCGAGGCCCCCCTTCCGTGATCGTGATCAGCAACGCGGATTTCAGCCGCGTGAACACCGCGAGCCGCGTGACAATCGCAATTTCCAACCGCGCGAAGACCGGTTTCAACGCCAGCCTTCGCCCATGCCGCTTGAAACCGAGCAACCGGGTTTGCCGTCTTTCATCACGGCTCCGGTTCGGACCGCACCGATTGAAGCTGATCACGCATCAAGCGTTTCCGACGCCGCGCCTTTAGCGGATGCCGGTGATTTTGGCGTGCCGATTGGCATCCGCCGTCGCGGTCGCCCGCCACGGGTGAGACCGGATGAAGAAGGTGTTCAGGGCGAATAGAGGGTCATTCGCTAACCATCTTGAATTCAGGGAGGCTCCGGCCTCCCTTTTTTATTGGCCTAAAATCATGCCCCCTCTTTTGTCCACACTTAAGCCTTCCTATCTCATGGGGTGAAAGGGATCGCCCCTGAGGGGTCCCGCGTTTGAAAGGAGCCATTCACCGCGCTCTTCCAAGAGGTGGCGGATCGGCGGCCAAAGGAGTGAGTTATGGATTTCGAAAAATATACGGATCGCGCGAAAGGCTTTGTCCAATCCGCACAAATGCTCGCCATGCGCGAAGGGCACCCACAATTTTTGCCCGAACATCTTTTGAAAGTGTTGCTTGACGATTTGGAAGGCTTGGCTGCCGGTCTTATTCAACGGGCGGGCGGCAACGCCAAACAGGCTTTGGCCTTGGTTGAGGACGCGCTTGCGCGGCAAGCCAAAGTGTCAGGTGCCGCTTCACAACCCGTTGCGAGCCGCGATCTCGTGCGCCTTTTTGATACGGCGCAAAAAATAACATCTAAAGCTGGCGATTCCTATGTCACCGTTGAACGCCTTTTGCTCGCCATTGCGACCGAGAAAGATATGGATGCCGGCAAAATGCTCGCCAAAGCGGGTGCGACACCGCAAGCGCTTAACACTGCCATCAATGATTTGCGCAAAGGCCGCACAGCTGACAATGCTTCAGCTGAAAATGCCTATGAAGCTTTGAAGAAATACACACGTGATTTAACCGAAGCCGCGCGCACCGGAAAGCTTGATCCCGTGATTGGGCGTGACGAGGAAATTCGCCGCGCGATTCAAGTGCTTTCACGTCGTACAAAAAACAACCCTGTTCTGATTGGCGAACCCGGTGTTGGTAAAACGGCGATTGCTGAAGGCTTGGCATTGCGCATCATCAATGGCGATGTGCCTGAAAGTCTTGCGGATAAAAATCTTCTCTCGCTTGATATGGGCGCGTTGATTGCGGGCGCGAAATATCGCGGCGAATTTGAAGAGCGTTTGAAGTCCGTTCTCTCCGAGGTGACTTCGGCTGAAGGCGGCATCATTCTCTTCATCGATGAAATGCATACGCTTGTGGGTGCGGGAAAAGCTGATGGCGCGATGGATGCCTCGAATTTATTGAAGCCCGCGCTGGCACGCGGCGAGCTTCATTGTGTTGGTGCAACCACGCTCAACGAATATCGCAAACATGTCGAAAAAGACGCAGCGCTCGCGCGACGCTTCCAACCAATTTTTGTGTCCGAGCCAACTGTTGAAGACACGGTCTCGATTCTGCGCGGCTTAAAAGAAAAATATGAGCTTCATCACGGCGTAAGAATTACGGATGCTGCGATTGTGGCCGCCGCGACTTTATCGAACCGCTACATTTCGGATCGGTTTCTTCCCGATAAAGCGATCGATTTGATCGATGAGGCCTCGGCACGTTTGCGTATGCAGGTTGATTCGAAGCCCGAAGAACTCGACGAGCTTGATCGCCGCATCGTCCAATTACGCATTGAACAAGAGGCTTTGAAAAAAGAAACTGACGAGGGTTCGAAAGATCGTCTCGGTAAAATCGAGATAGAGCTTTCTGGTCTAGAAGAAAAATCAACCTCGCTCACGCAGCGCTGGAAATCCGAGAAAGACAAACTCGGCGCCGCACAAAAAATCAAAGAGCAATTGGAGCACGCCCGCACCGATCTCGCCAATGCGCAACGCAAAGGCGAATATCAAAAGGCGGGGGAACTTGCTTATGGCTTGATTCCGGATTTGGAGAAAAAACTCGTAGCGAATGAAGGTGCCGAAAGCCAGGGCGCAATGGTTGCCGAGGCTGTGACAGCCAATGATGTTGCGCAAGTTGTCTCACGCTGGACCGGCGTTCCGGTTGATAAAATGCTCGAAGGCGAGAAGGACAAACTTCTGCGTATGGAAGAAGAAATTGGCAAACGTGTTGTCGGCCAAGAAGAAGCGGTGATCGCTGTTTCAACCGCCATTCGTCGCGCACGTGCCGGTCTCCAAGATCCGCATCGCCCAATTGGCTCTTTCATGTTTTTAGGGCCAACCGGTGTCGGCAAAACCGAACTCACCAAAGCGCTTGCGTCTTACTTGTTTGACGACGAGACGGCGATGGTGCGTATCGATCTGTCCGAATATATGGAGAAACATTCTGTTGCGCGTCTGATTGGCGCACCTCCGGGCTATGTCGGTTATGAGGAAGGTGGCGCACTCACCGAGGCCGTGCGGCGCAGGCCCTATCAAGTCATACTCTTTGATGAGATCGAGAAGGCGCATTCCGATATCTTCAATGTGCTGTTACAAGTTCTTGATGATGGTCGCTTGACCGATGGCCAAGGTCGCGTGGTTGATTTTCGCAACACGCTTATCATCATGACATCGAATTTGGGTGCGGAATATCTCGTCAATCAGACCGAGGGTCATGATTCAGAGGAAGTGCGCGAAGAAGTCATGGGCGTTGTGCGCTCGCATTTCCGCCCCGAATTCTTAAACCGTGTCGATGAAATCATTCTTTTCCATCGTCTGAAACGCAATCAGATGGGCGCGATTGTCGATATTCAAATGAAACGGCTAGATGCACTTCTTGTGGATCGTAAAATCATTCTCGATCTCAAAGATGAGGCGCGTACATGGCTCGCCGAGAAAGGCTATGATCCCGCCTATGGCGCGCGACCGTTAAAACGTATGATCCAAAAAAATGTGCAAGATTCACTCGCGGAATTGATTTTGTCTGGTGCGGTGAAAGACGGTGATCATGTGCCGATCTCTGCCGGGCCGTTGGGCCTTGTGATTGGCTCGCATGCGCTCTCAACCGAACGTGCCCCAAAGGGTGTGAAGTTGAATTGATCCTTATATCAATCGTGATTTGACCATCGGATTTGGGTTTGCAGAATAGCGCGCGTGATACTAAAGAACGATCACGCGTCTTTTTCAATCGGTTCTATCATGACTTCCGATTCCATCACTTTTGATTTAATTCCTTCGCTCGGAACGATTTTAGGTTTTTCGCTCGCAAGCTTTGTGCTCGCCATCACGCCGGGTCCCGATATGATATTGTTTTTATCGCGAACCGTTACCGGTGGGCGTACGATGGGTTTTGCCGCCATGTTGGGTGCATCTGCCGGTATGGTTGTACATATGACGCTTGCGGCCTTTGGATTGTCGGCGCTTCTTGCTGTAAGTGCGACCGCCTTTTTCATTTTGAAAGTGGTTGGCGGGCTTTATCTTTTGTGGCTCGCTTATGGCGCGCTTCGCCATGGCTCGGCCTTCTGTGTTGATCGTGAAGACGTCCCTCAACAATCATTACGCGCGACGGTTCTGACAGGTGTTGGCATCAATCTGACCAACCCAAAAGTTATTGTCTTCTTTGTAACCTTTCTTCCGCAATTTATCGACGCAGGCGACGCTCATGCGTCCGGTAAACTCATGTTTCTTGGGATTTTGTTTTTGGTGATCGGGATTACCACCAACGCTTTCATCATTTTGATTGCCGAACGTGTAACAGGGTTCATGCAATCATCACGGCGGGCCATGCGCTATTTTGATTATGGCATGGCCGGGATCATGTCAGCCTTCGCGTTGAAACTCGTTTTGACGCAAGGGCGATAGTTTTTAAACCACGCGCAGTTCGATATTCTCGAGCGTGGCGATGGCAACATTCATCACATCGCCGCGCGTGACGGCTCCCACGCCTTCCGGTGTTCCTGAAAAAATCAGATCGCCCGCTTTCAATTCAAAATAGGTTGATAGAATGGCAATCTGCTCGGGCACTGACCAGATCATATCGGAAAGATTGGCATTCTGCTTTACATTGCCATTCACACTCAGTGTGATCGCGCCGCTTTGAACATGACCGACCTGTGATGCCAGATGGAGTGGTCCGATAGGCGCCGAAAAATCCGCACTCTTTGCCACTTTCCAAGGACGCTTCAGTGATTTTGCTTCGTCCTGACGATCGCGGCGTGTCATATCAACCCCGACCGCATAGCCGAACACATGATCAAGCGCGGGGGCTTCTTTGATGTCACGACCGCCTTTGTGAAGCGCAACGACCATCTCTGCTTCGAAATGATAATTCGAAGTCATGGGCGGATAGGGATGATCGACAATTTGACTGAGGGGACAAATCTGAATCGTATCAGTCGCTTTTTGGAAAAAAATGGAGGCTCGCGCGTCGGATCGCCACCCATCTCACGCGAATGAGCCGCGTAGTTCCGACCGATACAAAAGATCCGCCTGACGGGGAAAACAGACTCTAAGCCGATGATGGGCAGAAAGGGTTGAGCGGGCGCAGGAAACGCATAGGTCTGGGTCATCATCTATCCTTAAAGTCACTTCTCTTTTTTCGATCTTTCGGGCACAAGCAATGCCTAAGTCATTGGGTCAAGACAGTGGCTTAGCAGCGCCCGTCTGACAAGATCTATGCCAATGAGATAGAGGAATTTCCGAAATGAGTGAAGCATCGCAGGGGCCAAAAGCGCTTCATCCAGGCCTAAAGCTTGCGCTTGAACTTGGTCCGCTCGCGGTCTTTTTTTTGGGTACAAGTTTCTTTGATTTTTTTGTTGCGACGGCTGCCTTTATGGCAGCGCTTTTTTTATCAATGGCCGTGTCTTTTGTGCTTACGCGTCATTTGCCCATGATGTCGATTGTTTCGGCCGTCATTGTTGCCGTCTTTGGTGGTCTCACGCTCTATCTTCATGACGAAACATTTTTCCGAATCAAGCCTACAATCATCTACACGTTATTCGGCGCCATACTTTTGGGCGGACTTCTTTTTGGTAAGCCATTGCTTTACGCAGTGCTCGGTACGGCGATGAGCTTGACTGAAGAGGGATGGAAAAAACTGAGCTTACGATGGAGTTTGTTTTTCTTCGTGCTTGCTGCTTTGAACGAGACCGTTCGAATATTTTTTCCTGAATATTGGATCAAATTTAAAGTCTTCGGTGCAACGCTCCTTACACTCGTTTTTGCGATGGCCCAAACACCTTTGATGTTGCGTTATGAAGTTAAAAGCGAAGACGGCGAGGCGCCGGATAACAATCAAGCGCCGTCTTAGAGCATTTTGCGATTAAGTGGACGCCGGTTAATCGAAACAAAATGCGAAAAAATCAAAGATAGAGCGCGCGTTTTTGATTCTATTAAAAACGACAGCGCTCTAAATTTATTCTTTTTAGTTAGCGGCTTTTGTGATCGCTTCACCCAACATGCCTTTAAGTGAGTCGTCGGTAATTGGCCCGACATGTTTATAGGCAATCTGACCTTTGCGATTGATCACAAAAGTTTCGGGCACTCCATAGACGCCCCAATCAATCGCGGCGCGTCCGGCCTGGTCGGTACCAATCGCCGCATAGGGATTGCCAAGCGCGCCAAGAAAGCGCCGTGCATTATCAGGCTCATCTTTGTAATTGATACCGACAAGACGGATACGTTGATCTTTAGCTAGTTCAATAAGTCTAGGATGTTCTTCACGACAAGGCGCACACCAAGACGCAAAAATATTCACCAAAGTGACAGGCCCGATGAAATCGGCTTTGCTCAAGCTCGGAAGCGCTACGCCATCACGTTGAATGCCGGCGAGCGGTGGTAGCGAGAAGTCCGGCGCGGCTTTGCCGACCATCGTCGAAGGCAGTGTATTCGAGGGACCACGGATTAATTGAAACGCAAATAGCGCTGCAAGTGCTGCAAAGATAAGCACTGGAAGAATAAGCCATCTGGCGCGTGACGTCGTTTCCTCACTCATTCTTTTTCTCTTTCCGAGCGACGGCGTAATCCGGCTTGTTCAAGCTCATCAAGCGCGCGTGTCACATGTCGATGACCAATCCAAATCCAAAGGCTTACGCCCAAGAAAATGAGTGCCGCTATAAAATAGGCAGCAAAGATAAATCCAAAATGAGGATCAGTGAGCATGGCCCTCTCCACTCGCAGCCATCACACGCATCGTGCGTAACCGCCGTGCCAGAATTTCATTACGCATCGCAGCCAGATGTAGACCGATCATCACAATCGTCATGCCGATGGCGACAAGAAGCAGCGGCCACAACATGGATTTGTCGATTGTTGGTCCGCCCATGCGAAACACACTCGCGGATTGATGAAGCGTGTTCCACCAATCAACTGAAAATTTTATAATCGGCAGATTGATGGCGCCGACAAGAGTCATCACCGCAGCTGCGCGTCCCGCGCGTGCAGGATCTTCAAACGCATTCCAGAGCGCGAGAATGCCGCAATAAATCAGAAACAGCACGAGAACCGAAGTGAGCCGCGCATCCCATACCCACCAGGTACCCCACATCGGGCGGCCCCAGAGAGATCCCGTGACGAGACAAATGATTGTGAAAGCCGCGCCAATAGGCGCCATCGCACGCGCTGATACATCAGCAAGGGGATGACGCCACACCAAAGTGCCAATCGACGAGAGCACCATCAGTCCATAGCACGCCATCGAGAGCCAAGCGGCGGGCACATGAATATACATGATGCGTACCGTCTCTCCCTGCTGATAATCGGCGGGAGCGAGTGCGAAAGCGGCGTAAAGACCGACTGCACTCAGCATGGCGCCAATCAGAAGCACCGGTAAAAGCACATAATGCACAAAGCGGAGAAAGCGCTGAGGATTGGCGTAAGTGAAAATCGACATGCCGATATCAATGCCTGAAATGACGGGTTCCCGTAAAGACCATTGCTAGCCCATGCGCATCAGCAGCCGCAATGACCTCGTCATCTCTCAATGAACCACCCGGCTGAATTATGGCGGTCGCCCCCGCTTTCGCTGCCGCGATCAAGCCGTCAGCAAAAGGGAAGAAGGCGTCAGACGCAACAATGGACCCATTCGCGAGGCTTTCAGGCTCATGCGCGAGCTTGGCGGCGTCTTCGGCTTTACAAGCGGCGATACGGGCCGAATCAATCCGGCTCATTTGTCCGGCGCCTATTCCAACGGTCGCGCCATTTTTGGCATAGACAATCGCGTTGGATTTCACATGTTTTGCGACGCGAAACGCAAAGCGCATATCGGAAAATTCTTTCTCCGTCGGCGCACGCTTTGTAACAACACTAAGCGTCATATCGTCAATAACGGCATTGTCGCGGCTTTGTGCGAGAAACCCTCCCGCAACGGTTTTCAATTGAAGTCCCGCCGCACGCGGATCCGGCACACCGCCTGTTACAAGCAAGCGAAGATTTTTCTTTGAAGCGATGAGCGCAATTGCATTATCATCCGCTTCCGGAGCGATGATCACTTCGGTGAAGATGTCGACAATGGCTTGTGCGGTCTCTGCATCGAGTTTCCGATTAAGCGCAACAATTCCTCCGAAAGCCGAGACGGGATCGCATCTGAGCGCATCACGATAGGCTTCAAGCAGTGATGCGCCGATCGCTACTCCGCAAGGATTGGCGTGTTTCACGATCACCGCCGCCGCAGTGGTTGACGGATTAAATTCAGCGACACATTCAAAAGCGGTATCGGTATCATTGATGTTATTGTAGGAGAGTTGTTTGCCTTGTAATTGTTTTGCTGTGGCAATGCCAAAACGTGCCTCTGTGGTTTTATAGAACGCAGCGCTTTGATGCGGATTTTCACCATAACGCATCACTTCGATTTTTTTGCCGCCAAAGCCGCGCCATTCAGGTGTTACTTGATGAATTTCAGAGGCAAACCAATTTGAAATCGCGGCATCATAAGCGGATGTGCGCGCATAGGCTTTTGCAGCAAGTGCTTTGCGTGTGGCTAATGTTGTCGCGCTTTTGTTATTTTCAAGTTCGTGAATGATGAGTGTGTAATCTTCAACATCTACCACAACCGCAACATCACCATGATTTTTGGCAGCGCCTCTAATCATCGCCGGACCGCCTATATCGATATTCTCGATCAACGTGTCATAGTCTTTTGAACGTGTAAGTGTATCCTCGAAGGGATAGAGATTCACAACCAAGAGATCGATGGCGCCAATGCCATGCGCAAGCATTGCCCCTTCATGTTCAGGATTTCCACGGATCCCAAGCAAACCGCCATGAATTTTGGGATGCAATGTTTTGACACGGCCATCCATCATTTCAGGAAAGCCCGTGACTTCGGAGACATCACGAACCGGAATCCCTGCGGCGGCGATGGCTTTTGCCGTTCCTCCGGTTGATAGAAGCTCAATGCCTTGTGCGTTTAGCGCTTTGGCAAAATCAATGAGGCCCGTTTTATCGGAAACGGAGAGCAAAGCGCGGGAGACGGGGCGCAGATTTTTTGGCATGTCGAGCAAACATCAAAGCGAGGGACAGGTGGATTTCATCAACAAAAACCAGCGATGAGACAGTCGGGTTAGCATAATTTGCAGCCATCGTAACCCGCGTCTTTAGGCGAAGATGGGGATGAGCGTCACCGTGCGGCTGGCGAGTCCCCTTCGCGGACGAGGGACCATTTGATCCGGCCAAGATCAGTGGTCTCGGCAATCACGAGCTGGGCTGTCCGACGCGAGCCATCTTGCGAAGCGAACAGAATGCTTTCTTCGACGGTCACAGGCTTTTCACAAGAGAAGGTCCAAATCGTTCCGGAGGGCAGGTGGAGCTTCACAATCTCCGGCTCTTGGACATCAACCCGGATCGCGGGATGAAGATGAAAACGCAAAGCTATTGGATTTTTCTTAATGGATTTCCGCTTTGAGGCCGGTTCAAGCCCGTCTTCGCCAATCAGCCATCCACCATCACGGCCGAGTGTCAGTGTACGGCGATGGATGACACCGAATTTACGCGCATAGGCATCATGCGTAGCCGTAATCTTTTCACTCGCTTCGTCACTTTCACGCAATGCGGTCACTTTATGCGGGCCCTCAAGCGCGGGGCCCCCCGCCGGCCATCGATCCTCATCAATGGGAGCAAAGTGACAGCTTGATGTATCATCGATCACAAGTGTCGAATGTGCAGCGGTCGCGCGTGCCAAAGCACGATAGGTGTCACGTCCTTCTGGCGGCGCACCACAATTCGAAATTATTTTTTCACCGCGATCGGATAATTCAAAAGAGAGACAACCCGCGTGAGCTGTTAGCGAAAACGCTTCAGGCGGTGGGCGACCAACATCCATCATCAAAATTGTGTCTTCGCCATGTATGCGTCGATAGCCTGATGGCCCAGCGGTTTCAGCGGTGCCCGCACGCGCATCTTGATAGGCGAGCAAAGTCGCAATCGTATCAGGCGGCGTTGTACTCATACCGTTAACCAAAGCCACAGTGCCATCATCATGTCTGAACAAACGCAACATCGGCATCATGCGATCAATCGCGTTTAATAGTTCTGGCGGTGGCGGAAATTCATTTGACGGGAAACAATGTTTCAACGGCAGAAGGTCAGCGAGAAGATCAATCAGCGCCTGCGGATTACGACTGATATGACCGCCATCCGATAAAATTTCTTTCTGCAATTGCTTGATCAGATGTTTGACCACGCGACGCTTTCGCCCAAGTCCAAGATTGGTGCAAAGCGCAACAGCTGTAAGCGCAATCGCGGATTCAAGACGTCCGGCTTCTTGACCAATGCTTCTTGATTTTTTCCAAAGATAAGCGGCTTGCCGACGAATTGACATCATGAAGCGGCGATAAAAAGCGCGATCCGCACCATCAAGAATTACAGGTGAATGACTAATCCACGACATCAATCGTCGTGCGATCACAGCTCTTGTCCACGCTTCTGATGCGTTGGGGCGTCCATGAGTTTTGATCCAATCATCAACGAGCGTACGGGCATTGGCGCGTGACAAGGCCGTGTCAGCGGCACGGATATCGCGAAGCCACCCAAAACCATTCAGCGTTTCTGCCCAAGCGCGTGACGGAGGAATAGCTGTGAAAGGAGATTGTCCTTCGGTCGCGAGAATTTTTCCGGCAAAAGCAAAATAGCCGGAATAGATATCACCCGCCGCTGTCGGATCACTTGTTCTTAAATCTTGCGGGGCGATCAGAATGCGTTCGATCCGCCCTCGAAAGGGTGAAAGGCTGAACAATCGAAAGGGAGCGATCAGGCCGGAAACGGCTTTGATGGCTGCCCGCCGCAGGGCAAATTTTGCCATGCGTCCGACGCTGCCGCGTCTTTCGCCTGTCATATGGCACTACCCCGCTTAACCGATTCACACCCGACATTACTTAGCCCAAACCCTGTCAAAGGTCCAAATTGGGGCCGGGGCATGGCAAAAGTGAAGAAAAACAGGACTTGTTTGGGTTCAGATTTTTTTGAGTTTCGCCGCAAAAAATCCGTCGAGCCCCGCAAGACGTGGATCATCATCCGGCATCATGAAGGGAAGTGTTCTTAAAAATCCTTCAGTTGTAATCGCATCGGCGAGCTCTTCCCCAAGCCAAGGAAGCTTTTTTGCTTCAAAGTACACGAGGCGCAGGGACGGATTTCGGGCGAGGCATGTCTTGATCTGCTCTTCACCTTCCTCGGGTTCGAGCGAACATGTGCAGTAAATCAAGCGACCGCCGGGTTTTAAAAGTTCCGCGCTGTGATCGAGAAGCCGTTGCTGAAGTTGAGTGAGTTTTCCGAGGTCTTCTTCTGATTTGAGCCACGCGACATCGGGATGGCGGCGAATGGTACCGGTCGCCGTGCAGGGCGCATCAAGCAGGATCGCGTCGAAAGGTCCGCCGCGCCAGAGGCTTGCATCCGCGACAACAACATCAACCGAAAATCCCAAACGCTGTATGTTTTGAGAAAGCCGTGAGACGCGTTTTTCTGATCGGTCAACCGCGGTCACATGCGCGCCCGAGAGCGCAAGTTGTGCCGTTTTGCCTCCAGGTGCCGCACATAGATCGGCAATGGTTTCACCAGGTTTCGGGTCAAGGAGACGAACTGGCAGCGCAGCCGCCGTGTCCTGAACCCAAAATGCCCCCTCTTCATAACCGGCAAGCGCACGAACCGGCGTTCGGTCGCGTAAGCGCAGCGAGCCGGTAGGGAGGATTTTTGCATTGAGTTTTTCCGCCCATATCTCGGGATCAGCACGCATAGTCAGATCGATGGCGGGCTCGCTGCGGAATGCTGCCGCAATCTTCGCTGCATTCTCCGCGCCATAGGTTTTAATCCAGCGGTTGGCGAGCCATTCTGGTGTGTCGATGGTCAGCGGGTCGGATTTTTTGAGGATTTCATCTTTTTCGCGCGCGATCCGCCGCAAAACTGCGTTGGAAAGCGCAGTGAACCGCTTGGCGTCGTAATTGGCCTGAACAAGCCGCACTGACAGATCGACTGCCGCATGATCCGGGACATCGAGAAAGAGAATCTGGGCGGCGCCTGAGATCAAAATTGCTTCCAACTGCCCCGAATGGTTGGGTAATCCGCGTTCGATGCGCTCTTCCAACGCCTTCGCGATGGTGCCCAGCCTACGGATGGCAGCCATGGCGATGGCGCGTACAAGGCCCCGATCGCGATCGGGAAGTTCGCGCGCGGCGGGCGTCTCCAAAAGACGTTCAAGCGTCTCATCAAGCGGCTGGCTTTTTGTGAGGAAGTCATCGATGGCTGTGACCGCTGAAGCGCGCGCAGCAAGGCCGGGATGCGATGGAGCCGTGGCGGAGTGTGGATTTGGAGGCACAAAAAGCCCTTTGTAGGATCAGGTCGGTCAAGACGTCGCCTTGACCCAGTTCCTCTATGCGACCAGAAAAGCCTAAACCGCAAGAGCGGTTTAAACCGTGAGAGGTGATAATTATGGCTGAGCCTCAGTCTCCCCCAGAACTTGAATTGCCAGCGAAAACACTCACGCCTGCCGCCCAAAGGGCACTTGAGGAAGCGCAGGCGCGACGGGAAACGGCGGCTCATCAGGACCGACCGGTGGAAGTGAATGGCCGTGCGGGGCCGGAGCCCGTCCGTTATGGTGACTGGGAAAATAAAGGGATAGCGAGCGATTTCTAAGCTCCACACACTGCAGAAAGCCGATCGTTTGGCACGGAATTCGCTAGAAATCCGAGGTCCTTGGCCGTTTTCAGGCTTATTGGTGGGAGTGTCGTGTGGTTCAGTTTGTGCGTTTCGTGACTTTTGGGGTGCTTGGCTTTCTGCTTCACATCGGGGCCGCCCGCGCTCAAGAAGGCAAAGCCTGGACCTATAATGGTCCTGAAGGTCCTGAGAAATGGGCTGAACTCGAAGCTGCCAATGCCGCCTGCGGCGCGGGTCTTGAGCAATCACCGATTGATCTGCGCCCTTATTACATCTCGTCGGTCGAGCCTCTCTCTTTCGATTGGAAAGCTCAGCCCTTTCCGATGGTGAATAATGGCCGCTCTGTCTATGCGCAGGTCGCTAAAGGCAGCACGATGAAGCTTGGCGGCGAAGAATTCGCGCTGAAGCAAATTCTATTTCATGTACCCGCAGAACATGCGGTCGATGGCGTTCGTCACGCGATGGAAATTCAGTTTGTCCATACGCAAGGCCAGAAGAAACTTGCGATGGTCTCGATTTTCGTGCGTGCGGGTGATCGAAATGAAATATTCTCGCAATTGATGGGCCATGCGCCAGGCAAACTTGGCACACAACCTTTGCCAGGCGCTGTTGATCCCATGACGCTTTTGCCAAAAGCGCGCGGGGTGTTTCGGTATCGTGGCTCATTGACCATGCCGCCTTGCACCGAGAATGTGGATTGGGTGATTTTTGAACAACCCATCGAAGCGGCGCAGAGCGATATCGATGTGTTCAAGCTGATTTTTCCGATGAATGCGCGTCCGCTGCAGCCGATCAATCGGCGCTTTCTGCTCAAAGGCGTTTATTGATTTGAAATCATAGTCTTCATTTCGCCGTAACTTATTTGCAATTGAGAGCGGCATGGGACAAAACCATGCCCAAAGAGCGGCGAGTCGATATGAGTAACGAGCAGGCCATCATGAAGATTGAGAAAGTGCAGTTCGCCTATGGCGAACGGCCGATTCTTGATGATTTGAGCTTGACCATTCGGCGCGGTGAAATCATCGCCATCATGGGCGCCTCAGGCGGCGGAAAAACGACGTTGCTCGGTTTGATCGGCGGGCGCCTCACACCGCGCTCCGGTCAAGTGATTGTCGAAAATCAGAATGTGCCGACGCTTTCAAAATCGTCGCTCTACAAGTTGCGTCGTCGCATCGGGATGTTATTTCAGTTTGGCGCGCTGTTCACCGATTTGTCAGTATTTGACAATGTCGCCTTTCCCTATCGCGAGCAAACAGATCTCTCTGAAGAGATGATCCGCGCACTTGTGCTGATGAAACTCGAAGCGGTGGGGTTGCGCGGTGCTGCGCATCTTATGCCATCAGAACTATCAGGCGGTATGGCACGTCGCGTTGCGCTCGCCCGCGCTATTACGCTCGATCCTTCGATCATGCTTTATGATGAACCTTTCACGGGACTCGATCCGATTTCTGTCGGAATCATTGGGCGTTTGATCAAGAGATTGAATGCAGCCCTCGGCATGACATCTGTTATTGTTACACATGATTTGAATGAGACATTGCGTATCGCTGACCGTGTTGTTGTTTTGTCAGGTGGCAAAGTCCATTGCGATCTCGCCCCCGATCAGATTCGTGCTTCGAGCGATCCGTTCATTCGTCAATTCGCCGATGGATTGCCAGATGGACCTGTGCCTTTGCATTATCCCGCCCAAGATTATATCAAGGATTTGCTCACGCTATGAATGTAAATCCTTTGTCACTTTTCACCGCTTTAGGTCACGCGCTCACAAGTCGACTTGAAAGACTTGGATTGGCAGCGCGCTTTGCGCTTTCGGTTCTCCGCGTTTTGGGCGTTGTATTTTTGCGCTTCGGCCTCATCATTCGCGAACTTTATTTTTCAGGCGTTCGTTCGCTTTCGATTGTGATTGTCTCAGGCCTCTTTGTTGGCATGGTCTTGGCTGTCCAAGGTTATGAAGTGTTACAACGTTACGGTTCAACGGAAGCGCTCGGTGTGATTGTTGCGCTTTCACTTGTGCGTGAGCTAGGACCCGTCGTGACAGCGCTTCTCTTCGCCGGTCGCGCGAGCTCTGCGGTAACTGCCGAAATCGGTTTGATGCGAGCGACTGATCAATTGGCAGCGATGGATATGATGGCTGTTGATCCATTAGCGCGTGTCATTGCACCACGCTTTATGGCGGCCGTTTTTTCAGTTCCTCTTTTAGCGGCATTGTTTTCGGCTGCCGGTGTTGGTGGCGCGTGGATCATCGGTGTCAAATTGATTGGCATTGACGATGGCGCGTTCTGGTCGCAAATGCAGACCAGCGTCGATGTGCGCATCGACATTGTGAATGGCATTTTGAAGAGTGTGGTGTTCGGTATTGCCGTCGGGTTGATTTCTGTTTTCGAAGGCTATTTTGCGGCACCAACCGCGGAGGGCGTTTCAACTGCGACAACGCGTACCGTTGTCACATCGTCTTTGACCGTCTTGCTGTTGGATCTTGTTTTGACCGTTATGATGTTCCGGGGATTAAACTGATGAATCGCTCTCAATTCGACCTTGCGGTTGGCGCTTTCGTAGCCCTCGGTATTCTGGCCCTGCTGTTTTTAGCAATGAAGGTCGGGAATCTGACTGGCTTCGACACGGGTACGGCCTATGTGATCGAAGCGCGTTTCGACAACATTGGTGGGATGAAAGTGCGTGCGCCGGTCAAGAGCGCCGGTGTGGTCGTCGGGCGGGTCGAATCCATCAGTCTCGATGGGGAAACCTATGAAGCCGTGGCGCGGCTTCGAATTTCTTCCGCTTTTCGTTTCTCGAAAGACACAATTGCCACAATTCTGACGTCAGGACTCCTTGGGGAGCAATATATTGGCTTGGAACCGGGAGGGGTTTCGGAGTATCTGGTTCAGGGTGATCGGGTGATGAAAACCCAGTCGGCGATGGTTTTGGAGAAACTGATCAGTCAGTTTTTATTCAACAAAGCGGCGGAGACGCCTGGGCAGACAAAGTGATGAAGCGCGTTCGGCAACTGGCTCTGGGATTTGCGTTTGGTCTTTCGCTCGGCACTTTTGCGCATGCCGATGAGACAGCGACCCAACCCTATGATCCTCTCGAAAGAGTGAACCGCGTGACATTCGCATTGAATGATGTCGTCGATATGGTGATCGTGAGCCCGCTCGTCTCGATCTGGAACGCCGTTTTGCCGCAACCCGTGCGTCAAGGTGTCAGCAACGTTTTCGATAATCTTGACGATGTTTATGCATGTGTGAATCACGCGCTGCAAGGTCGCGGTACGCAAGCTGGCACCGATTTATCTCGTGTGCTTGTCAATACGACTGTTGGCGTTGGTGGCCTCTTTGATGTGGGCACAAAAATTGGATTGAAAAAATCCTATGGTGATTTTGGCCAAACTTTAGGTGTGTGGGGATTTTCAACGGGCCCCTATGTCGTGTTGCCTTTGCTTGGTCCTTCGACGTTAAGAGAAACTGCCGGTCGCGCGGTGCGTGTGACGACGGATGGGCGTAATCTATTACCAACCAATACTTATTACGCTTTGACGGGAACAGAATATCTCGCCAAACGAGCTGATGCGAAAGCCAATGAAGGGCTGATCGCTGCGTCAAGTCTTGATCGCTATGTGTTCGTGCGTAACCTTTATTGGCAGCGTCGATCTAATCTGGTGCAAGAAGGTCGCCAAACGACCAATCCTTCATCACAACCCTAATTGGTTTTGTTTATGTCGCAGCTTTTTCGCTCACTCCTTGTGATGATATTTGGTTTGGCCCTTGTTGTATTTGCGCCGTCATCACGCGCAGAAACCATTGCGCCTGATGAGCTTGTGCGTCGTCTAGCAACTGAAGTTACAAATGCGGTGCGCAATGATCCGGAATTGCAAAATTCCCAATCACCAAAGATTGCCGATATTGTGGGCCGGTTGATTGTGCCGCGTTTTGATTTTCAACGGATCACACAATTTGCAATGGGTCGCAATTGGGCCAAGGCCACACCGCAAGAACAGAAAGATGTTGTCGAGCAATTCGGTCGTCTTTTGACGCGGACTTACTCAAACGCGATTGCATCGTTGAAAGAACTCGACATTGAAGTGAAAGGCACAAAGACTAATTCCGCGGCAAATGATGTCACCGTGAAAACGCAGATGATCGGACGCGCACAGCCTGTCGCCATCGATTATAGTTTGATCAATAGTGCAGCGGGTTGGAAAGTCTATGATGTGACGGTTGAGGGCATCAGCCTCATCACGGCCTATCGCGATGAGTTTAATACTCTCGTGTCATCATCAGGCGTTTCAGGCCTGATTAAAGTCCTTAAAAAGAAGAATGGTGAATGAGCGGTTCCGCTATTACATGGATGCCTGAAGGTCCGCTTACTTTGGCGACCGTTAAACGCAGTCTTGACTCTTTTTCAACACCATCACGCAAGCAATCTGTCATTCTAGATCTTTCGAGAGCAGGACCGTTTGACTCAAGTGCGTTGGCTTTTATTGCGATAATGAAGCGTCGTGCTGTTAAGCAGGGTGTATCATTCACACTTAGGAATGTACCGGACGCAATTCGCTCTCTTGCTGAGATTTATGATCTGCAAGAGTTCATCGCGTCTTGAGCGCGATAAAGGTTGCCCATATCACTCGATTTGAATGGGCCTTATCCGATATCTTTTAAGATTTCATGCGCAGCATTAAAGCCCGGCGCGCCCGTAACGCCACCGCCCGGATGCGTTCCCGATCCACATTGATAAAGACCTGTGATCGGCGTGCGGTAATCAGCGAAGCCTAACATCGGCCTTAGCGAATAAAGTTGATCAAGGCTCAGCGCGCCGTGAAAAATATCTCCACCGACAAGTCCAAAAGTTCTTTCAAGATCCAAGGGTGTTAAGGCTTGGCGCGCAATTACGCTTGAGCGGAAACCCGGCGCATAGGCATCAACCGTATCAATCATCAGATCGGCAACGAGATCGCGATGCGCGTCCCATGAGGATCCATCAGGCAATTCCGGCGCAACATGCTGACAGAAAAGACTCGCTACATGTGAACCGCGCGGTGCAAGCGAGTCATCAAGCGTCGAGGGGATTAACATCTCGACAATGGGCTTACGACTCCAGCCTTGTTGTTTCGCATCGATGAACGCGCGATCCATATAGGTAAGCGTCGGTGCGATCACAATTCCCGCCGTATGATGATCAGCGATTGCACGACCCGGTAAAGTCAAAAAGCTTGGCAGGCGCGAGAGCGCAACATTCATCCGGAATGTTCCAGAGCCGCATGACCAATGAGCCATATGATTTCTGAAGGCTTCAGGTTGCGTTTCTTTCGGAACGAATTTGCCGAATAAAAGCTTCGGATTGAGGTTGGAAATTATTTTTGATGCAAATACTTCACGCCCATCTTCAAGCTCGACACCAACAGCATTTGTGCCATCGACCAAAAGCTTTTTGACAGGCGCTTGTGTCTCAATTGTAACACCGGCTTTCACACATGCTTTATGCATCGCCTCTGTGATCGCGCCCATGCCACCAATGGCATGGCCCCACGCACCTTTCTTTCCATTCACCTCACCAAAACAATGATGAAGCAACACATAGGCTGTGCCAGGAGTCATGGGGGAGGCGAATGTACCCACCACTGCATCAAAACCAAAAAGCGCACGGACAGCGTCGGACTCAAACCATTGTTCGAGATAATGCGCGGCAGATTGTGTGAAGAGTTTTATAAAAGCCAGTTCACCATCACGGCCCAATTTGCGGATCCGGTTTGAAATATTCCCAAGCTTCAAAAGTTTGGGAATGCCACCGATGAGTGAGTCCACCCGATTTGGTGGTGTCTCCAACACGAGACCGCGCAATATGTTTGCAATCATCTCGATTTCATTGGAATACGCATCATAGCGTTGCGCATCATGCGTGCTGAATTTTGCAATCTCTCCTTTCGTGCGGCCTTCTCCCGTTAAAAGATAGCGACCATCTGGATGGGGGAAGAAATTCGAAGCGCGACGTTCAACAACACGCAACCCATGATCTTTAAGCGCCATATCCGCAATGACGCGCGGGTTCAAAAGACTGACGGTGTAAGAGGCAACCGAATTACGAAATCCCGGATGGAACTCTTCTGTTACGGCCGCACCGCCGACAAGCGCGCGGCGCTCGAAAATTCGAACCTTGTGTCCGGCGCGCGCCAGATAAAAAGCGCAGACAAGGCCATTATGCCCACCGCCGATGATGATGATTTCTGTGCTGTCGTTACTCATGAACCCAAACCCGCGTGCCGATATTGCTCTCTTATGAACCTGAATTTAACAAGGTTGGGAAGGGGAAACCTTGATCTTTCAGAGCCGACATAACGCATAAATCACCCTTTGGTCGTCTAATTATTCAGAAAGGTCAGAGAGCGGGAAGCTTGCTTCGAAACACCAAGCCGGTTCAAGGCCAGTAACCCCATCACCTAGACCTCAATTTGCCTGAGGATATAAAAGGGTACATAATTATCTTGTTTGTAGCATCCACTCCGATTTATTGTTGCCATCTTGAAATCAGCTAGAACTTTTTGAATGTTTTTGCATCAACCATCATGATTGAACAAAAAAATCAGAAACTAAACAGATTCTCTGTCTGATCTTACATGTCTTCACCCAGTGAACTTGCCTTATCAGTTTTTCAAAAAATCAATTCATTTGATGCGTCAAAACGCGTTCTGATTGCGATTGCTGGACCTCCGGGCGCAGGGAAATCAACGCTTGCTGAGGCTTTGGTTGATTTAGTGAACAGTCGTTTGGACAGTGCACTTGCGGCAGCTGCGCCCATGGACGGGTTTCATTATGATAATCTCATTCTCGACGCGGAGGGACTGCGCGCGCGAAAAGGTTCACCTGAAACATTTGACGCGTCAGGCTTTCTCGCGATGGTACAGCGATTGAAAAGCTTTGACACGCCTGTCGCCATCCCTGTCTTTGATCGATCAATGGATTTGTCGCGCGCGTCCGCACGACTGATTGAACCGCGTCATCGCCTTTTGATCATTGAAGGTAACTATTTGTTGCTTGATCGCCCGATTTGGCGCGATCTACGCGCATTCTTTGATTTTAAAGTGATGCTTCGCCCTTCGCTTCAAGTGATAGAAACGCGGTTGATCCAACGTTGGCTTGATCATGGTTATAAGCCTGACGAAGCGCATACTAAAGCACGCGGTAATGATCTTGCAAATGCCCGTATAATCTTGGCGGAAAGTGTGGCTGCAGATCTCACAATTTCCGAATGATGCAATGACGGGACTTTGGTAAAATAGTAGTCAGGATCGCAATCCTGTCGTACCATTGATCTTGAGATCAAAATTAAACGCAGAGAGGATCCCAAGAATGAAACGGATACTTTGTTTTGGCGATTCGAACACCCATGGCACGGCACCGATGTGCGATGATAATGATGTTGTTCGTTTCGATGCGGATACGAGATGGTCGAGCGTGCTGCAGGCTGCGCTTGGTTTTGGCTTTGACATTGTCGAAGAAGGTCATCCAGGTCGTACGACGGTTCATGATGATCCGATCGAAGGGGCGCATAAAAATGGACGCTCGCATTTAAGAGCCATACTCGAGAGTCATTGGCCGCTTGATCTCGTGATCATTTTACTTGGTACCAATGATTTGAAATTTCGGCATGGCGTGAGCGCCTTTGATATCGCTTCGAGCATCGGGACTCTGGTTGATCTTGTTCGTGCGACACCGATGCGTGGACGGCCTATTCCCAAAATTCTTGTCATCGCACCGCCGCCGATTCTCGAAGTCGGATGGCTTGCTGAAATGTTTGCGGGCGGACAAGTGAAATCAGAAGCTCTTGGCGCATCCATCGCGCGCATGGCAGCTCAGCGACAAGTTGCATTTCTTGATCTCGCGCCCATCGCTAAAGTGTCACCGATCGATGGCATTCATTTCGATGAGGTTACTCATCGCGCCATTGGTGCAGCGGTTCATAAAGCCGTTATACCGCTCCTCACCTAAAAATATCGGATAAATTCCCCCATGACATCGTCACGTTACGTTGAATTCATCATTCTTGTTGCTTTGCTCAACGCTATCACAGCGATGTCGATCGATACGATGTTGCCGGCCGTTGGCGTGATAGCCAATGATCTTGGTGTTGCCGATCCTAATCATCGTCAATTCATCATCACCGCTTTTTTTGGCGGGATGACTTTCGGCACTTTGATTTTTGGCCCCCTGTCTGATTCGATCGGACGTAAGCCCGCCATCTATGCCGGTATTCTGATTTACATTGTCGGTTCTTTTCTTTGTTTTGGCGCAACAGGATTTTCGGCGATGTTGATCGGGCGCTTCATCGCAGGCTTTGGCGCCGCGTCACCGCGCATTGTTTCCATGGCGCTTGTTCGCGACGGGTTAGCGGGTTCGTCCATGGCGCGTGTCATGAGTTTTGTCATGACTGTTTTCATGATCGTACCGATCATCGCCCCCTCAATTGGGCAGCTCGTGTTACTTGCCTCCACTTGGCGCGTTATTTTTGCAGGACTTCTGGTTATGACCTTGATCGCAGGCATTTGGGTTGCTTGGCGACAGGAAGAAACTTTGCCCCAAGAAAAGCGCAGACCTTTTTCGGTTCGTGCACTTTATCAAGCCGGTATTGAATCCTGCCGTCATCCTGTCACGATGGGCTATACGCTTGCGAGCGGTTTTATCTTTGCAGCGTTGATCGGTTATCTCGGTACGTCACAACAAATTTTTGTCGAGCTTTATCAGCAAGGCCCGCTCTTTGCTTTCTGGTTTGCGTTGTTTGCGTCAGCGATTGCGATTGCGATGATTTTGAATGGCCGTTTTGTGATGAAAATCGGTATGCGTCGCATCACTAAATTTGCAATTCGGCTTTCTCTTGTTGCGTCGCTTTTGATGCTTGTGGCGGTTTATTTCACAAAGGGTTTGCCGCCGCTTCCTTTGTTGGGTCTCTATTGTTTTGTGATTTTCTTTTGCAACGGTTTAATGTTCGGCAATTATAACGCTTTGGCGCTTGAACCCATGGGCCATATTGCCGGAATGGCGTCTTCCGTATCGGGTTTTCTTTATTCGCTCATGTCTTTTGCTGGCGGTAGCCTGATTGGTCAGGCATTCAACGGAACCGTAACGCCACTTGTCATCGGCTTTGCCGGTTTCGGATTTCTCGCAATGCTCTCAACCGAATGGGCAGAAGCGCGGCGGGCCAAGACACCATAATTTTATTGCATGCATTGCAAGCTTTAATTCATAGTATTAAAAGCAATTCAACGTTTCAAAAATTTCATTTGCTAAATTGTTTTTTGTTAACGCGGTTGATTGCCATGTGATCTAGTGAGTTGGCCAGACCCCGTGCAGTGATCCGGCTATTATGTTAGTTGATGATTGGGTTTGAAGCTAGCGCTGGGGTGGCCGGCGAAGCTGGTTGGAGTTGCCCAGCCGGCCACTGTAGAACCTCTGGTGCAGGTGGTTGATATCGCAGTGATGAGTGCGGCCTGATTGTTTTGTAGTGCCGCCGCCAATCCTCAATGACGATCTTTGCTTCCTTCAGCGTGTAGAAGATCTCGCCATTCAGAAGTTCATCTCGCAGCTTCGAGTTGAAGCTCTCACAATAGCCATTCTCCCAAGGGCTGCCGGGCATGATGTAGTCGGTCTTGGCCCCCATGGCCGAGAGCCAGTTACGCAAGTTGTGTGCAATAAACTCTGGGCCGTTATCCGAGCGGATATACGTTGGGATGCCCCTCAGGATGAAGAGATCCGACAAGGCATCGATCACATCCGTTGGCTTGAGCTTCCGACTGATCCTGATCGCAAGACATTCTCGCGAGAACTCGTCAATAATGTTCAGCATTCGATACTTCCTCCCATCATGCGTACGGTCTTCAACAAAGTCATGAGACCAGATGTGGTTGGGATATTCGGGACGAAGACGAACGCAGGATCCGTCGTTGAGCCAAAGACATCCGCGTTTGGCTTGTTTGGAAAGTACTTTCAGCCCCTCACGTCGCCAGATCGGAGCTACCCGCTTAGCATTCACCCTCCAGCCCTTGTGTTGCAGCATCGCCGTGATCCGGCGATAGCCATAGCGACCGTACTGGATAGCAAGTGCTGTGATATCCGCGGTCAGTGCCGCCTCATCATCAGGTCTGGTTGGCTTCTTGCGCTGCGTGGAGCGGTGCTGGCCGAGAACTCGGCAAGCAAGCCGCTCTGAGATGCCATGTTTGGCAACAACATACTCCACGCAGGCACGGCGACGTGCGGGGCTTAGAAGTTTCCCGAGGCTGCCTCTTTTAAAATCAGCTTCTCGATCGTCAGATCTGAGACGGCTCTGCGAAGGCGACTGTTCTCGGCCTCAAGCTCCTTAAGCCGTTTCACCTGATCGCCTTTCAGGCCGCCATATTCTGATCGCCAACGATAATAAGTAACTTCCGTAACGCCTATCGATCTTACAGCCTCAGCCACCGGCCGACCTTGTGCTGTGAGAACTTCCACCTGCCGAAGTTTGGCGACGATTTCTTCCGCCTTGTGCCTTTTCCTAGCCATGCGCATTCCTCCTCAAGGCTCATAAGCCATACATCAGGGAGGACCACTTTTCAGGGGGCAGGCCAACTTTCTTCTCGACAAGCCGCGTCTCGACCGCTTCCTTTGCGATTTCCGCGCAATGGTGGGCATCGCGAATGGTGACTTCATCAGCGTACGCAAGACCCGAAAAACCGAAAAGGCTTATTATTGTGAGAAGTGAGCGGAGCGGCTTCGCGGTCGAACGGGAAAGGCAATGCATCACGCGTGACATCACTGGTTCAAATTAATGGTGCCGCTTGCGTGACTTGAACACGCGACCCCAGCTTTACGAAAGCTGTGCTCTACCAACTGAGCTAAAGCGGCAATGGAGCGCTCTCTACATGAATTTTCGCTGATTTCCTACCCCCTTCTCTCGCGACGGATTGTGGGTCACGGGATCTATCAGCATTCGCGCCGTTATGCTGCTAACATATTGATTTAATTGATTTTTCTATTTTGATTTTGCGACTCTGCGTTACGCTTCGCATCATCGGCACAACAAATGGGAAAGGAGTTTGCCGTGGAGGATGACGCGTTTTTCAAACAGCTTGAAGGCTATGGTCTGGCAACCGCCGACATTCTTTATCGTCTGTCGGATCATCCGAAAATTTTACAGACTTTTGTCTGGCAAACTTATGATCTCGCGCCGGAATTTCCGGAGCTTAAAAAGGTTCTCGATTTTTGGTCGCATTCAATTGAAGGCGCGATTCATTTGGTGCGCGTCGCTCATGAGAAACTCATCAAGTCTGCGGAATTGCGGCTTGTTGGTCACCAATTCCGTTTGCATTGAGCGCTCTTCCGCTTTTTGAATGGAAAGCGTTCTGAGTTCTTGATTGAGCATCATCTTTGTCCGCCAACCGGTACCCACTTAGCGGGATGATGCTTTAGCGCATCACGCCTTCTTTGATGAAAGTGCCGTTTTGCAATTCACGCACGGCGGTCATCAACTCCTCGCGCGTGTTCATCACAATCGGTCCATGCCAAGCCACCGGTTCGCGGATCGGTGCGCCTGAGACGAGTAAGAACCGCACGCCATGCTCGCCCGCTTGCACGACGATTTCATCGCCTTCGCCAAACACAACAAGTGTACGATTGCCGCTCATATCGCGCACATGCACTTCTTCGCCGTCGACTTCCTTTTCAACCAATACACCAAAGGGTTTTGACGCATCACGGAATGTCGCCGAACCTTCGAAAATATAGGCAAAAGCGGAGCGATACGTATCAACCGGTAACACTTTACGTTTGCCTGGTGGCACAAAGACATCGAGATATTGCGGATCGGCTGCAATCCCATCAACAGGGCCTTTTTTGCCCCAGAATTCACCCACCACTACGCGCACAGCTGTGCCGTCATCATCCACGATTTCGGGGATCTCTTTTGATTTCACATCTTGGTAGCGTGGGCTCGTCATTTTCAAATGCGAAGGCAGATTGGCCCATAGCTGAAAGCCATGCATGCGGCCTTTGCTGTCGCCCTTCGGCATTTCCTGATGGAGAATGCCTGAGCCGGCCGTCATCCATTGCACATCGCCTGCATCGAGCGTGCCGCGATTGCCGAGGCTGTCGCCATGTTCGACTTCGCCGGCGAGCACATAAGTGATCGTCTCAATGCCGCGATGCGGATGCCAAGGAAATCCGTGCACATAATTTTCTGGCCGATCATTGCGGAAATCATCCATCATCAGAAACGGATCTGTGAGGCTCGGATCCCCAAAGCCGAAGACGCGCTGCAAGCTCACGCCCGCACCTTCAAGATGCGGGGTTGTTCCGGAGATATGGCGAACGGGGCGGATGGACATGGCGCGGTCCCTCAAAAGTTACGAGAATGATGTTGCGCCTGACATAGGGCCCAGCCCTCGTCTTTGGAAGCGCTACGGATTGCCGCGCTGCAAGCGGCCTCTCGCATCACCGAAAGCGAGTGGCGTATCAGGCCTTTTTGCGCGGCGGGCGCGCGGCAAAATAAGTCCCGGCGGAGACGAGGACCATACCGATGATGAGCGGTACTGTGAGAGGCTCGCCGAGTAGAGGCACGGCGGCAAGGCCGGAGATGATTGGCACGAGGCCAATCATTACGCCTGTCCGTTCAGCGCCCAGACGTTCAACCGCGCGCAAAAAAAGAGTATCGCCAGAATCGTCGGCCCGATGCCTTGATAAAGCCCCTGCAACAGGATCATCGACCATGACATGTCCATGATCCCTTTCGGCGCAAAGAGTAAGTAAAGCGGTAAATAAACGAGCGCCGAAGCAAGGCAAAGAAATCGTGTCAACAACCATGGGTCATAGGACCATTTCTTCGCATAGACACTATAGACGGCCCAGACGACCGAAACGCTCAAGAGCAGTGCATCACCGATAAGAATTTCGATATTGATATTACC
>Ga0194134_10001566_pt1 | contig 29722 bp, 20 predicted proteins | sample TA2KigOff0mmetaG_FD_148602 | JGI IMG/M metagenome (GOLD analysis project Ga0194134, IMG submission 148602) | Freshwater microbial communities from Lake Tanganyika, Tanzania - TA2015056 Kigoma Offshore 0m | ecosystem: Environmental > Aquatic > Freshwater > Lake | place: Tanzania: Lake Tanganyika... | reverse complement strand
GTGCCTTGGCAAGTGGGAAGGGGACCAAGCTTGAAGATTGACTTGATGGCGTTCCACAGAATTTTGTAATGAATCCATCTGATTGACCGGCTGATGTAATTGTTTTATTGCCTGGATTCTTTGTAACTGAACCGGTAAAAGATCCTGTTTCATAGATACAGCCATCTTTATCTGTTGCAGTCAAAGTAGTATATGGTTTACCTTGGGTTCTAGAAGGTTGAAGATCCAGCCAATTTCCTGAAGGATCAAACACTGCAGTAAATGGTTTCCAAACCAAAGGTTGTGATCTATTCGTAATAGTTGCTTTTGAACCATCACGCATTGTTGCTGTCAATACACCTTTGAATTGACCTTCGACATATACGCGTTTTTCGAATGGTTCCCAAGCAATACGTTCGCCATATGCTTCTGCTGTTGGATTTGCTTGTGTAGCACCAAGAACATTAACAATGACTGTCCCACCATTTGGCTCGATGCGCGTCATGAAAAAGTTTCTTGCCGTCAAGCTTGTGGATCGCTTGTTTACGAATCCGAATGTTGCATCACCAATGAAATGTCCGGTTGCATATGCAATTTGATTGTCACCTGCTGCAATGCCTGTGATTGCATCCACACCGGGGCCACCGACGCTATTGACATAATCAATATTACCACCTATGTCCAGTCTGGCAAAGAAACCATCTTTGCTTCCGGAAGCACTATTCATTGGTTTGCCATCGAATGAAGCAACACCTTCAAATGTACCTGCTATATATGAATTCTGTCCATCTGGTGAGAGTGCAATGCTTACACTTGAATCAGACAATGTACCACCGATACTTTTTGCCCATACAAATGTTTTGGATGGTGGCAAACCGACGCGAATCTTGTATTGACCTTTTGTGCTGAGTTTTTTCAACTCATCGGAAGACCAAATGTATTTTAAACCGGTTCCTTTATCTGTGAGAAGATTCCAATTTGCACCATTATCAGAGCTGTATTGAATAATAACTTGCTCAGTAGAATCAACTCCGCCCCACAAAATTGTAAGGTCATTACAGGTCGAACGAATTTCTGAACTAATTGGATCAAGCAATACGATATCTGCAGCTCCGCCTACAAGTGGAATCAGTGGGGGATCGCATGGTGTACCTTGGATTCGCAAGCCGCTTTGTCTGAAGTCCAATGTTGAACCTTGTGTGAAACGTACTCCAACTATTGCGGTTTTACCGGAATCGATTGTTTGAGGAGTTGTGCCATTCCATGCATTTCCATTGAAACTTGTAACAGTGAAAGATGCTGTTCCTGCAGGGGCCGGTGGATCGGCTGTCAAAACCAGCTTTCCATTTTTTGCTGATACATTTACCGTTTTGTCAATAGAACCATTGACTGCCGGATTTCCAAATGAAACAATTGGAGGATTAACAGCCAATTCCAATACACTAGAAGCCGGTGCTTGATACGTTGATGTATCGGTGATATTGATATTCTTTTGAAGTGTTATATAAACAGTTCTTGTTCTGCTTTCCTCATTGCAACCCATTTGTGTGTTCCATTCTACATAACACACCTCTTTTGCTTGTAGCTTCTTTGCAATCTCTGAATAGATTTCTTGAAGCTTGGAATAGGCATCTTTTGAATTTGCTTCATAATGATCACCGCCGGTGATGTCTGCCCATGTAGCCAAATCTTTATTCATACCGGTGAAAGCTGTGATTGCATAAAATGCAATGCCATTATCGAGGAGTTCCTTCCTTATAGTGTCGCGGGTAGGTGGTTTGTTCGGTTCACCATCTGTCAAGAAAATTATGACCTTCTTAACTGTTGCTGGAAGATTTTCTTTGACATATCTGTCTTTGATGAGAGTTATGGCTCCCCATTGTTTGTGAAGTAGCGGAGGATCATAGTATGTTGCCGATCCAATAATCATTGAATCTATAGCTTTGATGATAGAATTTCTATTATTGGACCAATCATGCTCCAAATATGCCTGGCCATCAAATGACACGACAGCAACTTTTGTTCTACCAATAAAATTTAGCAAACTAACAAAGAGTTTAGATGCTTGTTTTACGAAACGGAATCGAGTCTCTTCCGGTCTTGATCCAACTTGTTCAGACATCGAGGCGCTCTTGTCGATAACAAGAACTACGCTAAGCTCCGGTCCATCAATGATTGTGGAACATTTTTGAGTGATGTCCGCTGGTGGGATTGTAATACCGTTTTCAACAATGCGAAAATCGGTAGAAGAAAGCCCGGGAATCGGAACATTGTTGAGATCAGCCGCCTCATAAAAGGCACGCACTTTGGGAAACTTATCAGCATCCGGTGTATACACATTAAACCTATTCTGGGCAAAAGCAGAGCCCATGCCGGAACAGATAAGAGCGCAAATCATGATTGAGCGGAAAAACAGAATCATAAAAGATTCTCCATTCTTATGAAATAATGTTATAAACGATGTTAGGTCCATGCCTTGCTGCAGACATGAATAGAATATCAAAAAAGACAAATCAATGCCGAAAAAGTAACGGACTTACATGATTATGAAAATGCAACCGGACTTTCCAAAATGGTAAAAGATTTGCCGGCGGCATTTAGTTCAGCCATGACTCCCAATGGAATAGTCATCTTGCTTTTTACATGTCCTATGGGAAGCCCATGTACAGCCGGTATCCCGAGTGAGGTGATTCTCGACTCCAATACTTCCTGCAGAGAGAATGAAACCTCGAATCCGGGGATTCTTTTCGCCTCGCAATTTTTGAATTGACCAAGAATAATACCTGAACATTGCTGTAATTTTCCTGCAAGCCATAATTGCGTGAGCATTCTGTCGATGCGATATGGCTCTTCGGCAATATCTTCCAAAAACAATAAGGAATCCTTGGTATCAATTTCATATGGTGTGCCGAGCGTGGCAACAATCATTGACAAATTACCACCTGTCAAACGCCCTTTTGCAACGCCATCAGTCAATGTGATCATCCTTGGATCACTGAATGTGATCGGTTTGAACTCTTCTGTACCTGATTGGATAGTATCGTCAGATACCGGTTTGCATAAAGCCCTCTTGAAATAATCCACCGTGAAAGAGTCGAATGTGGATGAAGCAACCGGACCATGATATGTGATCACATTGCTTAGCTTGGTGATTGCCACCAATAATGCTGTAATGTCACTATATCCAATGATAATTTTAGGATTTGATCGAATGACGCCAAAATCGAGCATGGGTAATATTCTCATTACGCCATAACCACCCCTTGCACACAGAATGCAGTCTATGTCAGGTCTTTCGACAAATTCCATGAATTCAGCAGCTCTTTCTGTGTCTGGAGCAGATAGATATCCGTATTTTCTTGTAAGTGTATTTCCCAAAACAATCGAATATCCACTTGCTTTCAATAATGCAATGCCTTCTTGAATCTCTCCATTGTACACTCCACTTGCAGGAGCAGTTATTCCTATTGTTGAACCTTCTTTGAGTGCAGGCGGCAAAAGGGAAATGAAATCACTTCCATTCTTAGCGGGATTCGCAAGGATTGATTCTGTTGCATTCACAAATTCATTTCTGCCATTTCCGGCACGAGTCTCCAGGCTGGAAAATCCCAAAGCGGAAAGCCCGGCTCCTATGCTATGCAGAAATATTCTTCTTTTCATTTTTCTCTCATCTGACAATGAATGGTAGTTCATGACAATCATGATCACTATCCAATGGATAAGGGCCTGAAAGAGACCTTCCCATGGTCTATAAAATACGAAATTTCAAGGTTATCCACAGCATTATTCCTTTATTGTCCGTGAATTATGAACAAGAGATTTCTCCGATTATCGAAATCATCATTCGTGTGTTACCACAAAACCCTGACTGTGGGAAATTCAATGCGTTCAAAACAGGAATTATTCATAATTTCAGCCATAATGTTAATCAGATCTATTTGGATGGTTCTATGAGCATAAATCGAAGAACGATGCTGAAAAGCAGCATTCTGCTTGCATCTCCACTTCAAGCACTTACTTCTATCGAAGTGCCAATGATTGAAGAGTCTAAGTCCATGTCTAATAATGACTTCTGGCAATCCATCAGAACGGAGTTTCCTATGGACAGAACCATGATTAATCTGAATAATGGGGGTGTGAGCCCAAGCCCGAGATCGGTCATGCAGGCATTGCATACGGGGTTGGATTATGCAAATCAAGCACCGGCAAGGAATATTTGGCAACAGCAAGAACCTGGATTGGAGCGTGTAAGGCAAGGAATTGCCTCCTTGTTTGGCGTAAGTGATGAAGAAATAGCCATAACTCGCAATGCTAGTGAGAGCTTGCAGCATCTGCAAATGGGTATCTCTTTGAAGAAAGGGGATGAAGTTCTTACAACAGAGCTGGATTATCCAAGAATGATTACCGCATGGGAGCAAAGAGTGCGACGCGATGGTATAATTTTAAGTAAAATACCCATAAATGTACCGGTTTTAGATCCATCCTATATTGTGAACTCTTTCAAAAAAGCAATCACTAAGAACACAAAGATCATTCATGTTTCTCATGTGTCTTTTTGCACTGGACAAATTTTTCCTGTGAAAGAGATTTGCCTCATGGCCAAAGAAATTGGTATAGAATGCATTGTTGATGGTGCGCATTCATTTGCACATTTTCCATTTACACAGAGTGATTTGCAATGTGATTATTTCGGTACTTCACTCCATAAGTGGCTTTATGCACCGGTTGGAAATGGTATGCTCTATGTGGCCAAGGATAAAATCCCCACAATTTGGCCACTCATGGCAGCCATTCCTGATCAAGAGGCTTCCATCAAAAAATTTGAAGAGATAGGAACACATCCCGCCGCATTACATAATGCCATATCAGAGGCCTTGGCATTCAATGACCGTGTCGGCTTAGCAAATAAGGCAGAACGATTGCGAGCATTGCATATGCGCTGGATTACCAAAGTCAAAGATGAGCCCGGTGTGAGTTTCATGACTAATATTGAAGATCCACAACAATGGTGCGGACTCATGGTTTTTCGTTTCGAGGGATTTGATCACGGTAAAATTGGCGAGTACCTGTTTTCCACACATCGTATCATAACTACACCCATCAAATATGCAAATGTTGATGGAATAAGAATTACGCCAAACATTTACATTTCAGAAGGCGAAATTGATTATTTTGGAGACGTCTTGCTTTCTATTTTGAAAGGACGGGTGAAAGGATTGAAGGGATGATACCTTCAAACTTTGCTTCACCATATATTTCCACCCGTCATCAATAATCGTTTTCTCTATGTCTAATGAACTACTCTTGTGGATTGGCTTCCACATTTTCATACTCATCATGCTTGCGCTTGACATAGGTGTTTTTCACAAAAAAGCACATGTCATTTCGGTGAAGGAAGCTTTGTGGTGGAGTGCATTTTGGATAGGGCTTGCCTGTTTGTTTGCTTTGGGTATCTGGTTTTACAAATCCAATGTACAAGCCACTGAGTTTGTGACTGCTTATATCATAGAAAAGTCACTCAGCATAGACAATCTCTTTGTTTTCCTTACGATATTCAGTTATTTCAAAGTACCTGAAAAATATCAACACAAGGTGTTGTTTTGGGGTGTATTGGGTGCATTGATTATGCGGGCATTATTCATCATCGGCGGTCTTGCCATTCTTGCGAAGTTTCATTTCATCATTTATATCCTGGGAGTATTTCTTGTTTTCACGGGATTAAAACTGATTTTCACAAAAGATGATGTTGAGTTCAAACCTGAATCAAGCTGGACATTGAAATTGGTGCGTCGTTCTTTAGGTGTATCGAAACACTATCACGAAGACAGATTCATTATTCGCAAAATGGGGTACACATTTGTTACACCTTTGTTTATGGTTCTTGCCTTGGTTGAAACAACCGACTTGGTTTTTGCACTTGATTCCATTCCAGCGGTTTTGGCAGTCTCTCCGGATCCCTTTATTGTCTACACATCCAACATTTTTGCAATTCTGGGATTACGTTCATTATACTTTGCCTTGGCGGGAGTTGTAAAGTTATTCCATTATCTCAATTATGGTCTTGCGATTATCTTGTGCTTTATCGGTGTAAAAATGATCATCAGTGGTATTTACAAAATCCCAATTGAATTTGCCCTATTATTTGTCTTGGTGATCTTGCTTGCCTCTGTAGTTATTTCATTGCTCTTTCCCAAAAAAAGCAATTCTGAATCCCCAGTTTGAACCATAGTGAAAGACAAATGATTTTATGCTCCTAGAACTATGTTCTTTGTGTGGATGTTTAATAATTGCTATGAATTAATAGTTCGAGATGATATTTCATGAAAAGTTTAGCATTTGAATATTTGGACAGATCCGAGTCCATTGAAGTGTATATTCAACGATTTTATGATGCTGTCCATGCGGATCCGGAAACTCTCAATGAGCAACAAAAAGAGATGCTTGGGTATTATACTCTGAATTGGGCAAGAAGCAAAAGAGTAGAAAAGACTTATACCATCTCAGAAGATGCTTTAGAAATTATCTATTGCATCATAAATCCTCAAGTTTGGATTGTCATCACTGAAGGATGGTGCGGTGATTCTTCGCAATCTCTCCCTGTCATTGCCGAAATTGCTCACCAATCGCAAGGAAAAATCATTTTGCGTATCATCTCTAGAGATGCATATCCTGAACTTCTGGAAAAGTATCAGACCAATGGTTCAATGAGTATACCAAAACTTATTGGAACCACTTATCAAGGAGAAGAATCATGGGTATGGGGTCCAAGACCAAAACCAGCTAATGATCTTTTTCAAGATTTGAAAAGTAAAAACATGGCAAAGGAAGATATATACAAAGAATTGCATGCATGGTATGCAAAAGACAAGGGAAAAGCTGTAGAATCAGAATTAATGGAATGTATTCGTTAACACTATTTTTTTGGAGTTTGATTTATGTTGGGAAGATATTCAATAATGGGTGTGATTTGTGCATTGTTTGCAGTTCAAAGTACTGTTCTTGCACAAGGCGTAACATTTCTGATCAAGGGTAAAGTAGTTGACTCAAAGAGAAATGTACTTCAAGGTGTACAAGTATATGCCAAAGACGGAGATGAAATTGTAGGGAAATCCAAGACTACGGCAGCGGGTGAGTTTACATTGACATTAAAACCCGGCAAAACATATTTTATGTCATTTGAACGAAATGACATATTTATGTCGCAACAGGATTTTCGAGTACCGGATGGAAAAACATATCAAGAGATCAATCAAGACTTTCAGGTGAAAGTGTTGGCAAAGGGTGATACCATCAAACAATTCCCTGTATTTCAGGCTGGTCAATCAAATGCAAGTCAAACCGTATTGTTCACAATGCTACCTGAAATGATGAGAAAATTGCTTCATCTTAAAGTGAAGATAGTAGTCTCTGCCGGTATTGCCACCAAGGAGTCATCAAAAGGCAAAAAAGAAAAAACACCAAAGAAAACAAAAGGTAAAAAAGGATTTGCTCAAGCAGAAACTTTGGCACCTTTATCATTGATAGAAAAAAGAATTCAAGAAATTCGTTCGAGACTTCTTGCAGCAGGTGCTCCGGAATCGCGATTGACCTTTGAACAAGGCAAATTGAAAAGTCCTATCGATGTTGCATTGATAGTCTCTTCTATCGCAAGTGATTTTTAATAAGGAAATTTCATGATCAAGGTATTTGCAATTCTCATCATGCTGATGTTCACATCGGTTTCAATCGATGCCATTGAATATCCATTGCTCAATGCGATGAAGAATGAAATGAAAAGGACTATGGATGGTCTTGCAAATCAATCAACACCTCCTTACTTTTTGTCTTTTGCCGTTACTGAAACAAAAACCATTCGCATGAATGCAGTTTTTGGGAATGTAAAAAGTAGTGAACAAACATTGTCTCGAATTTTGGATATAGACATTCGAGTCGGCAATCACGAATTGGATAATACTCACACGATTAGAGGAAGTCGCTTTGAATTTGGAGGAGGAGGTCGAGGAATTGAGCTACCTATTACCAATGATGAAAAGGCATTGCGTTCTGTAATGTGGAATGCGACGGATAAACTTTATAAGAAAGCAGTTGAACGATATGGGAAAGTATTGACCAATCGCGCAGTCAAGGTTAAAGAAGAAGATAGTTCAGCTGACTTTTCCAGGCAACAACCAATTGAATCCATCGCTCCCGATCAGTCATTTATTATCGACTCATTGCAATGGCTGAAAAAAATAAAGCAATTGTCTGCATTATTTGCAGTGGATCCAAAAATTTATACCGGTGAAGTCTATTTTCAAGCTGATATCATCACAAAGTACTTCGTAAGTTCTGAAGGAACGGTGATAAGACAAAGTGAGCCTAATGTTAGAATGTTTGCATCGGCTTCAACAAAAGCAGATGATGGGATGACCCTTCCTTTGTTTTCCAGTTATTTTGCATTTCAACCAGAGAATCTTCCTTCTGAAGAAATCATCGCGCAGGATATTCGGCGCATGATTCAAACATTGGGGCAATTACGTGTTGCACCGCTGGCTGAAACCTATTCAGGGCCGGCAATCCTTTCAGGTGCTGCTTCAGGTGTCTTTTTTCATGAGATATTCGGTCATAGAGTAGAAGGGCATCGACAAAAAGACCCCAATTCTTCCCAGACATTCAAATCATTCTTGAATAAAAAAATTCTACCCGATTTTATCGATGTGGTCTTTGATCCCGGTTTGAAGACCTTGAATGGTCAGGACATCGTCGGATACTATACCTATGATGATGAAGGCGTAAAAGCTGAAAAAGTTATTGCCGTTGAAAAAGGAATATTCAAGAATTTTCTTATGAGCCGCTCTCCGATTGAATCATTTCCTGTATCTAATGGGCATGGGCGAAGGCAAGCAGGTCTTAGGCCTGTAGCCAGACAATCCAATCTCCTTGTTTTGGCATCGCAGTCAGTTGCATTTGATTCTTTGCGAACATTGCTTAGAAATGAATGTAAAGCTCAGAATAAAGAATATGGTCTCTACTTTGTTGAGATATCAGGTGGTTTTACATTCACAGCACGTACGATACCAAATGCATTTAATGTGCAGCCGTTGGTGGTGTACAAGATATATACCGATGGCAGACCCGATGAGTTGGTTAGAGGGGTTGATTTGATAGGAACTCCTCTGACAACATTCAATAATATTATTGCCGCCTCACATGATATTGGGATTTTCAATGGAGTATGTGGTGCTGAATCAGGTGGTGTTCCCGTTTCGGCAAGTTCACCTTCATTATATGTGAAAACTATTGAAGTTCAAAAGAAACAAAAGTCCCAAGCGAAACCACCATTGCTTGAGTCACCCTTGTCAAAACCAAAACCTTAAGATATATGCTCGGCCAAATATTGATACATATATTGTTTGCAAGCGCTCTCACTGCCACCGGTTTCTATGCCTTTGGATTGAGAGGGAATGCACAGGCAGTACAATTTGGAAGATTACTCTTTCGCTTTACCGCAATCGGAATCATCATTGCCTTTCTTGGAATACTTTGGCTGGTATTCAATCATCGTTTTGAATATCACTATATCTGGAATTATTCTTCAAAAGAATTGCAGGCATGGTTTCTATTTGCCGCCGGTTATGCAGGCCAAGAGGGGAGCTTCATGTTATGGACAATGTGGGTCGCTTTATTGGGTGTAGCATTGTCTGCATTTGGAAAGCGCAAGGGAAATGAACCGGAGATCATGGTCTTTTATTCATTGATCATGTCATTTTTGTTATTGCTGCTTGTCATCAAAAACCCATTTGCATTTGTATGGGAAACATTTGCTAAAGAAGGTGTTGCTGAAGGATTTACCCCTCAAAATGGCAAAGGACTCAATCCTTTGCTTCATAATGTATGGATCACCATTCATCCTCCAATATTATTTACCGGATTTGCAGCCATGAGTGCTCCATTTGCTTTGGCTATGGCAGGCCTCTTGAAGAGGGATTATCAAGCATGGGTGAAGCATGCTTTGCCATGGACTTTATATGCAACAGCAATTCTTGGTTTTGGCATAATGCTTGGTGGCTTCTGGGCTTATGAAACTTTGGGATGGGGTGGATTCTGGGCATGGGATCCTGTTGAAAATTCATCATTGATTCCTTGGCTTGTTTCAGCCGCATTGGTTCATACAATGCTGATACAGAAGAAAACGGGCGGTTTGGTCAAGACAAATATTGTATTGTCATCGCTAGCATTCATACTTGTATTGTATTCCACATTTCTTACAAGAAGCGGAGTATTGGGTGACACTTCCGTGCACTCTTTTGTTGACCCCGGGATGTTTGCTTATATCATGCTAATTGCATTCATGTCCACATTTTTGCTGTTGGCCCTCTTCATCATGTATAAGAGAAAGGATGATCTGCTCTTTTCTTCAGCGAATTTCTCAATGCAAAGCAGAGAGTTTTTGCTTTCCATGGGATCTGCATTACTCCTCGGCTCTGCAATCATTGTATTCATTGGCACAAGTTGGCCATTATTTGCTGAATTGATAAAACAACCAAAGGTTGCAATTGATCCTGCATTTTACAATTCCACCCATGTACCATTGGTTATTGCCATCATGGGTTTCAATGCCATTTCACTCATTGCCAGATGGAATGGTAAAAAGATCATTACGAATTATTCTTCATTGCTTCTGCCTATTGCATTAACTCTTGCAGGGACGATTACCTCAATCTTCATGGGGGTGACAGATCCTCTGTATGTTTTGCTCACATTTGCAGCTTGGTTTGCTCTAATGATCAATCTGGAACTTGCTTTCAAAGTGTTTAGAGCTCGCTTTAGTTCTGCGGGAGCATACTTCTCCCATGCTGGCATTGCATTGTTGATGATTGGTGTTGTATGGACATCTAAATATTCTGTGATGCAACATGCTCAACTCATTCAAGGAGTACCGACTAAAGTCCTTGGTTATACCTTGACCTATAAAGGCAAGGAACGAATTGAAAAAGAATTCACTGACAGGGAAAAATATCGTTTTCATATTGATGTTGAGAAAGACGGAAATGTCTCAACAGTAGCTCCCATGTTATTTTGGAGTGATTTCAATAAAAGACAATCAGCGTTTTTGGAGCCTGGCATTGATTGGTCATGGAGCAGAGATGTGTATGTTTCGCCAAAAGCTACCGGAGAGACAGGTGGCATAGCAAGTTTAATATTGAGCAAAGATCAAAAAGAGGTATTTCCAACAGATTCATCACGAGCCATTCGCTTCTTGGCATTTGATATGTCCGGTATGCGTAGCGGACCTGATAGTTCCGGTAAGATTTATCCATCGGCCATCGTCCGTTTATACAGGAATAATGATTCGATTGAGATTTCATTGCGTGCAGGCATGAATATGCAAACAACGGAGATTACTCCTGAACCGGTTACTCTACCGGGTTCAACACAGCGTTTGTCTTTTGCAAAGCTACTTGCAAAGAAAGGGGATCTTGCCAATTCTCAAATCGAAATCGCATTTGAAGACATATCAAAACCAGCCCCTCCCAAAAAAGAAGTATTTACCGTCGAAGTGTCAATCAAACCACTCATCAATCTTGTTTGGCTTGGTGTTATATTGATGGTGACCGGTTTCTTCGTTTCAATAGCAAGACATAAAAAAGATTTGCTTTAATACATTCATACCGGAGGTTGATATGCGATTTATATTATTTGTGTGTTCGGTAGTCTTTGCAGTGTCTGCATATGCAGACATATCTGTCAGTGGTATAGAAATACCATCAACGAAGACATTTTCAGGAAAATCCCTAACCTTGAATGGAGCGGGAATACGTGAAAAATTTTGGATGGATATGTATGTGGGTGCTTTGTTTGTAACAAAGAAGACTCGTGATGCCAATACACTGATCAATGCTGATGAATCCATTGCCATGGAATTGACGATAGTCAGCTCTCTTATAACGAGTGATAAAATGTCTGATGCCGTGGAAGAGGGTTTTGAAAAGTCGGCCAAGGGTAATGTCGCATCGCTTCGTTCAAGAATAGATCAATTCAAAGGTTTTTTCAAAGAGAAAATCAAAAAAGGCGATGTCTTTTCGATGATTTATGAACCGGGTAAAGGTGTGACTGTACTTCGTAATGGTACGAAAGCGGGCACGATATCGGGTTTGGATTTCAAAAAAGGACTATTTGGAATCTGGCTGGGAAATGAACCGGCGGATAAAGATTTAAAGAAAGGATTATTAGGCGCATAAAAAAAGGGAGATGGTGTAAACATCTCCCTTATTCTTTTGATATTGAATCACCCGAATATCGTTGCTTTCAAAAAGTCTTTATTGAGTCTTGCGATATTCTTCACACTGATTCCTTTAGGGCAAGCTGCTTCGCAATCATATGTATTTGTGCAATTGCCGAAGCCTTCGCCATCCATTTGCTCAACCATCTTCAAGACCCTTCTTTGTCTTTCGGGTTGACCTTGCGGTAAATATCCAAGGTGAGAAACCTTTGCCGCAGTAAAGAGCATGGCAGATGCATTTTTACATGCTGCAACGCATGCACCACATCCAATACATGCCGCTGCATCCATAGCCGAATCAGCATCCGGTTTGGAAATGGGCAAAGTATTGCCATCTTGCGCATTGCCCGTATTCACGGATATGAATCCACCTGCCTGAATAATACGATCAAATGCACTACGATCAACAACAAGATCGCGAATGACGGGGAATGGACTTGCTCTCCAAGGCTCGATAACGACATTATCTCCATCCTTGAATTTCCTCATATGCAACTGACAAGTGGTTGTCATGCTTTCTGGTCCATGAGGCTTGCCATTGATCATCATTGAACAAGAGCCACATATCCCTTCACGACAATCATGGTCGAATGCAACAGGATCTTCACCCTTTGCCAGCAATTGCTCATTGAGAACATCCAGCATTTCCAAAAATGACATGTCAGGGCTGATATCGGATAAAGTATAGTCTTTGAATTGACCTTCAGCTTCTTTGTTTTTTTGTCGCCAAACTTTGAGTGATAGTTTCATTATTTATAGCTCCTTGTCGCAAGCTTGACATTTTCGAAAGTAAGTTGTTCTTTATGCAATGTTGGTTTTGAAGTGTCGCCGGAATATTCCCATACTGAAGAATGACAGAAATCTTCATCATTTCTTTTTGCTTCTCCATCTTCGGTTTGATGTTCTGTTCTGAAATGTCCACCGCATGATTCATCTCTTTGTAGAGCATCAATACACATGAGTTCTGCAAATTCAAGGAAATCGGCAACACGTCCTGCATGTTCGAGTGCTGTGTTCAATTCAGTTGCGGATCCAACCACATTGACATTATTCCAGAATTCCTCGCGAATTTCAGGTATACGCTGAAGTGCTTCCTTTAAACTGCTTTCGCTTCTGGCCATTCCGCAATTGTTCCACATAAGCATTCCAAGTTCTCTATGGAATGATGAAGTGGTTCTTTTTCCATTGATGGACAAAAATGTGGAGATTCTTCCTTTAACATCCTCTACAGCTTGTTTAAATTCAGGATGATCATTGGTGATGCTACCTGGTTTCACTCCTGCGAGATAATGTCCGATAGTATAAGGAATCACAAAGTAACCATCGGCCAAACCTTGCATCAATGCACTGGCTCCCAAGCGATTTGCACCATGATCGGAAAAATTTGCTTCTCCAAGAACATGTAGTCCCGGAATTGTACTCATGAGATTGTAATCCACCCATAGTCCACCCATGGTATAATGTGGTGCAGGATAAATTCTCATTGGTACTTTATAAGGATTCTCGCCGGTTATTCTTTCATACATTTCAAATAGATTGCCATAACGCTCTGCTATTGTTTTTTCTCCAAGCCTATTGATGGCAGCGGAAAAATCAAGATAGACTCCACGTCCGCCTGGTCCTACGCCTCGACCTTCATCACATACTTCTTTTGCGGCTCTGGAGGCAATATCGCGTGGAGAAAGATTTCCGAATGAAGGATACTTTCTCTCAAGATAATAATCGCGTTCTGATTCAGGAATATCATGTGGAGCACGATTATCATTGGCTTTCAGGGGCACCCAAACACGTCCATCATTCCTGAGTGATTCGCTCATCAATGTAAGTTTGGATTGGTATTCACCATGCTGTGGAATTGATGTGGGATGAATTTGGGTAAAACAGGGATTTGCAAGCCCCGCACCTTTCTTATGTGCTCTCCAAATTGATGTCACATTACATGCCATCGCATTTGTTGAGAGATAGAACACATTGGAATATCCACCCGTTGCCAAAATCACGGCATCACCTGCCCATGATTCGACGTTGCCTGATACCAAATCTCTTGTGACGATACCTCGTGCATGACCATCAACCAAGACAAGTTCCATCATTTCTTTTCTTGTATGCATGGTTACTGTGCCTGCACCAATTTGGCGAGACAAAGCAGAATATGCACCAAGCAATAATTGTTGACCTGTTTGGCCTTTTGCATAAAATGTTCTTGATACCTGGGCACCGCCAAAAGACCTATTGGTAAGATTTCCGCCATATTCGCGAGCGAAAGGAACTCCTTGAGCAACACATTGATCAATGATATTCACGCTGACTTGTGCCAAACGATACACATTTGCTTCACGAGCGCGAAAATCACCACCCTTGACGGTGTCATAGAAAAGACGAAAGATGCTGTCTCCGTCATTCTGATAATTTTTTGCTGCATTGATTCCACCTTGAGCGGCAATCGAGTGTGCGCGACGGGGAGAATCATGGAATGTGAAACAGTCCACATTATAGCCGAGTTCTGCCAAAGTTGCGGCAGCAGATGCACCGGCAAGACCAGATCCCACGACGAGGATACGATATTTTCTCTTATTCGCCGGATTGACCAATTTCACTTCTGCGCGATGTTTGTCCCACTTCTGTTCAATGGGTCCGGAAGGAATATTTGATTCAAGTTTCATGGTATATCACAGTTGTAGTATATGTCTAGTTGAATGCAGTCCAAAATCAATCGCAAGTACAGTTTGGTCCATCAGGGTATTGATGCATCATTCCCTGCACATGTTCTTGCGGCGGCGCTTTTTCAATGACGCCAATTATGACGCCAATGGGAATCGATAAATAACCGATGAGAAAAATTGCCGCAAGTGCAGGGCCTAATTTCGATGTGAACTTGCTGATATTTGGATTGGTAATACCCAATGTTTGAAAAGCACTGGACATTGCATGGCTGACATGTGATGACATGAAAGCCAATGCTATCATGTAGGAGAGTGCAATGAAAGGATTCTGAAATCCTGCCACTACCATATTGTATACATGATGGACTATCTCCCCGGTTGACTCCATTCTATAGCCGCCGGCATAATAAGTATTGGGCTGTATGATGCCGAATGTATAATGAAGCAGGTGATAGATCACAAAGAAGAGAATTGCCAAACCTGAAACAAGCATTGTTCTTGATGCCAATGTTGACTTCAATGACTTTTTGGTATCATATGCAATTGGTCTGGCAGCTCTATTTCTCGAGGCCAATTTTATCGAAGACCAAACATGCAATCCAAATGCCGTGATCATTGCAATCCTCACCACCCAAAGGAGCGGACCCAAATTTTTCAGACCGAGAGCATATCCATTGATTTTCTCCGGGCCTGCAAACATCAGCAGATTGCCAAGAAGATGTCCGACAAGGAAGCCTATGATAAGAAGGCCGGAAGTGGCCATCACGATTTTTGTGAAGACGGTTGAACGAAGAAAGTGAAGCAAAGATGACATGGATGAATATCCTTACAATGCTGTTATTGTTGTGATAATATTGTTCAAAAGTAGAGATTTTAAGGCAGTTTATCAAAAATCGCCATAGTCTTAGGGTTTTGCTTCGCAATAATATTGAGCTCCCAAAGGAAGCCAAGAAAGAAGCGGCTCGAGAGGTCTAAGAAAACGTGCGAATGAGGGGAAGAACAATGTAAAACGCAATCGTGTTCCTGAAAATCCTGCCTTTTTGTAGATGGATGTTGAATATGAGGGCGATAAAAGCACGGCATCCACATCAAAGGGACAGTCTTTTATGGTTTTCACTGTCAATGGATTCCACGGATTATGTTCAAACATGAAAAGACTTCCACCGGAACGAAGATGAGCTCGCAAATCTTTGAGAATGCGCTCATGTTCGGAATGAGGAATATGATGAAACACATTCGCAATGAAAATCACATCGAATGTATCTCCAAATCCGACTGGCTCAGTTTCGGAAAGGAGTTCCCAACGAATGCAGTCGATGCCTTTATTGTGTTCTCGTGCCATATTCAGCGAATCAGCCGAAACATCTGCGCCAACTATTGTCGAATAGGGAAAATAAGTATGAAGATATTGTTCGCTTTTCCCAATGCCGCATCCAAAATTCAAAATATGTAGAGCATTGTTTTGCTTACCTCTTGAAGAAAGCAATCGAGCAATTTCTTTAACCTTGTATTCATCGAAAAAGGCGGGAGTATAGCCGGATGCACGAACATTTGTTGCATGCATGTCCGCATAATCCTTGGCATATTTATCAAATTCACTCATCTTTCTTATAAATCTGTTCAACAATATAGAGTGGTCTGAATTTGGTTTCATCATGTATCCGGCCAAGATATTCACCTATCATTCCAAGTGCTAGAAGTTGTATTCCACCAAGTAACAAAATGAAGATGATGATTGATGCCCAGCCAAGTTCTATATGAGATTTGGGTATGAATAATTTCAGGATGATCACATATAAGCTATACAGAAATCCAAATAGTGCTGTGATGATACCAAGATATGAAGCCATTTTCAAAGGAATTGAAGAAAATGATGTAATGCCATCAAATGCAAATTTGATCATTTTGGACAATGTATATTTTGTTTCACCCGAATGCCTTTCATGCCTTTCATATTCAAGTCCGGTTTGATTGAATCCAATCCAGCTTATCATCCCTCGAATGAAACGATGTCTTTCATTCATGGATGTCAATACAGCAACCACCCTTCTGCTCATGATGCGAAAATCTCCCGTATCAACGGGTATTTCAACATTTGTCAATTTTTTCAGCAAACGATAAAACAATTTTGCAGTAAACAACTTGAACGGTGTTTCGCCTTCACGTTTTTTTCGCACTGCATATACCACATCGAATCCTTCATGCATTTTGCCGTACAAATCAACGATTGTTTCCGGTGGATCCTGCAAATCGCCATCTATGACTGCCACCGCATCGCCTTTTGCAAGGTCTATGCCTGCTGTGATTGCGATTTGATGTCCATGATTGCGCGAAAGATTCAGTAATTGATAATTGGCTTCTTCGAAGCATAATTTTTTCAATGCTTCGAATGTTCCATCAGAAGAACCATCATTCACGAAAATGATTTCAATATCAGTTGGCATCATGCCAAACTTTCTATTGAATAATGCTTTTGTATGTTCCAGGCGTTGAAATAGGGCATGAACTATGCCTTCTTCATTATACATTGGGATGACGATCGAGAGTTTCATTGTTCAATCTCCGAAATCTCTGTCGAATAATGTTTGAATTCTTCTTCCAATTGCTGTCTTTGATACATCGTGAAATACATGCCCTTTTCAGCAAGCAATGCTTCATGGGTACCTTGCTCAATGATTCTTCCATGATCCAATACAATGATTGCATCGCATAATGCCACCGTTGAAACTCTATGAGCAATGATCATTGTGGTGCGATCTTCCATGATGAGTTTCAGACCACGTAATATATGTTCTTCCGTGGATGTATCAACAGCTGAAAATGCATCATCAAAAATCAACATGTTGGGATTTCTAATGATTGCTCTTGCAATTGCAGTTCTTTGTTTTTGACCGCCCGACAGAGTAATGCCACGTTCACCAACGATAGTGTCATATCCCTTCGGAAAAGTGGCTATATCATCAGCAAGCCCGGCCAATTCGGCTGCTTTGATCACTTCTTCGAGTGTTGCATCTGGTTTGCCAAATCTGATATTATCGGCAAGTGACATTGAAAACAAAAATGCTTCTTGTTGAACTAATCCGATGGCTGAGCGCAATTGTGAAATGGGAATATGTTGTATTGATACTCCGTCGAATAGTATCTCGCCTTCTGTTGGATCGAATAATCTTGGCAATAATGCTGCAATTGTGGACTTACCGCTACCCGTAGCTCCGACAATGCCTAAGGATGAACCTTTTGGTATCCTGAAATCGATGTCCTCCAGAGCCGGTTTGGTTCTTCCCGGATATTTCATGCCCACATGTGCATATACAATTCCTAAATCATTTGATGATTGCGTTTTCACTTCAGCTGAATCCGTGATGTCGGAAGCCAGATCCATGATATCACCCACTCTTTTTGCTGATGCAGCTGCTCGCTGAATGAGATTAGTTACCCAACCAATCGCTGCAACCGGCCAAATCAATTGATTTAGATAAATGAAAAATTGAGATAGATCACCAATGCTAGCTTTATTCTGGATGACAAGCATTCCGCCATAACCCAATACCAATAAATTGGAAAATCCCACGAGAGCCATCATTGAAGGCATGGTGAGTGATTGTAAAAAGGCAAGCCGGATATTTCTTTGTTGATATAAGGAACTTTGTGCTTCGAATTCCTTTGTTTCATGTGCCTCTCGACGATATGCTCTGATAACACGAACGCCGCTGAATGTTTCTTGAGCTTGTGCAGTCAATGTTGAGAATTGCTCCTGAACATCTCTGAATCCAATATGAACTTTTTTCCCAATGAAATAGGTGAGAAAGGCCATAAATGGAAGAGGAAGGAGAGCCATCATTGTTATTGATGGATTTAAAGCGCCCATAAATGCAAGTGCAAAGGAAAATGTAGTGAGCGTATTTGCTGAATACATCAATGCCGGACCCAAAAACTCCCGCATCGCCGCAATGTCATTGGTTGTCAATGCCATTAGTGATCCGGTGGAATGGTTGTGATAGAATGATAAAGACTGGCGTTCCAGAGCTAACAATAAATCATTTCTGAGTTCATATTCAATGAGTCGGGAAGCAACTATGATTGTTTTTCTTGTCAAAAACATGAAAAACCCCGATCCAATTGTCAAAAGCAGGATGATGAGAATTGAAGTATTGACAGCAGATTGATCAATATTCGCTTCTTGCATTCCATCTACTATGGACCCAACAAATTTTGGAACGGAAGTGGAACAGATATTCGAAATGGTCACAAATGCGAAGCCAAGCAATAAGCGGAGCCTATGCTTTTTCAAATAGGGAAATAATCGTGAGAGTTCCTTCATTGGATCAAGCCACTGTTATCTCTTTGCAGAGATAAACATCTTGTATTGCATTCAGTAAAGCAATTCCTTCTTTCATGGGTCTTTGAAAAGCTTTTCTTCCGGAAATCAATCCCATGCCGCCTGCACGTTTATTGATGACTGCCGTTGTGATTGCCTCGGCCATATCATTGTCACCGGATGCACCACCCGAATTGATAAGTCCAATTCTACCCATATAGCAATTTGCTACTTGATAACGGCAGAGATCGATAGGATGATCGCTGGATAATTCAGTGTACATACGATTGTCGAGCTTTCCATACGATGATCCGCCCATGTTTAATGCCGAATACCCACCATTAGTTTCCGGCAATTTCTGTTTGATGATATCTGCATTGATGGTTACGCCCAAATGATTTGCCTGACCGGTCAAATCAGCTGCAACATGAAAATCCTTTTCACTTGTTTTGAACGCTGAATTACGAATATAGCACCATAGAATAGTGGCCATGCCAAGTTCATGTGCCATCGCGAATGCTTCCGAAACTTCAATGATTTGACGTGAGCTTTCTTGCGAACCAAAATATATGGTTGCTCCAATTGCTGCTGCACCCATGTCTGCCGCTTGTTGGATCGTGCCATACATGATTTGATCGGCTTTGTTCGGATATGTCAGGAGTTCATTGTGATTGACTTTTACGACATAAGGGATTTTATGAGCATATTTTCTGCTTGTCATCGACAATACGCCGAATGTTGATGCAACCGCATTGCATCCACCCTCAATAGCCAGCTTGATAATATTCTCAGGATCGAAATATGCAGGATTCTTTGCAAAACTTGCACCCGCGGAATGCTCTATCCCTTGATCGACAGGAAGAATCGATGTATAACCCGTTCCACTCAAACGTCCTGCATCAGCCATCCTTTGTAAATTTCCCAGTACTCGATTATTTCTATCCGAAATACCGAAGACATCGTCGACACTCATTGGGGAGGGAAGATGTAATTGACTCTTTGGGATTGTTGTTGATGTATGATCGAGGAAATAAGAGGCTCTGTCGCCCAGGTGAGAAACAATGGAATCGATCATGCTGATTATCCAATTGAGTGATACAGATGAAGTTGTAATTCACTACAAAAATAGTGAATTGCAAGCAATGAATTGGCTTGGCCATTGAGAAGTTGTTCACAAGCAATCGCATAAGTGACAGGAACTCACATCGAAATATGAGGTGAATTCCTTACCTTTGTTATTCGATTTATTACTCGATGCATTGGAAAGGTGCAAGAGTGGTTTAATTGGCACGCCTGGAAAGCGTGTGTACCGGCAACGGTACCGCGGGTTCGAATCCCGCCCTTTCCGCAAGCCGTCCTCATTGAGGACGGCTTTTTTTATGGTCATTTGTGGATAAATAGCGATTCTTTATGATGATTTTTAAGTCCCAAAACATGCCTGAATTGTGTATTTTTGCACCATAAAATAGTCTTCATTCAGTTTCTGAAACATACCTATGTCATCGCTTCTCAGCGAGCGCATACTTCCGGTTACCCTGGAAGATGAAATGCGCGACTCATATCTCGATTATTCAATGTCCGTCATCGTATCTCGTGCACTTCCGGATGTGCGTGATGGACTCAAACCGGTACATCGCAGAATTCTTTATGCAATGTATGAGTTAGGCCTGGTACCAAACAGACCATACAAAAAATCCGCGCGTCTTGTGGGGGAAGTATTGGGAAAATTCCACCCCCATGGCGACTCCTCGGTTTATGATGCGATGGTTCGTTTGGCTCAAGAATGGTCAATGCGCTATCCTCTCGTTGATGGACAGGGAAATTTTGGTTCGATAGACGGCGATCCTCCTGCTGCGATGCGTTATACTGAAACCAAGCTCGCTTCACTTGCGATGGAAACGTTACGTGACATCGATAAGGACACCGTTGACTTCAAACCGAATTTTGATGAGTCCTTGGAGGAGCCGAGTGTTTTGCCAACTTCGCTCCCAACACTTCTTGTCAATGGAGCCGGTGGTATTGCAGTTGGTATGGCCACAAATATTCCTCCGCATAACCTTAAAGAAATAGTTGATGGCTTACAGGCACTCATCAAGAATCCGGATATCACTATACCGGAATTGATGGAACATGTTAAAGCTCCCGATTTTCCTACCGGAGGCATCATCTATGGTTATGAAGGCGTCAAGGATGCATTTTTGACCGGCAGAGGCCGCGTTGTGGTTCGCGCAAAGGCAAGTGTTGAAGCCACAAAGACCAAAGAGACAATTGTGATCACCGAGCTTCCATATCAAGTCAGCAAAGCATCTCTCATCGAGAAAATTGCTGATTTGGTTCGCGCAAAAGTTCTTGAAGACATCTCAGACGTTCGTGATGAATCGGACCGTGATGGTTTAAGGGTCGTGATTGAGCTCAAGCGTGATGCCACTCCAATGGTTGTACTCAACAATTTATATAAACACACTCAGCTTCAAACCACATTCGGTGTGATCATGCTTGCGCTTGTGGAGGGTAGGCCTCGCGTTTTGAATCTCAAGCAGATGATGGAAGAATTCATCAAACATCGTAATGAAGTGATTGTTCGTAGAACAAGATTTGAATTGGATGCTGCGGAAAAACGTGCTCACATTTTGGAAGGGTTCATCATTGCATTGGATAATATTGATGCAGTGATTAAAACCATCAAAGAATCAAAAGACACTCCGACTGCAAATGCAAATCTCCAACAACGTTTTGGTTTGTCAGAAATTCAAGCCAAAGCCATATTGGAAATGCGACTCCAACGATTGACCGGTTTGGAGCGTGAGAAGATTCAGCAAGAGTATCGTGAGATCATTCAATTGATTGAAAAACTTCGTGCAATCTTGGCAAGCAAAGAACTTCAGATGCAAATCATCAGCGATGAATTGGCAGGGTTAAGAGCAAAATATGGTGATGAAAGAAGAACTGAAGTTGTTCATGATGCTCGTGATTTCACATTGGAAGACATGATTGCCAATGAAGAAATGATTGTAACGATTTCGCATAAAGGATTCATCAAGAGAACCGCAGTCAGCAATTATCGCAGACAACATAAAGGTGGTCGCGGAGCCAGTGGTGCGGGAACATATGAGGATGATTATGTAGAGCAGGTTTTCAGAGCCGCAACGCATCATTATCTCTTGTTCTTTACCGATAGGGGACGCGTTTTCAGAGTGAAGGTATATGATCTTCCCGAAGCCAGCAGAAATGCCAAAGGTAGGTCACTAGCAAATGTTATAGAGAAGGCAAGTGATGAGCATGTGACAGCCACTCTGACAGTCAAAGAATTTCCGGATAATATGTTCATCTTCATGGCAACCGAAAATGGTACCGTGAAAAAGACATTGCTATCCGAATTCGAGAGTGTTCGCTCTAATGGAAAAATTGCAATCACATTGAATGATAGCGACCGATTGATTGCAGCAAGAGTTACTGATGGATCAAATGATATCATCATCGGATCCAATGCCGGCCTTGCTTGTCGATTCCGTGAAAGTGATGTACGCGCAATGGGTAGAACAGCAGCAGGAGTGATTGGCATGCAATTGGGTGATACTGATAAAATCATTTCCATGGTTGCAATCAAGAGACCCGACTCACAGGTGATCGTTGTTGGTGAGAATGGATATGGAAAACGTACCAATTATGAAGAATTCCGCTTGACAAAACGCGGAGCAAAAGGTGTTATCTCGATGAATATCACTGACAAAACAGGTGAAGTTGTCAGCATCATGGAAGTTCAAGACAGCGATGATCTTGTTGTGATGACTACCGGTGGTATTCTGATAAGGCAACCGGTCAAGGATGTACGCATCATTGGTAGAAATACTCAAGGTGTGCGTTTGATAAGGCTTGAAGAAGGCGATCAAATTGCTGATATAACCACTGTTCCTCACGAAGAAGACGATGATTCCGCTGAAGAGGGAGGAGCTCCTGATTCCACGCTACAACTCGATTTGTTATAAGGAATCAGGCAAAAACTGTTTGGGAGGTTTAGAGCAAGTCTGTATCTTAGCTTTTCTAAAAGACGGAGGGATGGCCGAGTGGCTGAAGGCGCCGGTTTGCTAAACCGTTGTAGTGTTTTAGGACGCTACCGAGGGTTCGAATCCCTCTCCCTCCGCTAAAAAAAACTATTCCAAGCTTTTGCTTAGAATAGTTTTTTTTGTCCGGAAAAGTTGTGAGCAAACGAAGAGATGTTCCTTTCTCACATAAGTATTTGCTTACTTATCCAACACTTACTTCATCGTCCCACTTTTTCTGAATTCATCTTCTTGCTCTATGTATTTGACGATTTCGAATGCTTCCGCGGTTTTACCTTTTTTATTGTAGGCATTCACAAGCATATAGCAGAGTTTATCACGTAGTGTGATGCGTTCATTTACATTCTGAATCTGTATCCAAGATTTTTGTTTGAATGGATGTACAAGAGAATCAATGACGCGTTCCGGCTTATTTGTGTCTTTCTCTACTTTGGCTAAGAGACCGCGCAAGATATTTGCATAATATTCAGGTTGTTTGCGATCATTTTTCCCGACAATATGTTGCACTTTCGATTCAATCGCGGCTTCAATATTTGAAATATTCGAAGAATCATAGTCGAACACTTTCATATTATATCCGGTTTTAGGCATCATGCGAACCCAAATTCTCTCAGGAGTATTCGAGCTGAATCCATGAGCGCGCATTTCATCAAGGATATAACTTGCTGCATCATATGATAGATTTGTGGTGGACAAAGCCAAAGCAGCCCTAATGCCAAGCTGGCCCATCAGATCATCGGTATAATCGAAGGTCCGAAGTATGGCCTGTCGAATAAATTGACCTTGATTATATGAGCGTTGCTTATCTCCTGCCGCATAGACTTTTCTGGAACGGATAACCCGAAGTGCATTGGAGGCATTGTCTTTATAGCCCATGATTTCAATGATACCCATGGCTTGCGAGAAACCGAATTCAACAAAGAAATCAATCTTATTCACTTCGGTCACTCGTCTGATTTCCTTCATATAGCGATCTCGACCCAACGTTAATCGCACATTTCCAATCAATTGTCCTCGTGGATCTGTGAATTTAGCATCTGCATAAGTGCTTCGTGGAACGGAGATCACTTCCACTTGGCCTGAATCAAGGAAAAAGCGGACGAGATGATTGGCATCAGCTCTTGCAGTCTTTTCACCCAAACGAGAATCAATACCGGTAATCAAAACGCTGATCACTCTGCCAGATGGCATTGGATAATCCATGTTTTCGATGTCCACTGAAGTATCGCCGATTATGGGTTTATATACTTGCGCAGCATTATCATTTGGCTGAATATTCTGGGTTTCTGCCGGTTGTTGAATCTCTTGCTGTGGATCATTTTTGACGGTGGGAGGATTTTCAGGTGTCCCTTCATTAGATCCACAAGATATCAAGAATAGGCATAATATCATCATCCGGAGGGCAGTTCCGAATGTGACCGAAACATAAGAATAGCATGTCTGAACAGACGATATGATTGTGAGCATAATCCAAGAAATAAGTGAATATCCGATAACGTTATTTTGATGATGTTCCATATGCTTCATGTTCAAGATTTAAATAATCTTGCACTGTTTTGGCATCGACAGGTTTATTTGTTTTGTAAAATGCATTGATGAGCAAAGTGCATATGCGATCCCGTACTTGTGCTCTTTCTTGTTTGTCTTTCACTTGCATCCATGCTTTTTGTTGATAGGGGAAAGCCAAGGCATTGATTACTTTTGCAGGATTCTTGGCTGAATCAGCAGCAGCTTTTCTGACGAGAGCCTGCAATTTCTTGGCATATCCTTCGGGAGTTTTTCTGTCCCCTTCCAACATACCTTTCACTTTCTTTTCAATTCCTACTTCAAGTGTTTGCACATTTGATGAATCAAAATTGAAATGCTTCATTTGCGATAAATAATTTGGTTTCATTCGAACCCAAATGCGATCATGACTTGATGAGCTAAAACCATGCTTGCGCAATTCGCCAAGCAGATAACTTGTGGCATCATATGAAAGATTCGTATTTGCGAGAGCGAGTGCAGCCCTAATACCCACTTTACCCATCATATCATCTGTTCGATCGAATACTTTGAGGATAGCCTGCCTGATGAATTGACCTTGATTGAAAGATCGCTGATGATCACCTGTAGTGAATGCTTTTCTTGAACGAAGAACACGCAATGTGGAGGCGGCATTGTCTGAATAACCCAAGAGTTCAATGATACCCATTGCTTGAGAAAATCCAAACTCAATGAAATAGTCAACTGATTTGATTTTTGCGATTTTTGTGATTTCCTTGATATAGCGCTGTTGGCCAAAGATGGAGCGGACATTTGCGATAATATTACCACCTGCAGTATCTCCTTTGCGAATCAAAGAAAATGTGCCCCGTGGTATGGAGATGATTTCAATACAACCTGAATCCAAGAAGAATCTTACCACATGATTTGCATCTGCTCTGGCAGACTTCTGGCCAAGTCTGGAATCAATACCGGTAATGAGAATATTGATCACTCTACCTGAAGGCATCGGGAAGTCTTTACGTATTCCAAGTATGGTAGAATCGGTTAAAACAGAAGCAGATGAATCTTTTTTTGCTGTATCCACTGCTTTTGCTTGTATTGTGTCTTTCCCGGTTTTTGACAATGTGTCTTGAACCATACCCTGTGATGTTGGATCCTGGACTTGAACCTGTTCAGGACCCTTCTTTGAGTTCTCGTCAGAACATCCAACGAATATCAAAAGAAACAGAGCAGAGACAAGTACCCTTACATAAACACCCATGATAACCCTGGTGTAAATAATTCATAATATACTTACGATTGCAAATATACTGCCAAATTCATTATTCTTTAACCAAAAGTGCCTGAATTTATCGAAATTGCACCAAATCAATTATGTAAATCATTGTTTTTGGATGTCAGTTATGTATATGTTCATCCCTGTCATATTCGCCATGATAACTTTAGTGATGAGTCCAGAGCTTTTGGGGCAAGCGGAATCATTGCAACAAGGCATTGCTGCACCCGACAAAATATCCCTCATAAAAATCAAAGGTGATGCCGGCTTGACATATGTTGGAACAATCATTGAAGAGAATGACAAAGAAATTATTCTTTTCACCGAGGGTAAGACTAAAGTTCATATTCCTATTGAGACCATACAGGACATAAGGTCCATACCTTCATCGCATTTTCATGATGGTGAATATTGGTTTCCAAATCCGAATGAAACCCGATATCTCTATGCACCTTCTGCATTTAACTTGAAAAAAGGGGAAGGTTATTATCAAAATACCTATCTCTTCATCAATTCATTCAATTATGGATTTACGGACAATTTTTCATTTGGTGTTGGATTTGAATTTCTCTCGACTTTTGGATCTTTTGGTGGGGACTTTAATCCGATTTTTTTTCTAACGCCAAAATATAGTATGCAGGTGTCTGAAAATTTCCGAGTTGGAATAGGTGTATTATTTGGAAATGTATCAAACTTAGTAGGTGGTTTTGGAGTAGGATATGGCTTGGCTACCTATGGAAATCCGGAACATAATGCAACACTTGGATTGGGCTTCGGTTTTTTTGATGGAGATTTTAGTACAGATCCTGTGATTACGATCAGTGGTATGACGCGAATTTCACGAAGAATATCGCTTGTGACCGAGAACTGGTTTTTCCCTGCAGATGTCTATCGAGGAATATTAACATATGGTATCAGGTTCTTTGGAGAATCAATGTCGGTTGATTTGGCACTAATCAATAATTCAGACATAGCAACGGCCTTCCCAATCGGCATCCCCTATATTGATTTTGTGGTGAAGTTTTGAGAATTATTTCTTCAAGGTATATGATGTTATGACTTTGCCGCTGATATCGATCACTTGTACGAGTGTTTCATTTTCCATGACAGAAAACATCATGAATCCTTGCTTCCCATGATAGAAGTCTTGTCCTTCTGCTTTACCTGCATCACGAATTTCACTTCCCGCACCGGAAATAAAATGAACAGTTGATTGATTCTTGGGATGAATGATTTGCAAATCATGTTCATGACCACATATATATGCATGAACTCTTTGTGCATTGAATGTTGAGTCAAATTTGCTCATGAGGTCTTTCATGCCCGGCTTTCTTTTGCCAAGACTATAAATGGAATGATGTCCGATGACGAATTTCCAATCATTCTTTGGTGCTTGTGATAAGACAGAATCCATCCACTTTCTTTGTGCAGCCGTATCAATCCCTTTCACATGATATGTCTCATCTTCTTTATGATATGCATCGACATAAGGATTGGTGTCCATGAATAGAAATTGAGCTGACTGTGATTTGTTTATGCCAAATGTCTTTGAATAGTATCTTGATGGTATATTCCATCTTCTGCTAATGGTGGTATATTCAATCTGTGCATCAGGATTTCCTTTATAATCATGATTGCCGAGCACCACATACCAATCACCTTGAAGGGAATGTTGAGGATAGACATCTTCGAATGAAGCTTTCCAATGAGGATCCATGACGCTTCTCACGCCACTTGGATAGAAATTATCACCGGTGCTTATAATGAAATCGGGTTCTACTTGTTTTGCGGCATCAGCCATAATAGTTGCAATTTCTTTCTGACCATATTCTCCATTTCTACCCCAGTCTCCAATCACAAAAAAGTGCAAAGCATCTTTTGGAATGATGATTCCCGAAATGTCAGCATAGATGGAATGTGAACAAATCACATACAAAGCAAAAAATAATCTTCTCATATGTTCTCTTTGAAGGTAAAAAAGGGGGCAAATCATGCCCCCTATGTACACCATTCAGTACTGTTTGATTATAAATCCCATTTCAAACCGATATTCATACGCATATTATAAAACTCGGCTTGCATGGTTCTCTCACTGATTCCTTGATAATATCTCAATGGTTGATTGGTGATATTATTGACTTCTGCGAACATACGGAGTTGTGGGGTGATTTTATACGCGGCATTGAAATCTACGAATGTTTGAGTGTCATAATATCTGTCATAGAAGGCGCTCACACCATAACTATCGATATATGCACTTGTAGAATTCACAGATACTCTGGCTGATAGTTTACTATCTTCATAGGAAAGTGATGCATTGAACATATGCTCTGCTGTTCCGGGAAGGGCTGCATCAATGCGCTCAGTATCATCAGTTGGAACGCTTGGAACATTTGAACCCGTATTTGTATAATTCAAGTATAGGCTTGTATTACCGAGAATTCCCGGCAAGAAATCGAGTTGTCTTTGGAAGCCAACTTCAAATCCTGTGATTGTCGCTTCGGCTCCATTACGAGGTTGAGTATATCGAGCATATTGCACGCCATTGATCAATGGAACATTTGCGCCACGAAGGATATAATCATAAATGAAGTTTTGAATATTCTTGTGGAAGAGTCCACCGGAGAAAATACCGACTGATTCAAAATAATATTCTGCCATCAAGTCGATATTTGATGAAGTCGTAGCTTTCAAATCAGGATTACCAAGCGTGATTTCATCATCATCCTGACTGAATAGTTGATAGGGAACAAGATTGTAATAATTTGGTCTTGCAATTGTATTTGTATATGCCATACGAATGATCAAAGCAGGATTGTATTCATAGCGAACATGTAATGAAGGCAATATATTTAAATAGGAATTTGTGCCTGTTTTTGCTGCATATGTTTCTGCATCGGCATCGAATGAATTTCCGGTGTATTCAACTGAAGTATGCTCAACTCTTGCACCTGCAACAATCATTAACTTATCATCTGAATTGAGATATCCACCACTCAATTGCTGAGTGAGCATGAGATAACCGGCATTGATTGTTTCTGTTGCATTGAAATTACCCGGAACATATTCAGCTATTCCATCCCGTACTGTGAAGTTTGAAGTATCATTTACATTAATACCACCTAAGAATGATGATGGTGCATAAGAACCATAAGCATAATCACCTGCAAGATTTGCTTTTCCTCTGTCCATATCAATCAATGGGATAGAACCGAATGAACTTGCATTAAACACATTTGTATTATTCGGTGTATAAAAGGTAAAACTATTATCACGCATCTTTTCTTTTCCACGATAACGAATACCACCTTTTAAAATGGATTCATAAGCACCTTGATTGAGTGAGGTTTCCAAGTCCAATTTTGCATTCATGTCCACATCTTCTGTATAGCCATATTGTTCTGTCAACTGACGCAATGTCCAAGTATTATAATCATTGCCTGTTTCACCTGCAACAAAACCACCTTTGGGTTGGATTGGATCACTGATATCTTGCGTGAGTTTTTGTTTTCTGGTTCTGAATGATACATAGCGCTCATCCGGACGCTCTTCTGATGCTTTTGCATAATTGGCTTGCCAATTTGCTTTCACTGCGCCAAGGAGATGTTGTCCCGACATTGACACATTGAACGTTCTCTGATCTTCGAGTCTTCGATTGTCCACGCGATCATTTCC
>Ga0194134_10001561_pt1 | contig 29772 bp, 37 predicted proteins | sample TA2KigOff0mmetaG_FD_148602 | JGI IMG/M metagenome (GOLD analysis project Ga0194134, IMG submission 148602) | Freshwater microbial communities from Lake Tanganyika, Tanzania - TA2015056 Kigoma Offshore 0m | ecosystem: Environmental > Aquatic > Freshwater > Lake | place: Tanzania: Lake Tanganyika... | reverse complement strand
CCGGAAACAGGGGGAATACCCCCCGAGCTTGCATTCTTCTATGAGGAGCTAACGACGCACAGACTCCATCAGCCGAGATGGCAGCCCGGAAGGACTTTTTCGCGAATTAAGCCACGACAAGCAACGCAAATTCTGCGCCTTACTCTGCGCCTTTTCGTCGACAAAACACTCAAAAGCCTCTTTATCACTTGGTTTACCAATTGCCTTCTAAGCAGCCGGTCGATGGTTCGAATCCATCAGGGGGCGTTTCAGTCAGGGCCTGATTTTTCAGCCGTGAAGCCTTGCTGCAACAGGCTTTCGGGCTGACAGGCTTTGCCGGGGTCTGCTCGCCCGTGCCAGGCTGTGAGAAGGACCTTCTCACATACCTTCTCACATGCCAGCGGTCCCGGAATGGGATGTTTTGCTCCGTGGTGGTGTCCTGCGGGCCCTCGGTCAGAGGGGCTGCAGAAGCGGCTGGACGGTCTCGAATTTCAGGGGACGGGCCAGGCTTCACATCACCGCCCGAGCCGGCGATGGGCATCGCAAGCAGCTGCTCCTGCCCTACCCCTGGGAGTCGGACCAACTGGAAGCCATCCGGGATGGCGTGGTGGCTGTCTATGAGGCCTTCCAGAGCGGAGTCACACTCGAGCAGGCCATTGCAGAGCTGGCTGCAGCCAAAGCGGAGGCTGATGCCAGCCGCCAGGCAGAACCCCTGGCCAGCCAGCCCGCAAGCCTGCAGCCCAGCGCTCCACCTCCCGCGACACCCAGCCGATCGATCCAAATCGACTGGGCGGGCCTGATCCGCCGGTACCAGCTGCACAAGCTCCGCAGCGGCGAAATCAAGGAAACAACCTGGGAGCGGCTGTACAAGCCGCGTATGGCGCTGGTCCTCAAGACAGCGAAAGGGCCACCGGCAGCTCGCGATGCCACCCAGCTGCTGGAAGCACAGGCTGATCTGTGGAGTCAGCGCCCTGGCTGCCGCACCAGACGACTGCAAATCCAGTACACCGCTGCTCTGCTGCGCTGGGCGGTCAGTCAGAAGCTGCTTCCAGCCCTGTGGGCTCCGCCGCCTGACCTCTCAACGATCATCGGCCGATCGAGGGAGAGCCGCGCGGTCACGACGCCGATCGCAGTGCCAGACATCCTGGCGATGGTGCAGGGCATCCCAGACCCGCGCTGGCGGTTTGCCTTCCAACTGCTCTGCGCCTTTGGCCTGCGCCCCGAAGAGCTGCAGCATCTGCAGCTTCGCCAGGGACGGCTCTGGTGCACGTATGAGAAGGTCGCTTCTCGCGGCAAAACCAAGCCGAGGCCACTGCGATTGCTGCCTTGTGACCAATGGGCAACGGACTGGAAACTACTCGAGACTTTTGACCCGGCAAAGCTCCCACCGATGAGAGCCGGCTTTGGCTCCGATTCCTTCAGTCGCTACCTGCTGCGGCGAGGGCACTGGCAACACCTGCGCCAGCAATACGAAGCACAGGGAGAAAAGCTCGTGCTCTACTCCTGCCGGCATGGCTACGCCCACCGGGCCCATGTGATCTGCGACCTGCCGCCCAAGGTGGTGGCCGCGGCGATGGGACACAGCGTGCAGACGCATCTGGCGGCCTACAGCCGCTGGTGCGGAGACGATGTGGTGGATGATGCCTTCACAAAAGCTGCTCAGCGACTGAGCATGGAGGCATCGTGAGTCTTTTGCTTTAGAGAGCTACTGCTCACCAGTTGGCTTGATGTAACCAGTCTCGATCAGAAAAGCCCGCAAGGCTTCCGGGAACGACCTGTAGACGATTTCACGGCCCAGACACTTGCCGTTGTCATCTAGGTCCCCCTTGCACTCCTTCAGCCCCCAGTCAGAAGATGCGTCGTAGCGCTGGGTCATACGGTCCCATCCGTCATACAGCTCACCCACCAGCGCCTTATTGGCGACGTAGCCGGCCAGAAACCCATTGGGTGATCCAGGGCTCTTTTGTTTGAACCATTCGGCCATGCGCTGCAGGTTGTGGCGATGGATCGGTCTAAACTCAGGCTGATGGGTAATATCCACAAACTCATTCCCCTGGAGCTCCCAGATGCGTGCAGGCGCCGTGCTGCAGGCATAGCAGTCGAAGCGATAGAGGAAGCGGTTATCGACGTCGACGATCAGGAAGCGACCATTCCCGAGCGGGTCCTCTGCCGGTGATTCACCTCCGTCAAAGGGTCCAAGTGTCACCTCTCGCCAGATCTGGCCGCTGCGGTCACTCGTGAGTACCTGAATCTGGTTGCAGCAATGAGCCCCTCCAGTGAAGGAAGAGAGCAGAACTTCGGGGTAGGGGTTTGATGGGTCCATCTCTGCGATCTGAACGACCGCTGCTGGACTACCGCCCGATTTCTCAGCACCAACTAGGCGGCCGACTTCGTTGCCATTTACGCGAATAATCGCCACCGGTTGCAGCACATTCGATCCGTACTCATTGATCCGCCGCTGCTGCTGTGCGCTGACCTCCACCGCGCTACTGCGCAACGAACCGCTCATGCGGTTGTTCTGGTAGTCCATCTTGAGGACCTGGGCCACCGCCGGACTGCCGCAGAGGGCACCCAGTCCGATCAGGGTGGCAATGAAACGAGGTCGCAGAGACACCAGGCAATAGGCAGGCCGCCATTCCGAACCGTAGGAAGAGCGGCCGCGTCTGCAACCCTGCTCACTGACTTAGATGGCGTCGGCTCCAGCCAGTGATCGTGGCCTCCACGTTTTCGAGGTGCCACTGCAGGGGGCCGCGGCCCTGGGTGCAGCCCCAGCGGCGGTAGTGCTTGCCCGGGGTGAGAACCCCCCGCAGCAATAGCTGGCGGAGGGTTTCGCGGCTCATCCCCAGGGCTTCGCAGGCCTCTGCCGTCGTCACCCAGACCCGGTGACGTCCCGGTGGGGGTGGGGTCGCCTGGTTTTCCATCAGGCCACCTCCGCAAGCACGTCGACCGCAGCGGAGTTCTTGCGGCGCCCACCGCCAAGGGGGTCAGCTGAAATGACTCCCTTCTCGTCGGCGCCAACCTCAGTTGGGGCCTGGCGAGGATTGCCGATGGCCATCACGTTGCAGACATCGGTGCCAGCCTGCTCATTGCCAGGGTTGTGAACTGAATTCACACCCTTCGGCCTGGCACCTGCTGGGGCACCCTCAGTTGAAATGAGGGTTCTTGAGGAGGTCGAACCCTCCTGCATGGGACTCAGGGAGGGCGTGGACCACGCCCTCAAGGTCGTCAGATTGTTCATCGGTCTGATAGCGGTGTGCCGGCATCGGTGCCAAAGACGGTGTTGGTGCCAGTCATCAGCCCCCTGTCAGTTGCGCGCGCAAGCGCTGGAGGGTGTCGATCAACCAGGAGCGGCGGTAGCTCTTGACCTGGCGCGGTGCCCCATCCACAAACTGTTGGCGGCGAGGCGGTTCTTCTCCGAACTCGTCGCGGTAAGCCCTGGCCACGAGTTTGCCGGCTGCGCAGAACTGGCTGCGCGGCAGCGCCTGCTGGAACACCTCCAGCCAGGCATCTCCCAAGGTGAGCTCCTGGTCGGTCGGGGCGCCGGGCAGCAGGCCCGAGCTTGCGGTCAGCACGTTGCTGCGCACGATGTCCTTGAACAGGAGCTGATCGCGCTGATCCAGCCCGCCCAGCCGCTCGAACAAGCCAATGCTGCGCTCCACCAGCGCGATCACCTCGGCTTCCCTGAGCTGCAGCGTGCTTTCGTGGACCGGTGCCGGTTGGGGTTGCTGGATGCTCTCCAGGAACCAGCCGTCCATCCACACCGCGAACGGTGCGCTGATCCAGCGAGCCAGGTCGACCGCCACCTGGGGATGGACCCAGGTGCCGCCGCCATGGCCCTGGCGGGACTGGATCAGATCAAACACCGGAATTTCCGTTGTTTGGGACAGAGCGTCCAGGTAGAGCTGGCACCGGTCCGACTCGCGGTAGTCAGACCACCTCTTCTTGTTCGCCTTGCACATGGCTGTGGCGTTGACGTAGCCGTCGGTGGTGCGCCGAGAGATCGGCGTGCCGTTCCAGGAGCGGGAGATCAGAGCAGGGTGATTCATCGAGGCGACAGGTGCAGCGGAATGGGATGACGTCGTTGTGGTGTTCATCGGTCTGAAAGCGGTGTGACGGGTGGAACCTCACCGGCATCCGTTCCGGCATCGGAGCGGAAGACGGTGTTGGGGCTGCTCACTGGCCGCGGCGGCACTGGGCCGGCGAGCACGAGCAGCAGGATGCTGAGCTGAAACGCGAGCCCCAGCAGCACCAGCCCGCGCAGGTAAGCCAGGCTGGAGGCCGTGACCGCGACGGTGGTGGGCCGACGGCTGCGGCAGAAGGCCGGCAGCTGGGGACCGGAGCGGTGAAGGGGCCTGCCGCTCCAGGCCCCGGAGCTGATGCCCTGACGATCGAGCGGCATCAGAACAACTCCTCGCTGTCGTCGGCAGCGCCAGTGCTCCAATCACCGGCGCCACCGCCGGTGGTGGTGTAGCCCTCGACTTCTTCAAAGCCGTCGGTGGGGTCGACCTGCTCGTAGGGCACAAAGTCGACTACTTGAACGGCACGCGGCTGAAAGGTCATGCCGCAGCCGTTCTCCCCGTCCCAGTCGTAGATGTCGAAGGCGACGACCACCTTGGAGCCGTTGCCGATGGCGGCCCCATCCCAGGGCTGCTTCCTGGCATCGACGATCCGGGGCCCCTCGGAAAGGGAGCCGTCACGCCGCTGAAACTGCGGCACCTTGAAGCGCACCACGGTGATCTCGCTGGGCTTCTCCTTGTCGGGCTTCCAGGGGAAGCCCTTCTCGGCGCGGCGCTTGCGGCTGCCGTGCAGAGCGATGAACTGATCCTCCATCGCCAGCAGGAAGGACTGGGCTTTCTCGTCGCTGTTGGGAAGCAGCAGATCGGCTGTCCAGGCCTTGGGTTTGCTCTTGTCGAGCTGGTGCCTTGGGGTGATCAGGTGGGCCCAGCGCACTTCGGCGAGGGGCGTGCGGAAGATGTCCTTAGCCATGGGATGAATCGGTGGACGTTTGTTGTTGATCGAACGGGGGAAGGGGCGGCAGACCAAAGCGTTCGCGCAGCAGGTGATGCACCGCTCCGCTCGCCGAGAGGTTGCGGGCCTCCATCAGCTCGCGCACTCGCAGGTAGACGTCGGTGCGCACCTGGGTCTGGATGAAGTGGCGACCAGCCAGAGAACGGGGCTGCTCGCCATAGCGGCGTGGCGGCCGGGGGCGATGGCTCTCGCTCATGGGCCTGGCTCCGCAGCAGGCTCTGGCTGCACCTGGCCCTGCGCTTCTTCGAGGAAGAGCGCGATGAACTCGCTGTGCTGGCGCTGGGTGATGCGATCACCGATGGAGCGGGCATTGCGCGGCACCTGGAAGTGCTCACGGAAGGCCTTGGTCAGCTCCTGGCGAGCGGACTGGGACAGGTCGAGCACACGGCGGCGGACCTCGCTGACCTCCTCAGGGGTGAGGGGAGCCAGTGCTGGATCACCGTCTGCAGAAGTGCAGCCATCGTGGTGACCGCACCGGCAGCGCTGCGGGAACGGCTGCAGCGGCTCACAGGGAAGGATCTGGTGGAATGCTGTGGCGGCCTGCGTTCTGGGGAGATGTGCACACCACTGGCAGCCGCCAAGATGTCCCTGCGCACCCTCGCCCGCCGCATCCAGCAGCTTGAACAAGAGCTCGTAGACACCACTGCACAGCTGGATCGACTGACCATGCAGCACTGTCCGGCGCTGCGCAACACTTACGGCGTGGGTGTAGACATCTCCGCCACGTTGGTCGTGGCGGTTGGAGACAACCAGGAGCGACTGAAATCGGAGGCCTCGTTTGCGGCTCTCTGCGGCGTCAATCCTCTTCCGGCCAGCTCGGGCAAGGTGGTGAGACACCGATTGAATCGCAGCGGTAACCGCCAGGCCAACTGCGCCCTGCACCGCATCGTCATCTGCCGGCTGCGGCGGCACCAGCAAACCAGGGACTACGTGGAACGCCGCACCGCTGAGGGCCGCACGATGAAGGAGATCATCCGCTGCCTCAAGCGATTTGTGGCCCGCGAGGTGTTCGGCATCCTGCGCGGTGGCCCCGCCGTTCGGACGGCAGCGGCCTGATCAGCAGCCGGATTGGATCAGTCACCCAGGCTCCCGCCGGAGCCGTTGCCTGCCCCTCCAAGGCAGGCGGCGGCTCCGGCGGAACCAGAGCCGGTCGGCGATTCAGCTGTCGACGGGGATCAGCACGTCGAGCAGATCAGTCCGCAGCGGCTGGCCGGTTTGCTCTGGCACGACCAGAACGACGGCCTTGGCCTCGATCAGATCGCTGTCATTAGCGATGGCCTCGCCATCGGCCTCCCAGCTCTCCAGCGCCGCATCCAGCCAGCGGGCCTTGGTTTCCAGGAAAGCAATCGCGTCGTCGGGGCTCCAGCGGGCCTCGCTGCCGCGACAGGGATAGCGCTGCAGAAGCTCCAGGATGCCGATCTCCTGCAGCTCAGGGGTGCCGGTGGGATCGCGCACCAGCACGGTGTCGGCATCGGTGGCGTTGTCGATCAGCTTCTGGATATCGCTGCGATCGTCTCCCTCCTCCAGCTCCTGCCAGTCCAGGAGATTCAGCGCCCTCTCCTGCACGGCCTGCACATCGACCACAGGAACCTGCCGTGCGGCGCCCCCTTGGCTGGGATCATCGGCCAGGTGCAACAGACCATCGGAGGCTCTGCAGATCTGCTGCAGCGACAGCGATGGACCGAGCGCGGCCATCACACACTCCGCCAGCTCATCGAGGGAGAGCTCAGGACCGTTCTGTGCCCCACGGACCTCATCGATGGCCTCCCAGAGCAGCAGCTCGCTGGAGGTGGTGACGGGTTCCACGGCGTGGCCAGTGCTGGTTCACGGCCATCGTGGCCGAGGTGGTCAGATCCGGCTTCTCCTGACCGATCTGCCGAGGGGCACACAGGGCTTGACAGTCCATAGGAGTGTCTGACAGGCGCCGCATCCTGGCGGTCTCGCCGCTGCTGTTTCGCCAGCTCGATCCCCTGCTGCCGGGGCTGCTGCAGCGCTGCTCCGGCGCCGAGCTGGAGCAGGTGGTGCGCCAGAAGCTGGAGGCCCTCACCGGCAAGAGCTGGGCCACAGACAATCTGGGGCCGCTGTTTGCGCTCTTCGACCCGCGGGCCGCAGCGGATCATGCGCTGGGGCAGATGGGCGATGAGGCCTTTGCGGCCTGGCTGGACGGGGCGTCGGCGGAAGACCTGGAGCGTTGGCAGCCATGAGAGAGCTACCCACTCCGCCTTGGTGCCCAGCTCAGGGCACGAAAGCTCAGCTGGGCTGGAGAGTCACTGCAGGGAACAGCTGCAGCAGCTTGCGATCAAAGGTCAGCAGGCGGCACCCCAGCTGCTCGGCAAGCACCACGAACTCAGCGTCGTAGCTGGAGCATCCCGATTGGATCGCCAGCTCCAGAACCCGTTGGCCATCCACGGGTTCTTCCTGCAGTGCAAAGCCGCGGTGGGCAGCATCAAAGCCGCCAGCACATTGGTGTCAGCAACCGCCGTCAATGGCACTCCCGCTCGGTAGCGGCCACCAGGTCTTGCACCGGAATCGGGCCGCCCTGCACCTGGGCGCGCAACTGGGCGATGTCTTGGAGCCAGTCCTCGACATCAGCGGCACCAGCAGCCTGCCGCTGCAAGCAATCGAGCACTTCGCTGTTGAGGCTGCGCCCGCGGGCCTGGGCACGCTGCTCCAGCCGGCTCAACACGTCCTCCGGTACGTCATGGAGGGTGATGGTGGCCATGGCGCCAGGCGTGCAGGTGCAAGAGGTCCTCAGTTTGGCAGTGGTTGTTTGAACAGGAACCCGCTGGGTGGCAAGAGCAGAACAGAGCCGGCACACCCCAATGCCAGTGCCGGCCGCCCGGCAGCGATGACAGGCCTCAGCCCTGGGACGGTCCCCACCAGCAACTACGTCAGCCACTACGACCCCAGCAAGAGCCATCACCGGGCCTGGCTGCAGGCGGTGCTCGACCGGCTGACGGCACTGGATCCAGCAGCCCTGCAAGAGGGCAGTGAGCTGCGGGACCTGTGGAAGGCAGCGGTGGAGACCAAGGCGCCGGCACAGGCGCATGCTCCTGCCGTTCTGCGTCACCCCAACCCGCTGGTGGGTGTGCCCCGCTACTCGCAGCGCGATTCCGCCCAGCTGGCCCAGCGGGACCGCACCTGCTTCTCGTCGAGCTGCGCCATGCTTCTGGAGGCCCTCAAGCCGGGCACGCTCCAGGGCGCCAATGGCGACGACCAGTACCTGACGGTGGTGCAGTGCTTTGGCGACACCACCGACGCCAACGCTCAGCTGCGAGCCCTGGCTCACTACGGCGTCACGGCCCGGCTCGTGCAGAACGCTGACTTCCAACTGATCGAGCAGCAGATCAACCGCGGTATTCCCGTGCCCTGCGGCTACCTCCACCGGGGCCCGGTCGATCGGCCCACCGGCTCGGGCCACTGGCTGATCATCTACGGCCACACCCCAATCCAGGTGGTGGTCAACGACCCCTGGGGGGAGCCGGATCTGATCCACGGCACCACCCTCAACGCCAACGGCATGGGGCTGCGCTTCTCCCGCCTCAACTTCGGCAAGCGCTGGATGGTGGAGTCCATCGGCGGAGGTGCCTACCGCTATGTCCCGGGTAAGGGCTGGGCGGTGGTCGTGGACAGCTTCCGCTGAGCCAATCAGCTGCGTTGTGAGGTCGGTGCCGCAGGCCCTTCCATGCTCCGCGCCTTGGCAAGGGTTTCACCAGCCAGCCGGACTGGACGTTGGGCTCCGCTGCGCTGCGCCATTGGGTGGTGGCTGGCCCGTGCCTGGCGGCGCGGCTGCAGGACGGGTCCTGCGTCACCCCTCCTGTGGCTGCTGCCGAGTCCCACCGTGCCTCCCTGTCCTTCCCGTCTGACAACGGCAAAACCGGCCCGATTGCCGTCTCCAGCACCAGCCGGCGCACCTGCCCCTCCAGCTGCCCTCTGGCCGGCGATCAGGGCTGCTACGCCGAGGCTGGCTTCCACACCCGGCTGCACTGGGATCGGCTCAGCCGGGGCAAAAGCGGCCTGCCGGCGGCGGCCTTCATCAAGCAGGTGCTGGCGCTGCCGGCCGGGATCCTGTTCCGCCATTGCGTGGCTGGCGATCAATGGCCGGATCCGGCCGATCCGCTGCGCATCGATCAGGCCCTGTTGCTCCAGCTGGCCCGGGCCACCAGGCATCTGCGGGCGGCCTAGTCATTCACCCACTTCCCGATGGGCCCGGAGAATCAGGCCGCCGTGCGGCAGGCAGCTGCCAGGGGGCTGGTGGTCAATGCCTCCACCGAGTCCCGCTCCGTCGCGGCGGCGCTGCAGCGCCAGGGCATCCCGGCGGTCTGCGTGGTGCCTCCCGATGCACCGGCGGTGTTCCGCCATGAGGGCGTGCGCTTCGTGGCCTGCCCCGCCAGCCGCCGGGGAAAAGGCGGCCGCAAGATCCAGTGCATCAGCTGCGGCGGCCGCTTTGGCATCCCCCTCTGCGCCCAGGCCGATCGGCCGTTCGTGATCACCTTTCCCGCCCATGGCCCCCGGGCGGCGGCGGCAGCGGCCCACTGCAGCTGAGGGGCCTGCCTGCCTCTGTATGGGCCTGCTCGGGTCCTCTCCAGTCTGGGGCCCTCCTGCGGTCGGGCCCCCGCTGGGATCGGTCCCGTCGCTGCGCCGCTCACCATGGCCATGCTTTCTGCCGCTGCCTCGCCGTTCTGCCGGCCAGAGGAGGATCCGTTCCTGCTGCTCGAATCCAGCCTCAAGGCGATCGAGGGGATCCTGCAGCTGCGACGGGGGCTGCCGCTGCGCCGCACCTGGATCGAGCAGCCCTATGGAGAAGAGGAAATCACCCTGCTGGAGGAGGAGGTGATCCCCGCGATCCAGCAGTGCCTGGCGCGGGTGGATGAGCTGGATGAGCGGCTGCTGGCCCAGCAAGAGCTGCTGCAGCGCTGTCAGCTGGAGGCTGATCGCGAGGCGCTGGCTGAGCTGAGGATGCAGGTGGTCTGAGGGGCTGCTGGGGGCTGCGGCCCCCTTTCCGGCGGAGCTTTGGCCGGCTGGCCGGACAGGACTGCCCCCACCATCGAGGTTCATACAACCTTCAGCAAAAACTCATCTCTGCTCAGCTACCCAAGCCAGCCGGTCAATCCTGTGCTGAGCGTTATAGGGTCAGGCGCACGCCGGCTCGGAGAGGGCGGATCGATGGGTTCTGGGCACCCTGGCGCTTTGCCTGCGTTGCTGGTGGCCTGCCGCCCGAGGCAGTGGCCCAAGAATTTGCTGGTGTTCGCGGCGCCGCTGTTTGCCTTCCGGTTCGAGGCCGACGTCTGGCTGAGAGCAGGAGGGGCCTTGGTGGCGTTCTGCCTGATCTCGAGCGCCATCTACCTGCTGAACGACTGCCTGGATGTCGCGGCCGATCGGGCCCACCCGAGCAAGCGGCACCGTCCGATCGCTGCTGGGCTGGTGAGCGTGCCGGCCGCTCTGACGACCGCTGCATTGCTGGCGGCGTTGAGCCTGAGCCTGGCGGCCTGGATCACGCCGGCCCTGGTCGGGGTTGTGCTGCTCTATGGGCTGATCCAGGTGGGTTACTGCTTCCAGCTCAAGCGCATGCCGCTGCTGGATCTGTTCTGCATTGCCTCCGGCTTCCTGCTGCGGGCGATTGCCGGCGTGGTGGCTGGTGGGTTCGGCTTCTCGCCCTGGTTCCTGCTCACCGTGGGCCTGCTGGCGCTGTTTCTGGCGATCGAGAAGCGCAAGGCGGAGCTGCGGGTGGCGCAGGACCTTGGCGTGATCACCCGCAAGGTGCTGGAGCGCTACTCGTTGCCCCTGTTGCTGCGGCTGGAGAGCCTGGTCGCCACCAGTGCCTTCATGAGCTACAGCCTATGGGCGGCGGGGCCGGCGCTCAACGGGGCCTCCACCACCTGGATGCTGCTCACGGTGCCCTTCGCGTTGGTGGGAATCTTCCGCTACCAGCTGCTCAGCGATCCCGAGGAAGCGGAGCGCCGGCGTCTGCTGGCACCCGAGCGGACCAGCGAAAAACCGGAGGAGATCCTGCTGGGCGATCGAGGTATCCAGTTCACACTCCTGGCCTGGCTACTCACCGTGGTGGTGGTGGGCCTCAGCCATCGTGCTGATCTGCTGCCGGAAGGGGGCCTCCAGCCATGAAGGTGTTTCTGCCTGGGGGCGCCGGCCTGGTGGGCCTCAACCTGATCGCCCTGCTGCAGAGCAGCCATCCCGATTGGGAGCTGCTGGTGGTGGATAAGAAGCGGGAAGCCGTGGCCATTGCCAGCAAGCTCTTCCCCAGCGTCACCTTCCTGTTGGAAGACCTCACGCAGACCGATGGCCAGCAGTGGCCAATGGCGATCCGGGGTTGCGCTGCCTGCGTGATGCTCCAGGCCGAGATCGGCAACACCGACCCCAGCCAGTTCGAGCGCAACAACGTGCGCAGCACAGAGGTGGTGCTGGAACAGCTGCGCCTGGCCGGCATCCAGCGGCTGGTGCACGTGAGCAGTTCGGTGGTGAACTCGGTGGCCACCGACCTCTACACGCAAACCAAGCGCAGCCAGGAAGAGCTGGTGCTGCAGCAGTGGCCCGATGCGGTGGTGCTGCGGCCCACGCTGATGTTCGGCTGGTTTGACCGCAAGCATCTGGGCTGGCTGGCCCGGTTCATGCAGAAGCTGCCCCTCTTTCCCATCCCGGGATCCGGGCGCTTCATTCGGCAGCCGCTCTATGTGGGTGATTTCTGCATGCTGATCCAGCGCTGCCTGGAAGATCCCGCTCTGCAAGGCACCTACGACATCACCGGCCTAGAGAAGGTGAGCTACCTGAGCCTGATGCGCCAGTTGCGCAAGGCCGTGGACGCCCGCACCTGGATCATCCATCTGCCGATCCCGCTCTTTGGCTTCCTTCTCCAGCTCTGGGCCCTGATCTCTCGCCAGCCGGCCTTTACCCGCTCTCAGCTCAAAGCCCTCACCGCAGGCGATGAATTCGAGGTGATCGACTGGCCGGGGATCTTTTCGATCACCCCTACGCCGCTGGCGGAGGCGCTGCGGGTAACGTACCAGGATCCGCGCTTCAGCCAGGTGGAGATGCCGTTCTAATTGCTCATCCCGCCCTGCCTGGTCCGGCAGAGCTTCTCAACCCAAACATTTGATCCACCGATGACAATCCCTCGCTTTATCTCTATACAGCGTGGATCATTCCCTTGGCGGCCACTCTTTATCTGTTTGCTGGCAGCCTTTTGTTCTCTATTCTTCTTCTCGCCTCGATTGCCTGTCTTTACTGAGCCGATGCCAGGCACATTTGAGTGGACAAGGGGGCTAAATTTTCTTGCTCAGCTTGCAGGAGCACCTGCGGATATGGTTGAGCCCGCCCTAAGGCATCGGTTTCTTCCTATTATAGCTGCCAAGATTCTAGGGCTCAGCGGATTTAGCGCATTCGCAATTGGGTGGCTAGGCGTATTGCCACTACTAGCTTACGTTTATTTTCGAGCCAGATCTCTTTCTTCAAATGAGCAAGTCGCCGTCTCAGCAGTATTCTTGTTTGCTTCTACTAGTTCTGTAATAACGACATTTGGCTGGCTAGGAATTTTCGACTCTTGGTGGGTCCTTGGCCTATTGGTGCTTGCCCTAGAGCCATCCTGCAAGATGGTAGCAGTCGCATCTTTTTTGACTCCTTGGATTGACGAGAGATTTCTTATAGGAATACCAATTGCATTTTTGGCTAGGTGGTTGATAACAAGTGTTACTTTGGGGCAGGCCAAAAAAATTGCGGCGAGCATAGTAGTGGCTCTTATTCCGTATTTTGCATGGAGACTGTACTCATATCTCGGCCTTCCCAGTGATGCCTCGTCCCGATTTATATCAACAGATTTCCTGCAATGGGTCTCCATGGGGCCACATGGTTGGTGGATGGCATATCGCCTCTCTTGGGCTTTTATAGTTGGGTCCGTGGTCTTGCCAAATGCTAGCAAGATAAAGCCGATTTACATCCTTGCTGTTTTTATTCCTGTGGCTTTTCTTGCTTTGGCAACGGCGGCTGACGTTTCGAGATCCGCAATGGTTGCTGCGCCATTGCTTTTTTCAGATGTGCTGCTTTCTTTCAGGGCATATCCAGTAGTAACGCAAAGAGCCCTGCCTTTAATTGCGACTGCAAATTTTATAGTTCCTTATGTTCACGTTGTTCATCAAAAGATGCAAGCAGTTTATCCTCTCCCCTGGGAAATTATTCGTCTCATCAAAAAGACATCTGCATTCGTTTCGTGACTCGTGCGATGGAGGTCATTTTTTAGACTTGTCCTTGTGAGCGCTATGTCCTTAATGAAGATATTTGGCTCCTCATCAACAGCCGTGATCGGTGGCGGCCCGATGGGGCTGGCGGTGGCTTATGAACTCACGCGCCTGGGCCATCGGCCTGTCCTGATCGAAGCCGATGACCGCCTCGGTGGCATGGCGGCCTGCTTCGAGTTCGCCGGCATGCAACTGGAGCGCTACTACCACTTTCATTGCCTCAGCGACACGGCGTTCTTCCAGATGTTGCGGGAGCTGGGCCTGGAAGATCAGCTGCACTGGCGCACCACTCAGATGGGCTTCTACCTGGATGGTCGCCTCTATCCCTGGGGATCCGTGGGGGCGGTGCTCGGCTTTCGGCGGCTTCCTTTGCTCACACGGGTTCGCTACCTTCTACACGCCGCTCGCTGCCTCACCATCCGCAACTGGCGCAGCCTCGAAGGCACCACCGCCACCCAGTGGTTGCGCAGCTGGTTGGGTGAACAGGGCTATCAGGTGCTCTGGCACACGCTGTTCGCCTACAAGTTCTTCCACTACAGCGATCAGATCTCGGCCGCCTGGATCTGGAGCCGCATCCGCCGTCTGGGTCAGTCCCGCCGCCGCCTCAAGGAAACCCTCGGCTTTCTGGGCGGGGGCTCCCAGCAGCTGATCGGTGCGATGGCTGATGCCATCCGAGCCGGCGGGGGTGAGATTCAGCTCAGCACGCCCGTGCAGGCCCTCAGGCCTCTGCCCTCCGGTGGTGCTGTGCTGAGCACCCCATCTGGTGAGCAGGCGTTTGACTGCGTGATCAGCACCGTGCCCCTGCCATTGATGGCGCCGATGCTGCAGGCTGGTGGCGTGGACCGGGGCTTGGTGGATCGCTACAGCGCCCTGCCCTCGGTGGCCTGCGCCTGCGTGGTGCTCCAGACCCGCCAGCCGGTCACCACCAACTTCTGGACCAACGTCAACGACGCGCGCTTCGCGATCCCTGGCGTGATTGAGATGAGCAACCTAAGGCCTCTACAAGGTCATATCGCCTACGTGCCCTTCTACATCCCGACGGATCATCCGGATTACCAGCGGCCGAACGAGGCCTTCATCGCCGATGCCTGGGCCTGCCTCAAGGCGATCAACCCCCAGCTCAGCGACGCTGACCTGCTGGCCAGCCATTGCAGCCGCTACCGCTTTGCTCAGCCCGTGTGTGGTGTGCACTTCCAGCAGAGCCTGCCGCCGCTGCAGCCATTCCCTGGAGTGTTCACCGCAGACACCACCGCTTACTACCCGGAAGACCGGGGGATCAGCGAAAGCATCGACTTCGGGCGGAAACTGGCACGACAGGCGGTGGAGGTGGTGCGATGAATCAACTGTTTTCTGCCCAGTTCCTGCGTTTCGTGCTAGCTAACAGCTTTGCTGCATTCATCAACATCATCACCAGGCTCCTCAGCAGCTTGGTGATGTTCGATGCCTGGGCAGTTGTCGCTGGTTTTTGCGCGGGTCTTTCTACCTCCTATCTGCTGTGTAGAGGATTTGTCTTTCAGACGGTGCGCCGGGCTTCGCTGCCTGAGATCTTGCGATTCACAGGCATCAATCTGCTTGCACTGGTACTGACCTGGCTGGTGTATCACCTGAGCTTGCAGTGGCTCGTGGCAGCAGGGATGGGACCTGCCACAAATCAGACTTTGCGCACAAGTGCTCATGCGCTTGGAGTCGCAGCTCCAGTCCTCTTTTCCTTTGTGGCTCAGAAGACTTTCACATTTCGCCAGAGGCTCGGATCTAATGGAACTTGATCTTGAACGCATCTATCAGTACCGCTTTGATGGCATTTCGCCTGCTACGAAGGCAGCTGTCTGGCGTCGCATTGCCTCCTGGGTTCTTCGGGATGCCGTGCAGTGCCGCCATGGCCAAGCCGTTCGTTCAGTCCTGGATCCAGCCTGCGGAGACGGAGAGTTTCTGAATGCCTGTGCGGGTCGAGGGCTTGTGTTGAGTGGCTGTGATCTCCGCGCCCGCTCATCACAGTTGTCAGCCGAGGTGCAGTTTCAACAAGGGGCTTTTCAGCAAGCTGTTTTCGAGCAGGGCCATGATTTGATCTGGATCTCCAACCTGCTTGAGCATCTCCCCAACCCTGAAGCGGTTCAAGATTTTCTGGCCGGGTGTAAGTCAGCCTTGAGCCCTCATGGCGTGATCACGATCATGGGTCCCAATATCAAATATTGCGCCGCTGATTACTGGGACTTTGCTGACCATCTGCTTCCTCTCTCTCATCTCACCGTTTTAGAGCATCTGGCTTCTGCCGGGCTCGATGTGGTGGCTGTTCACGACCGCTTCCTGCCCTACTCCTTCCGGTCTCGCTTGCCCACCCATCCTCGGCTGGTGCAGCTGTATCTATCAAATCCCTGGGCATGGCAACTGCTCGGCAAACAGTTCCTGATCCGCGCGGTGTTGCCCAAGCCGTGATTGCCGCCTTCGACTGCGACGGCACGCTCATTCGCGCTGATGCAACGCGGCGTTTCTTGTTGCTGCTTCGGGGGCCTGTTGGACTGACACTTGATCTCTGCAGGCTTGCCCCCCAACTGCTGGTCTGGCGCCTGGGGCGTTGCAGCACCGCCCAGCTCAAGGAGGCTGTGCTGAATCGGGCTCTCCAGGTAGCGCCTCACCGGCGGCGAGAGGCTGCACTGCGCCAGCTGCCCGCAATTCTGATCGCGCAGCTCAGGCCCCAGGCAGTTGCCCGCCTGCGCTGGCATCAGCAGCACGGTCATCGCTGCCTGATCGTCACGGCTTCACCGGAGCCGTTGATTGCCCCGTTGGCTCGCCATCTGGGTGTGGAGTTAATTGCCACCGGCTGCAGTGATCTCTTGCAGGTGGGACCCGCCAGCCCGCTGCGGCTCACCACCCCGAACTGCAAGGGGCCTGAGAAGCTGCGGCGTCTGGAGCAGCATCTGGGGTCTCTCCCTCCCCCGAAGCAACTTGAGGCCTATGGCGATAGCCGGGGCGACCGTGAGCTGCTGCAGGCCAGTGGCCATTCGCACTGGCGCAGTTTCCGCAGCGCGGCGGAGCCGTATCCACAGCCCAAGCCTGGCCGTTGGATCATGCCTCTCTCGGCTTTGGCCCTGCTCCTCGGCGCCCTCAGTGGTGTGTTGTTTACGGGCCCAGAGGCAAAGGCCGACCTGGTCCGGTATGGCACCAGCCTGCTCCAGTGGCTGCCGGTCCTTTATGGGGTCGTGGCTCTCAGCAATGCAGGCCGTTACTGGCGCTGGCGCCTGCTGCTGGGCTCCCTACGCATTGGTCGCACGAGTTGGCCCGATCTGCTGGGGTGGTTCCGAGGCTTTGCCCTCACGGCCACCCCCGCCAAGCTGGGGGAGCTGAGCCGGGTGCAACTGCTGCATGAGCAGCTGGGCTATCCGCGCCTGCCCCTGGTGCATGTGTTCGTGGCAGAGCGATGCGCGGATATGGCGGCCGTGGCCATGCTGCTGGTGGTGCTCACGCCAGCCCAGGTGCTGGGTCGTCTGCCGAGTCCCACTGCTCCGCTTTTGCTGGGCCTGGTGCTGGTGGCCCTGCCCTTTGCAGTTTTCGTCAGCCGCCCCGCACCTCGCCATTGGCTGCAGACCCGTTGGCAGCACTGGCGCCATCACCTGCCCAGCGGCGCCCTGGCCCGGGCCACGGTGCCGGCCTCCTTGATCTCGGTTCTGGTGTGGGCCAACGAGGCCCTGGTGCTCTGGCTGCTGGTGCAGCTGCTGGCACCGGCGCCGATCACCATCCCGGCGGCCATCGCCATCTACCTGCTCTCGGGCACCGCCGGCATGGCCTCCTCGCTGCCGGGCGGGATCGGCGTGAATGAGGGCGCCACGGTGCTCCTGCTGGCCCAGCAGGGGGTGCCGGCGGCGGTGGCCCTACCGATTGCTGTGCTGCGGCGGCTGATCACGCTCTGGTCGCTGGTGGCTCTGGCCGCTGCAGTCGGTGTCCTTCCGTTATCCCCTGGGGGCCTACTCAGGCGAGACTCCTAGCCATGGCCGCAACAGTTCCAACACCAATCCGGAGTGCCTTCGTGCTGGGCAGCACCAGCGAGGTGGCCAAGGCCATCTGCCGGGAGCTGGCCCGGCGGGGCTGTACGCGCTTCCACCTGGTGGCGCGCAACGCCGAGGCGAACCAGCAGCTGGCCGCTGAGCTGCAGCAGCGTTATGGGGTGGCGGTCAGCACCGAGCAGACCGACCTGCTGGCCGATGCCGCCCTGGAGCCCACCCGCCGGCCTGAGGTGGGGGAGTTCGATCTGTACTTGATCACAGCTGGATCACTGGGCGATGCCGAGCTGGCTCGCAGCGATGCCGGTGAAGCGCTACGGATCCTGGCAGCAAACGTGGGCGGCCTGATCCCCTGGATCACCGCCATTGCCACCCCCGAGCGCCTGGCCCGGCCAGGACGGCTGTGGGTGTTCAGCTCGGTGGCGGCCGATCGGGGCCGGCCCTCGAACTACCACTACGGCGCCGCCAAGGCAGCCCTCACGGCCCTGTGTGAGGGGGTGCTGCTCCGGTGCCACGGCAAGCCGTTTGCGGTGCGCATCATCAAGGCCGGGTTCATGGCCACGCCGATGACCGTCGGGAAGGCACCACCTGCGCTGTGCGCCAGCCCCGAGTCGGTGGCGCGGGATCTATTGCGCCGCCCTAACAGGAGAGGAATCGAATACCTGCCCTGGTGGTGGTCGCCATTGATGCGGCTGATCTGCCTGCTTCCTGCCTCCATTGCTTCCAAGCTCTGAGCCCTCCGTGACGATCACCCTTCCTGCCGGCCTCACGGCTGAAACCCGAACGCTGAGCGGCTGGGGCCGCACCAACCCGGTGAGCGCCCAGGTGGTGCAGCCCAGCTCGGTGGAGCAGCTTCAGGAGTTGATCCGTGGTGCCCCGCCCCGATCACTGATCGCCCGGGGTCTGGGCCGCTCCTACGGCGATGCCGCGCAGCTGAAAGACGGCACAGTGATCGAGCTGCCGGCCTTTGATCGGATTGAGCTGGATCCCGCCAGCGGCACTGTGACGGCTGGGGCTGGGGTGAGCCTCGATCAGATCCTGCGGGTGATCGTGCCGGCGGGGTTCTTCCTGCCGGTGACGCCTGGCACCCGCAACGTCACCGTGGGCGGGGCCATTGCCGCTGATGTACACGGCAAGAACCACCACGTGGACGGCAGCTTCGGAAACCACGTGCAGCGGCTGCTGCTCGTCGATGGGGCCGGCACCCTGCGGGAGCTCACCCCCAGCGGCCGGGGAAGTTTCGATGAGGCGGAGTTCTTCTGGGCCACCGTCGGCGGCATGGGGCTGACCGGAGTGATCGTGGAGGCGACGTTCTCGCTGATCCCGATCACCAGCTCGCTGATCAGCGTCGACACCACCCGCTACCGGGACCTGGAGTCGCTGATGGCCGCGATGGTGGAGGCCGATAGCCGATATCGCTACAGCGTGGCCTGGGTCGACAGCCTCGATCCCAAGGGCCGGGGTGTGCTCACCTGCGGCGACCATGCCCCCGCTGAAGCGCTACCCCCAAACCTGCAGGGCGACCCGCTCCACTACGACCCGAAGGCCCTGGCCTCAGCACCGCCCTTCCTGCCAGGCGGACTGCTGAACAAGCTGACGGTGCGGGCGTTCAACGAGGCCTGGTATCGCAAGGCGCCCAAACACCGAGTCGGAGAGCTGCAGGCGATTGCCCCCTTCTTCCATCCCCTCGATGGGGTGCAGGACTGGAACCGGATCTATGGTCCGGCCGGCTTCCTGCAATACCAGTTCGCCGTGCCCAATGAAGCGGCTCACCTGGTCTCGCGCACGCTGGAGGCGCTTCGGCAGGTGGGAGCACCGAGCTTCCTCACGGTGCTGAAGCGCTTTGGGCCCACCAACCCGGCGCCGCTTTCGTTTCCGATTCCTGGCTGGACTCTGGCGGCGGATTTGCCTGCCGCTGTAAATGGGTTGCTGGAGGTATTGGATGAGCTGGATAAAGAGGTGGTGGCCGCTGGAGGGAGGATCTACCTCGCGAAAGATACGAGGCAATCAATCAGTGCTTTTACCGAAAGCTATGGTCAGCTATCCGGATTTATTGGACTGCGTGAATCTCTTTGTACGTCACAAAAATATGATTCAGACCTGTGGAGACGAATTTTTCATGGCCTGCGCTCCCAAGACATGCTTGGGTTGCCTTAATGCTTATTTGAGCCCTCATCTACATTGCAATTCCTCGCCTATAGCACCTCCAATGTCCACGTCACATCCCTGGGCGGATCGACTCTCTTGAGAGCATCTGACTTAGCCAAAGTCCTGGCAAACAAGCAACATTTTGGCCCAAGCCTGATCACTAATCGCAAAGCTTGCTACAGTCAGTAGACCATTTACGGTATTCCGCAAATGCCCATCAGTTCTCTACTCTCAATAATTCCCAGAAAAAAGAGATTTATTGTTTTCCTACTTGCTTTCATTACTGGCTCGGTTGCCTCTTGGGCGGTTCCCTTTCAGTATCCAAGCACTGGACTTGATCCGTCGTGGGCTCAAGCCCTCGTTCAGGCAACAGACTCAGGGCGAATCTTTGGCAGGGATATCATCTTTACTTTTGGCCCTTTGCATCAGGCGGTAACTGCTCAAGTTTCCACAAATATTGCACCACATATCTTTTCTCGACTTTCTTTTACAGCGATCTGGCTTATTGCTCAGATCTTGATTGGAACTTTAATTGGATGTTGGGCTGAAGCATCGATTGCGCTGGCAGTCTTGATTTCCGCCGGGTCGCACGGAGATCTCATTTTCTATCTGATTGCCCTAGTTGGCATTGTTTCAACAGCAACTGCCAGACTGAGAACGGCAGATAGAAACAAATTACACTCCTTGCTGTTATCTGTCACGCTTCTGTCCGGCTCGCTGCTTGCAACCCTCGTCAAGCTTAGTTACATAGGTGCTTTCATTCCCGTCTTTGCCTATGCCGCGGGGATATATATGTTGGATGTGTTTGATCAGAAAAGCTTCCAGTCCTTCTGGCGCCTAATTGCGATTATAGCCTTTCCATTGTTGATTCTCTTGGCTGCTTGGAGTGCAACGTCTCATGCATCTATAGGAGATTTGCTGCACTATTATTACGGCCCCAATCTTGATGTTGTAAAGGGATACACTGATGCCATGTCATACGATGTATCCAAGCTGTCATTATTGCTAGTCTTGCTATATGTACTTTCGTTTATCATCTTGCTATTTTTATTTTCGAGCCTCGTCTTGGGAGTCAAGATTAATAGTATGATAATGCGACAATTAACATGTAGTCCATCCTCTTTCCTGGCGTTGGCCTGCATATCTTTGCTGGCATGGGTTGTTTTTAAGAGTTCATTTGTAAGGGATGATTCAGGCCATACCCTACTGGGAGGGCTTTTTCTGGTGTCCTTTCTTTTCATCATTATTGGCTTTTCCGGGAGACGACTACCGAATTCATTGGTTGCTGAAAATGGACAGTATGTTGTTCTTGGATTGATAATTCCGCTTATAACCGCTGGGTCTCTTTCAATTCTTTCAGGATACCGACCTTCGCCGAGTACACCGTTGAGGTATGCTAAAGGTTTCCTTCAGTCTTTCAAGCTATTAAGTCCTGCTGGGCAGAAATGGTTTATTGCCAATAGAGAGTCTGGCCTTAAGGAAATTAAAGAAAATTCTGAAGACTATAAGATCCAAAAGAATTTCAGTGCTGATGTTATTCCTTGGAATATTTCATATTTAATCGCAAATGATCTTACTTACAAGCCTAGGCCTGTTCCGCAGAGCTATGCTGTGTATTCGCGAAATTTGCAGGACATAAATAAGCGATTTTTTGCAGACATGAAGGAATCTCCCGATTGGGTTATAGTTGATATCAATGATATTGATGGCAGGCTACCCATTGGGCTCGACTCTTCATCTTTGGCGTCGATAAAGCGCTTCTATTCATTTAGCCATGAAGGAAGCGAAGGAAGCCTCGTCTTTAGCAAAAAAAGAAACTTTGAGGGGGATGAGCTCGTTCCAATTTCAAATAGCTGCACGAGCAATATTAAGGGATATCTTGAGTGGCTTAAGATTGGGAAAATTAGGTGGCAATCTAAGCCCCTTGTGATCCCTAGGGAAAAGACTGGCTTCGTAATTCTTGATGTTGAACTTAAAGATTCCCTTTCCAGGTCTCTTCTGTCAACTTTTTACCGACCTTTTCCGGTTGTGATAGAATACTTAAATTCCGCGGGCGAGATTGTCGCCTCCTACCGGTTCATTCCTAAGGCTGGTCGCGAAATGATTGTCTATCCAATTATCAAGGATAACGCCGAATTTCTCAATGTTGTTTACTTGGGGATGCCGACTCGCAGCGATGAAATTGTATCGTTAAGACTAGCGACTCGCAACATAATGCCCCCATTCTCTCGATCAAAATATACATTCTCTTTTGGATGCAGCAGTTCCTGATAATTTATAAAAATCACTGGCCATAATTTCTCGGCCAGAGAAGACCTGTAGCAGGTCGCGTCGGGGCGCCGCCAGTCGACCCGCCATCTCCGCTTCCTCCTGCCCCGCCAGCAGATCCCGAGAGCAGCGGGCCCTGCTGGGGGTGCTGACGTGCGCCCACCGCACTCATGGGCGGAAAGTTGCGGATGAAGTCCGCCGTGCCCGTCACCAGCTGCCAGCCCTGAGGGGGAAGGCTGCTGATGAAGTGCAGCTCGTTGCACTCCCGCCAGTGGCTCAGGGTCAGGGGTGTGCTCCAGGGGCTGGTTTGGTTGTGGCTGGTGCCGGCTGGCACCCACAGCCACACGTCCCGGTCGCTGGAACGCTGCCCCAGCTGCAGCATCACCCCATCGGGGCGGGTCACCTTGCCGAAATGGGTGCTGGCGCCGCGGGTCGAGGTGGAGCCGATGAACAGCGGTGCCGGCAGCTGGATCAACGGCGGTGGTGCATCAAACAGGCCCTGGTTCTGCAGCACGAACTCGTAGTGGCCCAGGGCGATGCCGCTGCGCAGCTGGTGGCCGTTGGCGTAGATGCTGGCGCCGATCGCCGACGGGAGCCCCCCGAAGCTGTTGCCGGAATAGCCGTGCAGCACCACCTGGCCGTAGAACTGCTTGCTGGTGCGGGGGAAGACGGCGATCGAGCACCAGCCCGTGGTGCCGGGGCTCTTGTAGAGGCAGGGCTGATTCAAAGTTTCAGCAGGGCTTGGCTTCCGGCTGGCGCCTTGCCATCGCCAGCAGCGCCGTGATGTCGTGACACACCGCCTGCAGACCTGCCCGAATCGACTGAAACCCATCCAGCCGCAGAAGGTTCGGCGCGGCTGTCCGCAGCGAGCCCAGTGCACCGGCGCCGTTGCCCCGGTAGCGATGGGCGTCCTCCTGGAGCTGGGTGTCGCGGATCCAGTGCCAGCCTTCCAGGCTCCAGCGGTCACGCACCAGTCGCAGCAGGGCTTCTGGCGTGGTGCGCAGGCTGGTGAGAAACAGGTGGGTGGCACGGAAGGGCTTGTCCTCCCTGGTGCCCTCGGTGACCACCTCCACGATCCAGCTGGTGCCGCTCCAGGCCGAGCGGATGTGCTCTGGGGCCTCTTTCGCTCGCAATGTCCACGTGATCGCGCGGCCGTGGCCGACCTCGTGATCCGTTGCCACGAAAGGGATCCTGCGCTTGCCCTGGAACTGGCTGCGGATCTGGCGGTGCAACGTCTTCTGGTTGGCCTTGACCGTCAGCAGGAAGTCGGCCCCCTGCTCCTGGAGGAGTTGAAAAACGGTTGCTGCGTGTGCAGGGCATCCGCCTGGATCAGGACGCCTTCAAGATCCAGCTCACCGAGCAGCTTCTTGAGCACCGCCCGCTCGTGGTTCTCGCCGGTGGCGTAGCAGGCCTGGCTGATCGCCACGCCCAGGGCAGCCGAGTACAGCGACACCTGGGCAATGAACGCGGAACCGCCCGCGGGCGTGGGCTCGATCGAGCCCCGCAGCGTCTTGCCGTCACACACCAGCTGGTCGAGATCGGCTGCACCACCTGGGATCTGAGCGATCGTCCAGTCGCGGATGGCGGCGCAGAGGGCGGCGACATCCACCTGATGGAAGAAGTAGCGGAAGGCCGAATCCGAGGGGTAGCGCCGCAGCTGGATCCCGAGGGCCTCGGTGAGCGCAGCGTGGTGACGCTCGGCAAAGCGCTCGAGATCCCGCAGGCTCTGGCAGTGGCTCAGGATTCCCAGCACCGCCAGCAGCAGCAGGTACCAGGCGGGAATGCGTATGCCACGCCGCATGCGGGGATCGGGGATCGCCCGCAGAAAGCTGATCAGGTCGAGATCGGTTGCGGCAGAAACGGTTTCGGGCACAGGAGGGTGGCGGCTCCGCCGACCTCACCTCATGGTGACAGGCCCGGCCATGGCGCCTGTGACACACTTTGAAGCAGCCCTGCCCGCATGCCGACCACGAGGCTGCCGTAGGCCAGGCCGGAGAGGTGAGGATCAAGATGCTCGGGCCAGCGCAACTTCTTGTCCTCCAGGCCGGCGATCGACTTGGCGATGTGCTGAATCTGGGTGCGCAGCTTGGAGAACGCCCCCGTGACCAGCGACACCGGTGGTTCTGGTCTGGCAACGCCAGGCCCCGTGAAGCGGGCAACCAGATCAGCCTGATCAGCTAGTGAGGCGTAGGCGAAGTCCTCCCGGTAGAGCTTGGCGAGCATGTCCAGGTAGGGCCCGCTGATCGCATCAGGCTCTTGGCCCATGCGCACAGCAAGCTCGCGAGCTGACTGAAGCTCCTGATGAATGATGCGGGCCTTGGCCTCTATCGCGTCGATCCAGCTGCCCATCACATCAACCTCAACACGCCCTTGCGGTGGCCGTGGTGCAGCCCCTTCTCGAACGCCGTCTGGGGGCGCAGGGTCTGCAGCAGATCAACGAAGTCCTGCTTCAGGCCCTTCAGGCCAGGGAGCATCTCGATCTGGTAGAGGCGAAACAGATCGGCCGTTCGCTGGAACAGCATCTGCCCCTCCCACTGGTCGGTATCGGGAAGATCGCTGAGCTCCAGCACCAGATTGATGGGCACCTCGAAAAATCGGAATCAGGACCCCTATGAGGATTTCCCTGATATAATCAGAGCAGAAAAGATGCCACCATGAGCCAGCGAGGTTTTTGGGACGAGCAAGCACGAGTCAGCAAGCTCCATGACAAGAAACCCATTCTCAAGGTCTTGGCGGAGACGATCCCCTGGGGTTCCTTCGTGCCACTACTGGATCAGGCATATCAATGCGACCGCAAAAGCACAGCCGGAAGAAAGCGTATTGATCCACTCGTTCTCTTTAAGATGCTGATCCTGCAGCAGCTCTTTAACCTCAGTGACTCGGAGCTAGAATTCCAAGTCAATGATCGTCGATCATTCGAGGAGTTTATTGGTCTTGGAGTCATGGACACCATCCCGGACGCCACCACCGTTGCATTCTTCCGCGAACGACTGCGCAAAGCAGGCCTCATCGAAGAGATATTCGAACATTTTGAGCAGTACCTACGTGATCAGGGATACGAGGCCCGTGGTGGCCAGATTATCGATGCGACGATCGTACCGGTCCCCAAGCAGAGAAATTCGCGTTCAGAGAATCAGGATATCAAGAATGGCGAGGTTCCCGAGGGGTGGGAGCAAAGCCCAGAACGGTTGCGCCAGAAGGATCTTGACGCTAGATGGACTAAGAAACATGGGATCAGTCACTACGGCTACAAGAACGGGATCTCTGTTGACGTTGAACACGGAATCATCCGAAGATATGATGTGGTACCTGCCAATGTCCACGACAGTCAGCTGCTTCCAGCGCTGCTTGATCCGGACAATAAAGGCGATGTCGTCTGGGCTGATTCGGCGTTTGCGGGCAAGAAGTTTGACGAGTTGCTTGACCTTGCAGGATTTGAAAGCAACATTCACGAAAAAGGATCTCGAAATCACCCACTGGGGGAAGATGCCAAGGAGCGCAACAAGACAAGGTCAACCATCCGAGCAAAAGTTGAGCACGTCTTCGGCGGCATGGTTACCTGGATGAAGGGAAAGCTTACGCTCCGAATTGGCCATCCCCGCACTAAGGCTTGGTGGGGACTTAGAAATCTCACCTTTAACTTCATTCGATATACGCAACTCGAGTCGGCTGCTGCTTGATTGTCAGCCTAGATATTAAGGCTCAGGAACAAGCCTGGTCCTTGTCGTTCGATCTACAAAGAAGCCGGTGGCGACCCACCGGCCTTTTTAGCGGCCTCAAGGCCCTTCCAGAAAAACGGCATTTTTCGAGGTTCCCTGATGTTGTTTGGACTGGCCTTCTGGCTCACATAACTGCCGTCGAGGACAACCGGAGGGACCACAGTGAACCTCGGCGTCAGTTCAACAGCGATGAACTCCTGCAGCAGGTCGGTCAGCAGGCGGCGCTCGTCATTCCAGGCCAGATCCACCTCTACCTCCTTGATGGTGCACTCGTGAATGCCACCAGGCAGCAGGCCAAACCGATCGAAGGCAGGGATCGGCATCTGCTAACCAGCAATCGCGGCCCCGAGGCTCAGGGCCCTGCCTGCTGCTGCGACAGATGACGCTGCCCCGGTGATCGTGCTGTTGGCATAGCCGGGCATAGGCTGGCGCGATTGCCCGGTTTATACCCAGCGATCTGCATTCCTGGTAGCTGGTGACAGGGTTTGTTGGCATCTCGGCCGGCAGAGCCAGCCGGGAGAGGGGCTTGCGCCTCAGAGCACGTGCACCCTGGCCTGGGGCCCAAGCACCCGCTGCTGATTGGAGGCCAGGATCAGGGCTTCGGCTCTGGGCACGTAGTGCGGCTGGGCGCTGATGTGCCCCTCGCGATCGAGGAAGAGCACCCGCAGCAGCTGGCCGGCGGCATCGAGCAAGTGCACCGAGATGATGCGGATCGGGCAGGCGCGGACCAGGGGAGTGGCGGCCATGGCTGGGCTGGCGAACGACACCGCCGTTCAGCCCCGGCGCCGCCAGCGCCGCGCAAGGGTCGCGCAGCGCAGTGGAGCGACTCGCGTCAGCCCTTGCGCAGTGCGCAAGCCGGGGCAGGCCGAGTGGCGTGATCGCCAGCCCCATAGCCAGCCCCCCATGACCGCCCCCTGCCTGACGCACCTCCTCTGGTGGATCGATGCAGTTCAGCCGGCCCAGCCGGGTTGCAGCGTGCTCGTCGTCCATGGCAGATCAAGCCACGACGTCCGGTGCCCTGCCCGCTTGGCGGGCCATGTCGTCCTGACGGACCCTGTTCAGCTACTTGCAGTGACTACTTGTGCGCTGCATGGCGCACCTCTCGGGGCTCTTGTGCTGAGCACACCTCTTGGTGCGACACAAGGAAGGCCTCAATCCAGTCGTGGTGGCACTTCTGGTTGATCCGATCGGCGATCGTCGCCGCCTCCTCGGGCACCTGAAACCGCTTGCGGAAGGCCCGAGTCAGGCTTTCCAGCTGAGGCCGCGGCAGGGCCCGCAGGGTGCTGTGGAGGTGCTGGATCGTCTCGGCATCGAGGGCCACCTGGCCGGGGTCGGCCGTGGCTGACGTCGAGGTCGGTGCCGGGGTGCGCTCTTGGGCCGGGGATGCTGCCACGGAAGAGGGATTCCCCGCCGCCGGCCGACTCACTGGAGATCGCTGCCCGCCTGGCCGCTGGGGCCCATCACCCTGGCCACCTGCACCGCTGACCTGCCGCTGCGCCTTGTCATAGAGGGCGAGGCCAAACGGGTTCCCGAAGGTCATCAGCGCCCGCTTCATGGCATCGGTCTCGGCTTCCTTGAGGGCGGATTCGTGGGCCTGGCCCAGGTCCACGTCGATGCCATGGCCGGCGCCGCTGCCCTCACGGATCAGAGGCGTCAGGCCACCGGCAGTAACCGTGACGCGCACGCGAGCGGTGTATGTCACACCCCAGCCGGGCTTCTGGTCTCGGCTCGTGCCTCTGGCACCGATCAACCGTTCGGCCTGGGCGACGCAGCGGACGGCGATGGTCTGTCGCTGCCAGCCATCGAAGCCAAAGATGCGGTTCGCTTCCGCGATCACCTGCCAGCCTTCGAGGTAGTGGACCTTCGATCGGCCCTGCTCCCGCTGGCGGACGTTGGCCCGATCGAGCGGGGCGGAGAGCGCCGCGAGCTGCTCGGGGGAAAAGCCGGAAGGCGGAGCCTGGGGGGCTTCCGGTGCCGAGGTGGGTGCTGGAGCCTCCTCAGCGCGATCGACGGAGCGGATCAGCTCCAGGGCTGAGGGAGGCCTCTGGACAGGACGAGAAGCAGCGGGACGGCTGGTGGTGCTGGCCCCGTTGGTGGAAGGAGCGGCGACGGTCATGGCGATGGGAAGCAATGGTGTGAGGAGGGGAGGGGGCCCCGGCTGCCCAGCCGGAACCCCACATGGGGGGGGGCCTATTGCCCCCACGGCCTATGGCCGTCAGTGGATGCGCCAGGAGCGGCGGGAGACGAGCTGGGCGCCGGTGATCTGCTGGCCTGCCTTGAGAGCCGCCTTGATGGCGGTCTTGTCGGCCGAGAAGGTGGTTTTGACGCAGAGCCACTCGGGATCGAGCAGGGCCTCGTTTTCGATCTCGACCGCCTGCGACTTGCGGCTGCTGAGCTCGTGATTGGGGAACGAGAAGCGAGTGGCGGTGGGCTGCAGCCGGGTGAGCACGAGGACCAGGGAGTCCTCCAGGGCATCGGCCCGGCCAGCGTCGGAGCGAGAAAGCTCGGTGAGGCGTTTGGCCTGCTGCTGCCGGTAGGCGGCTTGGCCTCGCAGGTGCTCGATCACCCAGCAGGTGGCATCGGCCTTGGCCGCCAGGGCGGCCTTGTTGCCCTCTTCTGCAAGCAGGGCAGCCTCCAGCTCGGCGAGGGCCTGGGCGCGGGCGGCTTCGTCGTCGGCTTCCAGCTGCTCGGCCAGCTGGCCGATAGCGGTGGTGAGCTCCTGGGCCTCGATGCCCAACTGCCAGAGGGATGCTGATCTGCCAGGCGCACCTTCCGGTGCGACACGCTGCAGGGTGCAGGACGGCCCGGCGGCCTGAGGGAGAGCCGGGGAGAGAGGAGCGGCGGGGGCGGTGAGAACGGACATGGGGTGGTGAAGAGAAGGAGGACGAGAAGAACGGGGCGGCGGATGCCGCTCAGGCGGCGATCGGCTCGGGCGAAAAGGGCGGCGGCACTTCCATCACCACCACCGGCACCGGCGAACGGGAGGAGCAGCGCCTGGCCTGCTGCACCAGCGAGGCGGTGCCTGCCCCGCCGGGAAAGGCGATCACCAGCACCGAGGCGCTGAACGCTGGGGACGTGTGGGCCTGGGCCTCGACCAGGGCCTGCTCCAGCAAGAGACGATTGCGGATCGGACCGGCGCATCGGCCATAACGACGCCACTCGGCGGCGAGGGCCTGAACCCGCCAGCCGAGCTGCTGGGCAGCGCGCCCGATGGCCTGATCAGCACCACGGGCACCGCCATGCAGCAACAGATGAACGGCGCGGCCACCGCTGCGCTGGAGCAGGGCGGAGGCGATGCGCTCCTGAGGCCAGGACAGATCACGACCACCGGCCGCGACGATTACGACCGAGCGATGGGCCAGCACCGGCGGCGACAGAAGACCAGGGAGAGGCAATGCAGCGGCATGGGCCACTGCAGCAGAGAACAAGCTCATGGGCTACAGAGCAAACGAACGGGGCAAGTTGTCCGAGGATTTCGTTGCCGCAGGCGATGGGCTCGTGGCCTTTGGCGCAGCTCTTATTCTACCAGTGCAAACGCACTGCAGGACAGGTAGACCCACTGCGGGGCAATGGATCTACGCAAAGCAAAGCCATCCGCTGATGGATCAGAAAGCTGATAAGCAAGGCCACCAGATTCAGTACAGGAATGCCCAGCTGGTCGCGCAGCCGCGCGAGGAAACTTGGGGCCTTCCCCTTCCCTATCAACGCGGGTGAAGGCCCGGCCACCGCAGCCGCGGGAGGGCCGCCATGCCTGCAACCCCCACCCCGGCCCCGGAGCGGAAGGCGGCGGCTGGCCGATGCACGCCACGGCGCAGCCGTGGCACGCTGAAGGACGGCCGTCGCTGACCGGAGCCCAGCGGTGTTTGCAGCGCCTTGCGGCATGGTCGTCTTGATGGCCGAGCACGTTGAGCGGTTGCCCAGGGCGGATCGGTGCCTCTGGCGCCGCGGGTGGATGCGGGGACACTTGCTCGAACCTTGATTAAGCCTGTGCCTTATTCAAGGGATCTCCCCTTGCTTTGAATAAGGGGCCCTAGCCCACGAAACACTCGCTCGCTCGGCCGCGGCCTCGGAACTGCATGAGCCCAACCCTCGAATACCCTCAATCGAGCAGCTGTCTACGAAGCAGCTGCTCGATCCCAGGACCTTCCTGAGAGGCTCCAAAGGGCGCGAAACCCCCGAACCTTCTCACAAACCTTCTCACACCCAAGGCACTAGAGTCACAAGTGCCAGCTATCACAGTGATTCTCGGGGATTACACGCTGAGCCTTCTAAGCAGCCGGTCGATGGTTCGAGTCCATCAGGGGGCGTCACAGCCGCGCAGAGCTGATCCAGTCGGCGCGGGGATCGCTGGAGCGGGCGGCCCGCAGCTGCTCCAGCAGCTGCCGTTCC
>Ga0194134_10001542_pt1 | contig 29955 bp, 44 predicted proteins | sample TA2KigOff0mmetaG_FD_148602 | JGI IMG/M metagenome (GOLD analysis project Ga0194134, IMG submission 148602) | Freshwater microbial communities from Lake Tanganyika, Tanzania - TA2015056 Kigoma Offshore 0m | ecosystem: Environmental > Aquatic > Freshwater > Lake | place: Tanzania: Lake Tanganyika... | reverse complement strand
AACATTTAAAAATTCACTTGGTAAACCCTCTAGCATATCTACTTCGACTGCCTCGCTTTTACGAATGCTTAGTTTAAATAAAGGCGATTCTATCTTTTCGATATTACTTACCAGCATTGCGTTTTTTACCGCTTCCTTTAGCCTTGTAATTGCTCTGTCTTTGCTTTCTTTCATTGCCTTTAATCGCTTTATTTCATTGTCGATTGCGTCCGCATCGCTTTGAATATTTACAATCACCTTGGCGTAATTATTAGCCTTCGCTTGAAGCTGATCCTGATTAATTACCAAGGCTTGCTCTAGCTCTGGAGTTAATTCCTCTGTTTCAAGTAGGGAAGCTAATTCTAAAGCCTCCCTAGTTATTTCGTATAAGTTCATAAAAGTCCGTCTAAAATTTCTTGTTGATCTTTAGTAAAGTTGTATTTGGTAACTGCTTCCAAAGCTTGTTTGCGTTGTGCCTCATTTCCATTTAGATATTTAACTAGGTAGGCGAATTGCTCTTCAGTTGGTTGCGTTTTTACAGGTGCCTTTGTCGTATGGTCATTTGTAGCGTCTGGGTCTAAATGACTATCTTCTATTAAAAGTAGGCCCGAAAGCGCGTATTTTCGAGCATAGCTTGAGGAACTCCCGAAACTTTGACCGATGTCCATACCTTTGCGGTTAATATCTATGCCAGCTTGGGCAGTAACTGTACGGCCTTCGTTTTCCTTTTGAATGCTTGCGGTTGCCTCAATAAATACCAAGCCTCCAACCTCTTTTACTTCGTCGTGAATTGTTAGCGTGCATTCGTACTTTAGCAGCAAAGGTTTTACCGCCTCTAAAATGTCTTCGCAGCTCCGGTACTTGTATTTCCCAAAGGCGTTAAATTGATTCTTTGGAGCTTTTAACTCCGATTGAATTTTAATTAACTCTTTCATAGGTGTTTTTTTTGTTTAAAAGTGATGATTGTAAATTTCAAATTCTACTTGCGCTAAAATTTCATTTGTAGGCTTTATTTCGACTTCAACGTTTGTAGATTCGTCAAAATAACAAAGGCCACTTGTGAAATCAATTTCAACCTCTGAGTTGCTAGAGCCTGGGTTATTCCAATCAGCTGTTTCACCCCAAAGAGTTACCGTGTAATCTCCAGACCAATACAAGGTCTTGCCGTCGTACTCAAATTCGATTTCTTGATCGTAGTACGCTTCCTGTTCGTAATATTCTCGTGCCATAGGTGTTAATTTTTACGAAATATCTTAGGAAAAAATTAGATTACAAAACTTTTCTAAGTTTTTTTTTATACTAAACGACAAATTTTGTCAGCATTTAATTTTTTATCGTTATAACTTGCATAAAAAAAACAATGGACGAAAGCGAAATTTTAAATCCTTTCAACTATGGTAGAGCAAGCAAGCTAATTGACGAAAACAGAAAGCCAGACGACTGGTGGTTGGATTATTTAGCTGATCATTTGCCTTTGATTGAAAACGAATTTTATATTTTATTTCTTGACGGCTTGCTAGTTAAAAAAGGCCGATCAAAGTTTAAAAGTAGCCAATATATTAGAGGGGAGAAGTTTTATTCCTTCAAAAAATTTTATCAAAACATTTTTTTTGAAGGTATTTGACCAAGCCTAAAATATTTGTCACAAATTTTATACAAAAATGTTACAAGAAATGTCCAGTTTATTGTGCAAAATACTGGACTATATTTCGGCACCATTTGCTATATGCTGCCAAAAGTGTATTTAAATGCACGATTTGGAGGATTATTCTATCATTACCCTACTTAATGTCACTTAAAGTGCAATATATGTGACGTTTTTGTAAAATATATTACACATTATCGGAAATAATCCGAATTAGAATATTTTTTTTGACACGCCTATTTGATGGACTTTTTGCAATGGCTGGAATTGATATTGAAAAATATATTTATCGTCTACATAAGAAGCGCTCGCGCTTGGTTGCAATAGAGAATTAACCCCACCCCCCAGGTAAATACCTTTAGGCTTTACAACAATTGTCTCCGTTTTTGTCTCTGTTATCGTATTAGTTACCACTGGTAATTTATAATCGTTCGTAGCGGTCATTTTAAGCACCTCTCCCAAGACTTCACCGCTTACCTTGGTACTTCCATAGTCAAAAGGAAAAGTGGTCTCAAAACGGCTAATTTTAGGCTTAAAATTTATTAGGATTGTATCCCTAACAACTTGCGTTTTTATCTTTGTTTTCGGGATGTAAACCGTATCGCTAGACGTGATGTATAGAGTATCAGTCAATCGATCAATTTTGGTTTTATAGACTGTTTCAAATTCTGGCTTTGGGTAAATAACAAAGGTTAGAATAATGCCTAGCAAAAAAGAAACTATAGCAATTCTTATTCTTTCGTCATCTAGTAACTTTCTCATTTCTTTTTGCCTCTAAATTGAACGTAACAAATTACTAAGCGCTGGTCTTGTTTAGGAAATTCGCTTTGCATTAAAGGATCAGTAACGCAACGAGCTATAAAGTCGTTTCTATTTTCTCCAGGCTTTGGTTTAGGTAATGGCATTTTTTCTTTATTCTATAAATAAATTGTCTTGCTCAAGTATTTTTCGTAATTCTTTTCTACAATATTCAAAGGCTTTATAAGTATCATCGCTCAATTCTTTATACTTCATTTCTGAGCGCAAAAGCTGGTCTAATTCCCAAATGGCATTTTTGTAATTAAAGCCATTTAAACAAGCTTCGTATAACTCTCTTTCGCTAGGTAAATTAAAAACTAAACTTGCCTTCATTTTGTCCAACGTGCTTTTGTTCCCCGTTTGTCGTAATGAATCCAAGTAGAATAAATACCTAATCCTCCTTGCTTCATTTTTCCATCTTTAATTAACAATTCTATAGCCTTTGCAACATCCTTTGGCTTTATACCTTGTACCTGAATATCAGCTGCCATTCCTAGGCAATGGTAACTATTTAAAGCGCCTCCAATCTTTGCGTTATGCTCTTTAGACCTATAACCGCTGGTAATTTTAATTGGAGCTTTTAGATGGCTTCGCAAAACCTCCAGATTTTTAGCTAATTCGGTAAGGTTTTTTAAGATTTCCTCAGACGGTTGTTTTCCGTCTCCAGATTCAAACTCTTTTAGATCAAAATTAGCGCTTAGTTTCATAACGGAAATTTACAAGAATCAATTAACATATCACATTGCCTTTCTCCATTTGATTTTTTATCGTATCCAGCAAGAGTTAAAATACGACCTCCAACAGGCTTTACAGGCGCACCGCGTTCAACGTGCCAGCCAAAGGCACCATCTCCAGATTCCTCCTTATAAGCGCCAGTAATTGCAAGATGAATAGGTTTATGCTTGTATTCGTGTATTCGCTTGCCTGGGTTGTATTCCATCGTCTCTCGCACGTCATTTCGGCTGCTATTTTCGTGGATATGGCCCATAATAAAGACGTCCATATTTTCGTACATTTCTAAAGCTCTAGTTAAATTTATGGCTCCTTTTGTAACTATACCTCCACCTCCAGAGCCGTGAAAATACTTTATATTTTTGCTTAAAAAAGTACTTGTATAAAGTTCGTATTTTAATATTATCCAACCTCCATAACCTCCAGTTTGCACCTTTGTTTTGTTTGTGTAATTCAACAAATCGACAAATCGCTGAAGCGGGTCAGTTTCAAGGTTTTTAATAATTGCCGTCTCGTGGTTTCCGTAGCCAATAACGGTTAATAAATCAGCGTATGGGGACCAATAATCTACGGCATCTTCAATTACTGCGTCTATGTAATTTGCCTTGTTATGCTCTGGCAAAATATCTTTTTTATTTCGCCTTGGATCATATTTGCCCTGCATTAAACAAAAGAAATCGCCGTTAATAAAGATTGGTATATTATTTTCCTTGCAATAGTTTAAATGTGATTTTAATTTATTGCGGTCGCATTTAGGATTATCCCAATGAATATCTGAAAGTAAGGCAATTTTTGTTTCCTGTTTGCTTAAATTTAATTGGTGAACGTTGCGTGAAATTTTATTTATTACCATTATAAAACTAGGCTGGTTATTATCGTTTTGAGCAAATCAAAAAAAGAAGTAACGGAATGCTCTGGTAATGTAAATGCAGCAATAGAGCCAACGACAATTAAAAAAACTGCCCAAATTATAAACCTTATTAATTTAGATTTATCTACCTTGTCCACGGTATTTCTTTGGCTTTTGCTCTAATTTGGAGTAAGCTTTTTTATGGCTTCCATTTTTTCTTTTACCAAAAGAAGTCTTTTTTAATATTGTTGCCCCTTTTTTCACTTCTTTTGTAATATTTTATCCCACAATTTCTTTAAATCTGGCAAGAAATGTTCTGATTTTTTTACTTGTTCCCAAATTTTTATCAACATACCCACAAAAGTCAAAATCAAGATTAGGAATTTTAAAGATTCATTCATATTCATAATAGAGGCAAGCGTTCCAATTATGCCTAATCCTAAAACTTGCTCAAAAGGGGAAATATGGTTCATTGTTATATTGCATTTCGTTTATCAAAAATAAGTCATTTAAAGGCAATAAAAAAAGGCCTATTTTAAGGCCCTTTCTTTTTAATAATGATTTACTTCATTTAATCCTTTAACGCCTCGTAAAGAGGCGCTAAAACAAGTACAGTAAAGCCTTTGGACTTGACCTTATCCTTAATTAGGTCAGCATCGCTTTTGCTGATTTCTATTTCATTTTCAGAGTAGTAGATTTTCTTTGCCAATTCGTAAACTCTAATTGGGTCGTCTTTTTCCTCTGCGGTAAATAGAGCGTTACCAACTAGCTTGCTTAATAGCATTGGCTCGCCTTGTAATGCGTTGCCTTCGATGTCTTTAATTTCAATCGCTAAATTGACTTTCATATAATGGTAAGGTTTAATTTTTCGGCAATATAGGAAAAGGCGTAATCATTTGCGCCGCCCCAAGCCAAATAATCGTCTCCACTAATTGTAACGTTTCCGTCTGCAAGCGTTTGACTGATTACCAAAGGAGTTTCCTCGGTTGGCTCACCACTTAAGCAAAGTTGATAATAAAACGTGCAACAAGATTGCAAGTTGTCGTTGATAATGTAGGCGTTTAGAATTGTTGCCTCTTGGCTTTCGCCGTTTTTCCAAATACTTATTGGTTCGATTTGTTTCATTTTATTTTTATTTAAGGTTATGCAATTTTTAAAGTTCCGCTATCGTTCCAAACGTCACCGCTTGCAAGTCCAGCCGATGAGGTAGGTAATCCGTTAATTTTTAATTTACTGCTTCCGTTGATTATCGTTCCAATCAAGACGTTGCCGCCTGAGGTGATGCGGAGGCGTTCGGTATCGTTAGTATAGAAAAGTAAAGGTATATTTGTTCTTGCATTCAATACCATTGAAGTAGTGCTAGCAATTAAATAACCTTGGTTTACTGAGTTAGCGTTAATTTCTAAACCTGAAGTTGAACTTCCATTTATAGTTAATGCCGTAGATAAACCGTTAACATTCGGACTATTCGTCCCAATCCCAACGTTGCCGCCGTCATAAGCTAATGAAATATTAGCTGCACTACCATTGTCATAATTTTGAATACGAGCAACACCACTAACCCTGTCAATACGCATTTGAGAAGTTGCACCAGCAGAAGCTACAGCAGTTGTCCCACTAAAGGTAGCTCCCGCTGCCGTCACGCTACTGCTAAAGGTCGCTGCTCCACTAACCTGCAACCTCGCTCCGTTGTCTGAGGTCGTTCCAATCAAGACGTTTCCTGTTCCAAGAATATTTAATACATCATCTACAGAATGTAATCCAAACGATAATCTATTACTTGTTGAACCTGAGCCATTGTATTGGAAATACATTTGACCCATATTCCTAGCACCATCTGCTTGACCAACAGACATCATAATATGGTCACCTACATTCATTCCACTATTAAGAAGTCTTACACCTCTTTGGAATGTTCCTGTTCCAGATGCTACTAAATTCAAAAGTGGTAGTGAACCAGAGTTTGAGCCTGTTACTTGGAATCTACTTCCATTATCCGTTGTCGTTCCAATCAAGACGTTGCCTCCTGAGGTGATGCGCATTCTAGGTGAAACTGATGTTCCGCTATTTGTTCCATTTGTGTAGAATTCTAAATGAGAACCATTTATTGCATCTATACTCGCTCTTCTAATAGTAGCGTTTCCAAAGTTTATTCCCGAGCCATCTGTGCCGTTTGATATTACTTGAATCAATGAGAAACCTCCTGTATTCTGTAGAGTCAGATATCTACCACTTGCACCAAATCCATATACATCTGGACTACTCGTTCCAATCCCCAATCTACCACTTGCATCTAACGTCATCGCTTGGGTAAAGCTTATAGCGTTACCAGCCGTGCCTGATGGGGCAACATACCAATTATGTTGATTCCCTTCTATTAGATAAGCACCTGTATTTACTGATGAAGATATATATTTAAAACCACTATCAAAATATGCGTTAAAAGACAACAAAGTTCCAATTGAATTCGAAGCCGATAACGCACCATTTTGAAATTGAAATGCTTTTACTCCTGTTCCAGTCCAATTATTCGGCGTTACTCCCAAGCCAAGGTTGCCGCTTGCATCGTTTATTAGGTTACTATTCCCAATCGTACTTGCTCCCGTAAACTTAGGCAAGTAGTTAGTTGTACCTGAGCCTTGAACGTATCCGCTTAGGCTAGGAATATCACTCGTAAAGGCAAGCGTTCCAGAGGCGTCCTTTAACGTGTAAGTCCGAGTCGCCGTGTTAGACCAAGCCAAAATACCAGTATTGGCTCCCGTGTTGCTAGACTTAGCAAAATAAATGTGATTATCAGTATTAAAGCCAAAGAAATTAAAACCACTTTGATAACTACTAGAGCCGCCAGAATTAGTTAAATAAGTAGGGTTAGCGTTAAAATAACTAGCAAGAATTAAATTATTATTTCCAAAGGTCTTTACACCCGTGATGTTTTGAGCAGTATCAGTCGTAACATAATTACCAGCATTCTGCTTGTTGTTAAAGGTTGTCCAATCCGCACTACTTAATGCTCCTCTGTTTACAGATGATGCAGTCGGTAAGTTAAACGTATGCGTTGCCGTTGCGCTAGCAATGTTAAAGTCTGTTCCGCTAGTTCCAACCGCTAAATTTTGCACTTGAGCGGTTAACCCATTTAAAGAAGTTAAACCAGTCGTAAATGTGGTAACCACTTGGCATAAATGGTTATCCTCAGTATGCAAAGTAATCGTACGCCCAGAATGAGTAACGTAATATCTAATCGCCAATCTATCCGTTAAAGCCAAAACAGTTGTTGGAACTGCAAGCGCTGAGTAATAAGCAATAACATTAGTACCAAAAGCAATTAACTCTGGAAACGAGCTATTTGACGCAATAAGCGTAAACGTTGAGCCATCGTATTTATACAATTCAACGTAAAAGCTAGGCGAACCTCCACCACTTGACGCGCTAAAATACGTTTCAAGGTTCCAATTACCAGCAGGTATTTCTAACAAGTTAGGGTCACCTGCATCGGTTAAAAACTGTGCAATATACCCATCCGCAGCAATAGTAAAGTCAGTTCCTGCACCTAATACAGGTACCTTATTTAATTCCTTATAATTAACGCCTCCAAATGTGCCTTGGTTAACAGAGCCATTTAAATAGTAGCTAACTGAAGAACCGCCACCGCTAGACGCTGGAAAATCAGCCAAAGAACCATCGCCTCGGATGTATTGGCCAACCGTACCGGCACCACTTAAAATTTGGCTTTCTGTAATGCTTAATGCTGTAGCCGTTGCATTAATTGTTACTGGTAAATGGTTTTGAGCATTGCCCGGAGGATCGACTGGGTCTTGCCCTTCAGAAACAACAAAGCCTTGAGTAGCTGGTTTACTGCCATCCCTTACAACGCTTGCCCTGTATTTGCTAATATTTACGTCTGCCATTTATGTTCCTGGTTCAATTCCTAAATCGTAAAGCTCTATTTGTGCCGTTCCGGTTCTGCAATTTAATTGGTAGCTAATTAATGCCCAATATCTACCATTGTACAAAAATGATCTATACGGCACTATTTCTCTTCTTTCTAAAGTTGCTAAAATTCTGTAATTAGTTCGCCCCTTCAAGTTAGCTAATTCTTGTACAATAATATCTAATAAAGGTAAATCCTCAACTCCATCTCTAGACCAACCTTCCGAAACAGGATCGCCAGCCAAAAGCAATTTTATTGCACTTGCGCTATTATTTGTAATCGCATCGCCAATATAGGTATTGTAATCAGGATGTACGTTAGAATAAGGCGAACCTGTAACCGCTTTAACTCCTAATTTTGACAGAGATAAACCTTCAGTTTTCTCAATCTTAAAACTTAAATTTTTGTATCTAATTACATATCTATTTGCCGTCCCTGAATTGCAAATTAATTGGTAAAGTCTTATTTCTACTTCGCCATCCGTAGGGACTGGAATATTATTAATTGCGATTGAATTAAAAACAGAGCCAGCCGTAACCGCAAATTGCATTACAGTTGTTGTTCCTGTCCAATCAAAAGTTGTTGAGGTGTCTCTATATAAAAATTGATTTCCAATTTTTACCATTACACCAACTGAATGCGTACCAGCCGCTGGCGTTAAAGAATAGCTTGTTGAAACCCTTTCTACCATATATTCAAAAGACAAGCTAATTGTATTTGCCGTTTCTTGTGCTATTGTAATTGCTCCGCCTGTACTTGAGCTATTAGCTGAAATCCAGCTAATATTTGGGTCACTAGTTCCAGAAGTTGTTGTTGTAGTCCAAATCTGGCAATATTCACCGCTAGAATCGGAAACGTACTGAACCAAAGCAGTTGAACCACTTGGAACGCTACTAGGCTGATTGCTAGGAATTGCCCTAACGTAATCCCAAAGCAAAAGCTGGTAAGTATTTGGATAAGGCGAAGCTGAAGAGTTTAAACCCCATTCTGGAGACGCAAATTTAGCATCAAAAACACCGCCTTGGCTATCTTTATCTAAAATACCAAGGTTTAGAAATGAATTAAACTCCGTAAATACTCTCCTTGCCGTTTCCTCTGGTCTATTTATGTCCGCATTAATATCGTCGCCATTAAGAATATTTGTTGTAGCCTGCAAGCTTTGATATGGATCAAAAGTATAAGCCGGATAGCTTATTTTCATAAATTCTGGCAGTCTTATAACATAAAACTTGTCCTCCCACAAAAATACACGGCAAAGGAATGGATTAACCATCCTTTCTATTGTTTCACTTAAATATAACTGCTCATTTTCTATCCTTACTCCATTAGTAAATTTAGCCGTTTCTCCATCTGAATAAACTGCATTTAAAGGAACGTTAAATTGCCTAAATGGAGTTATTGAGTCGTCCATTCTTGTTTCGTGTACCTCGCATCCAATAACGACTTCCCTTTGATCTACAAATGATTGATTTAATGCGCCAATAATAGCAGATAAAGCTTGCGTTCTTGGATCAGGCCAACTAGAGAAATTAGAACGTATAGAATCAAATCCTTTTATTCCATCTATAGCAGTAAACTCAAATAATTTCTGTCCGCTTTTAAATTGGGAAGTAATAAAGTCAGGAGCAATATAGCCTGAGAAATAAGGGTTTAAACCTTCAAATAAAAGGTAATTAATTCTATTTGTTCCTCCACTACCAACAGTTACAAAGGTATCTTTACCAAATGTTATATCTTTAAAATTTGATAGGTTAGGCGTATTTATAGCCGTCCAAGTAATTCCGTCAATAGAATATAGGTATTTTATTTCAGTATCTGTAACGGCGTAAAAATAGCCGTTTCCGTAAGTTATAGAAACCGCAGTATTTGGAGAGGTTGCAGAGTTCCAGTTAATACCATCCTCAGAATATTTTTTGCTAGTTGTAAACAATCCGTTGGCATAATAGACGGTTAAACTTGAGAATCCAGTCGTTTGGTCACTCCAAGTAACTCCATCATAAGAAGTTACTATTGTACCAGGTGAACCGCTTACGGTTGCAACCCAAATTCCTTTTCCATAAGCTATATCTGTAAAACCTCCGCTAACCGCTGGCGCTGCTCGTAAAGTCCAGTTAATTCCATCTGGAGAGGTCATTATTCCACCTCCAATACTCCAGCTTTGAGCAACTGCAACAAATAATCCGTTGCCGTAAGCAATGTTTGACCAAGAATCGTTTGAGGCTGGAGTTCTGCTTGTCCAAACAAAACCATCTGAAGAAGTCGCAACATAAGCCGTCCCTCCAGAAATACCAACGTTTACAAATAAACCATTTCCAAAGGCAATTTTACCTCCAACAAAACCAACTGGGTTAGTTGCACTCCAAGTAATTCCATTGATTGAATAATGAACTCCATTTGAGCGAGTAGCTACAAAAGTCTCATTACCAAAAGCAACTCCAATAAAGTTGTTAGTATTTGTAACTTGTTGCCAATTTGTAATTACATTATTTGTTCCAATCTGGCTTAAAACCACTTTCCAAGTTCTGTTTCCGCCTACTAGAAATTCATTAAAATCTCCAGTTTCTCCAGCAATGGTAAAATCTACGGATGAGCCTATAAACGTATTTAAAGGATCGTCTCCTGTATTTCCCCAATTATAGGTAATATCGTTAATCAATAAAGGAGTAACGGCACCAGAATAGCCTTGCTTTTGTATTTGCAAATCCCAAACCAAGCCTCCGTAATTCGTAGCATATCCGCCTTGGTATTTTAAGCCGTAATCATTTACAGGAGTATTTTGTCCAGTCAATTCAACGTACATTTTTACGTCTTGAGCTGGCATTGTATAGTTAAATGATAAAGCGGACGATATTAAAGTATTTCCAGGAGTTGCATACCATTTAGCCGTATGAAAACCAGACTCTGGAGTTATTGCAATCGTTAAAACGTCGCCTTCGGTATAAAATTCTACAGGAGCAACGCCATTAATTGTTATTGTACCTAATCCAGTCCTAACTGCGGAAATTAGCCTGTAGTCATTCATTATCCTTTATTTATTCTGTTATTTGCTTGTCCTAAAACGTATACAAGGTCTTGACCCCTAACTACAAATTCACCACTTACGTCTCTATTTTGCTGAAATAATCCACCTTGTGCGCCGCCTACAAATGAAGAGCCTCCGCCAACTCCAGCACCTCCAACTGCAACACCACCACCTCCACCACCGCCACCGGCTCCAAGACTAGCTGTACCAAGACTTTTTGCTTTTGAGGAAACAAATCCAGCTAAAGCAACTAAAGCAACTCCAGCTGCAATCGCTACGGGTCCTTTTAAAGTCTTTAAAGCTTTTTTAATTGATTCAATTGTTAACCCTGTCGAAATGGCTAATTGTCCTAATTGGTTTAATATTCCAGCCAATCCACCAAGTAAAGCGGCTCCAGCTGCTTTTATTACATTACCTCCACTCGCTAAAGCGTCTCCAATAGCAAATGCAACATCTCCTAAAGTATTTTCTGCACCTTGCTCTAATATTTCAAAAGTTTTATTAATAAATGCTTGAGTTTCTGAAAGTTTAGATATAAATGATTCTAAAGAACTAAATCCTTGAGCAGCTCCATTAGCTATAGCTGCATAAAACTGTTCTGAGCTTATTCCAGTACCTTGTAAAGATTGAGAAAGAGCTTCATTCGCTTTAGTAATTGCAGAAATATTTTGAGTATAAATACCTCTAGTACTAGCAACTCCAGATTCAATTGAGATTAATTGTTTTTCTATATCTTCAAAAAAAGCGCCCCTTCTTTCAGCGCCAGCGGTTTCTACAAAAAAATCAAGGTCACGAATATCCTCAAAAGTCCTTTTTACACCTTCTGCCTCTTGTTTTGTAGCTTTTGTAAATGTTGCTCCAGCCTCAATTTGTTTAGTAATCTCTTTTGTTAACTGGTCATTTTCTTTATTTATTCTTGCAATTTCTTGTTTTAGAGTTTCTTCTTCTTTTAATGATTCATTTGAGGTATTTATGCTTTTAATTAAAGTATCATATCTCTGTAAATCTCCTTGAGTTAAAAAACCTTCTTTTTGTCTTTTTTCTATTAAAGCGTCAATTTGGGCTTGAGCTGCTGAAGTTTCTAGTAATCTTTTAGCTCTTTGCTCCTCTAATTTTGTTTCAATTCTTAAAAGGTCAATGCCATTTTGAGCAATTTGATTTGTTGCCGCTTGTGCTTTAGCCTTAGCTAACAAATTAGCAGCTACCTTTAAATAAGCATCTCCAACGTCTCCATTTAAAATTTGCTCTTTAGTTAGATTACCAAAATAATCTGGATATTGCTTTTGTAATTCATTAACCGCCTCTAGTCTTTTATCCGTACTTACCGCAGTATTTGTAGCTTGAATTTCTAAGCTTTTTAAAACCGCTAATTCTTTTTGAGCATCTTGCGCACCCTTTAAAGTAGCCGCTGCAACCCCAGTTAAAGTTTCTTGATAATCTTTTAAAGTTTCGTCTAAACTTTTGGTTGCTTCTTCAGTCTTAAAAAATCCTTTCATCTGTAAAAAAGTAAATGCAGATGTCAAAATTGAAATACCCAAAACTAAAGCATTTCCAGAGCTTAGAATTGAACCTAAAGCAGCTTTTACAGCTGCACCTGTTGATCCAGTTTGATTCTTTAATACTTGAAAAGAGCCAGCTAATTGTGTAATGTTATTACCAACCCCAATAATTCCAAATGGTGCATCTTGAATGATTCTAGCAAAATCAATACCTACAGAATTATATCCACTAGTTGCTTGAGTTAATTTTTGAACTTGTGGAGCGGTTGTCTGAGCCGCTTTTCCTAGTTTATCAAGTTGGCTTGTTGCTTGGTTTACTCCAGCCGATAAGCCTTCTACTTTTGCGCCTATCTCAACTTCTATTCTTGGATTTGCCATTTTTATTTAGTTTAGATGCAATTTCCAACAATTTCTTGGCTTTAGCAAAATCGTCGTCATTTGACTGAAATGGTTTAGGCTTGCTATCCCAAGGCAAAGGCCAAATTTGCATTGGATTAATATTAGCTCCTTTCTTTAAATGAGGTTGTAGACCTAAAATTGCGTGAACTCTTAAAGATTCTACTAAATCCTTTTGGTCTATTTCGTGACCTTTAATTAATGCTTTTATCTCTTTACGGGATAAAGCAAAAAGCTGATCGTATGGTATTTTTGTTCTACCCACGATCAGCATTAAATTCTCTCTCGCTGAATAAGTTTCTTGCTCTTCTTGGTCTTGACTTAAATTTTTTTTTCTTGAGTTTCCCCAAGGCCAAGTTCCAACAACAAATCAGCAAGTACTTCGTTAAATAACTTCATTACATCCGGGCCTTCAACCCAAATCTTTAATTCTTCTAGAGAAATAGGATTTATACTTTTTCTTATACAAGCCACCTTGTGGCATTCAATTAATAAAGCATAGATTAAATCTAGTCTTGGGATTGAGTTACCGCTAAAGGCCTCTGAAATTCCTTGTCCTGTAAAATCCTCAAAATTTGCTAAAGCTCCTAAATTAGGATAAAAGAAAATTTCCGCCTCCTTATAAGGCGCAGAATGGTATTTAGCCATAAATTATTTTTAGGTTGGTATTACTGTAATTGCAGGAGCGCCAGCAAAGTCAAAAGTACCGGTAAAAGAAACTTGTGAGTTTCTCTCGGCAGTAATTTCGATTGAATTAAGTTGAGCATCAACGGTAATAATTTTATCACCTGGATCAACTCCACCGAAAATTAATTCAAATACTTTACCAATATCTTCCATCAAATCAAATGCTGAAAGATTAGAAGCTCCAGTTGAAGCAAAGTCCAAGTCTCCAGAAAAAGAGAATGAACCAGATTTGTCTCCGCCTTCAAGTCTTACTCCGTAATCACCCGTGCAGTCATTTCGTACAACTACAGACTCATTTGAAATAGAAACAGAAGCGGAAGTTTTGCAAACGACTGGAAGTGAGTTCCACTCGAATGTAAAGAAATTACCAAGTTGATAGGTTGCCATAGCTTATTCGTTTTAACAAATATACATAAATTTTTATTTATCAAGATACTTGAAAAATATCCAAGGTATAGCCAAGAATTTTTTGATAGGCAATTTCTGTAGTCCCTTGCTCTATTTGAACCCTTGAAAAACTTTTGCGGATATTAATTAGCTGCAAATCTCCAGGTAAAATAAGGTAATCCTCAGTCATTTTTAACTGAATTGCATTTGAAATTAACTCGCTTGCCTTTTTACCTCCGCTACCTACAGGAAATTTGGTAATAATATTAATATTGAAATTGACGCTTTGCCTAATTGAGCAATCATTATTTGTTGTTTCTGCTTCGTTTTGATCTGTTAATAAAACATAAGCTTTACCAGTTTGAAAGTCTGGAATTGTAACGCTTGGAGGCATAAAAGTATCCCTAACGGGAATTGTAGTCGCGCTAACTACCAAAGGCGTGATTGCATTTAAAACAGATACTCGAATATCGGTTGCTATTTCTCTCATTTGATATTGTCGTTTATTTCTTTTTCCATTTCCTGGACTAAATTATTAGTTGCTTCAAAATAAGAGGGGAATAAATAAGGTTGTCCAATTATTCGCCCTTTACCATTTCTATAAAATCTTTGAGCAACTGCCCTTATTTCTGGAGTATATTGAGGTCGACCTAATATTTCCCTTGCACTTAGTCCCGTTCCAAATTCAAGCCAAGCCTCAATTTCAAAATCAGAACTTCCGCTTTGAACGCCTACTCGCCAATTTAAACCGTTATTTTCAGCAACTTTATCAATTCTTTGCTTAATTGATAATGGCAATCCTTCCCATTGGCTTGGCGCTCTTTGTATAGCTTTAATTTCAATCTCTGTAGCTACATCGGCAAGCTTTTCTTTTACTGCCTCAATAACTTTATCACCTTTTTTATCTAGGTCAGCTAAAGCCTTATCCAATCCTTTAACAGTTACCGCCATTAGATGCCAACCATTGTTATTAAATACTCCATTTTTTGTCTTTCCTCATTTAAAACGATTGAGGTTATTTTGTAATACTTACTCCTATAAAAGATTTGGTAATTTTCGTTAGGAGTAAAGTTGTTTCTGTATTGAATGCCAACTGAATAAGTTTTAGGCAAAGTTAAGTCGTTAGATTCAATCGCATCCGATCCTCTAGTTTGTTTAACCCTTGCAAAGGTTGTTAATACAGAAACTGCGCTAGATAAAATACCTCCAGCTCCATCGCTAGTATTTGAAAATCCCATAAAGGATATTTTCTCGTTATATTGGCCAAAGTTCATTTTTATACGAAATAATCAGCTCTATACTTAGTTTCAGCGGTAATGCTATTCTTTTGAGCGTAATAATCCTGCTCATTAATAATATTTTGCTTATAAAGAAATTCAGTTGCAATTCTTTTAAGCATTGCTATTTTTAAATCTTGAGGCAAAGGATTAGAGTTGTTAAATCCAGCCGTATAAGTGTAATTAGTTACCTCAGTTTCGTCTGTTGTTACATCAGCTACCCAAGGCCCAATAGGATAAATTCTCTCAGCTCTTTTATTATCCGTGATAACCACATTTCTTTGAACGTAAAGCATACCGGAAGCTTTCTCTGATTCAATCCTTGCGTCTGGAATTAAGGTATTTGTAATTAAGCTATCCCAATCGGAATAATCTATTTGAAGCCAAGCCTTGGCCTCTGCTAAGGTAATTGGCTCAGTAGCTACTTGCGAAGCATATCTAATGTCTAAAGGTTTGCTCATTTTGTTTTAAAGTCTTGTTTTTCAACTTTGATCCATACGGCTAGTCCCTTATTGACCAAATAAGTGTTGTAGGTTTTCCCTACGCATATTATTTCGCCTTTTTGAAAGGGGACTAAGTCCACGAGTAATTTTATCATAAAGATACTATTTATTTTGTCAAATGTTTTTTATCATTCCAAGGCTCAAAATCAGACCATAATCGGTAGCCATGGAATACATATAACGACCTAATTAATCCAATCTTGAAACCTAGCTCTTTAACTCGCATAGAAAACAAAGAATCAAAGGCCAAACTATTTTCAACGAACTTAATTTTTTTCCAAGTCTTATACTGAAAAGCCATAAAAAATCCAGCAACATACTGCTTTATTTCTTTTATGCCTTCGCCTTGATAGGCCATTGCGATTTCGTAATGGTCCCGCACGTTTAGATCGTAACTAAACTCGTTTTTATGGAGTTGATGCTTTGCTCTTAATCTGTTAGTGTAACATCCAATCAATCCAAATTTATCTCCATCTAAAGCCAAAGCATCGTAAATTCTTTTTCCCCAATCGGACGTTAAATACAAAATATCACCATCTTGCATTACTATCCAGTCATCGTCTTGAGCATTTAAACTCATTAAATATTCATTATAGGCTTTACCTATATTTTTATTTAAGTCAAAAGGATTCGAGTAAAATATCTTTAAAGTCTGGTCCACGTTTTTTCGTCGTAAAAGTTCAAATTCTTTTCTGAGCTAGGATATCCAAAAAAACATTCACTTGGCTTTGCAATTATAGCTGGGAAGCGCTCGGTTAAATATCTATCCATTTCATATTTACCCAATCTAACCTTTACTTTTTCTGTATTAAACCAATAAAAAGAGCCTGAATAATGGAAGTTTTGCGGAACGTATGGAGGACAAGGCAAAAGCTTACCGCAAACGCCTGAAAATAGTTTATTAGAAAGGTCTGGAATATTTTCCAAGTTTCCTTTGTAGCTATGCTCAATCCAAAGGTCTAAGCCTCGCCAAATTGGTCTAGATACTCCCTTGCAATGTGCATAAAACGTAATCCCATCGTTCACGCGTTTAATTGAATCAATAAAATGCACGGACTCACCTAAGACGCGGTTATTTTCAACCAACTCAATTTGGCAGTCCTTTGGCAAAAGCGATTTTAAAGGCTCTAGGAACAATCTTCCATCAATGGCAACCTTTACCACCTTTTTACCATCAAATAAGCTCCAATATTTGTTTAATAGGCTTAAATTAAGCTTATGGTAATGTGTTATTTTTCCTCCGTAGTAAATGAAGTAAATTAGATTTTTTGGAACGTTAACGCCCATACAGTTGGAGTTTTTGGTTTCTCTATTAACTTAAAGCCTAAACCTTTAAATAAATCAATCCATTCTTTTTCGCTTTTAATATTAATATGTCCCCAGGCCTGATCAAAATCTGTTTTATTATGTGTTGAGGAAAATAAAATAATTCGTGGTTTTACTGCATTTAAAGCCTTTGCAATCTGTTGGTCGTTCATATGTTCAGCAACCTCAATCCAAAGCATTAAATCGGCTTCTTTTGGCTTTTGATAAACCTTTAGCAAAGGATAATTTTCTTTGCAATAATCTCGATGACTTTTAAATATATCCTGACCAACAATATTAAAACCTTCTTGCCTTAAAACTTCGGAATAAACGCCAGTTCCACATCCAAAATCCAAAACGCTTTCTGGATTAAATTTCTTGCAGTATTCTGCGACTTCTTTAGCCAATGCCACAAAATCAGAATTGGCCATAGTGAGTTTAAACTCTTTTATTTCTGCTTCTAAAAATTCTTGTTCTGTTAAAGTCATATTTCACCGCAAGTTTTACAATTCTTTTTAAAATACATTGGGCATTCAGTCCCTTCTTGATTACAAGGCTCTTTTTGAAAATATGCTTGCGCCTCTCCTGGTTTAGTTAAATATCGCTCGCAACTAATTTTAAGTTTACATCTTTGCGGCTTGCATAATGTAAAGTCTGCCATCGTTTTTTTTCTTTAAATGTAATAAATATTTTTTTCTATAGTGATTTTCAAGTATTTGTAATAAAAAAGGGAAGCAAAATGCTTCCCCTTTTAACCAAAATAAACACCTTATGAAATTAGGTAGTCTCAAGAATAGCCTTTGCAGCTGCAAAAGTTCCCTTAACCAAAACTGGAGTATCGTTAGCAGATACGAATTGTACCAAACGCTGCTCGATTCTAACAGTTTTCAAGTTGTCAATAAAGTCATCGCCAGACTCTCCAATAGCAACTTGCAATCCGCTACGCAAACGAACGTTAATAACTGAAAGATCACCACCTACAAAGTCGGCAGCAGTTCCAGTCAAAGCGTTAGTTGGGATGATTTGAACTCCCCAAGCGTTGATTCCGCCGTTAGCGTTGAAAGTAACGCCAGCTGGTAGGATATATTGCTTTTCAGCATCTTTCTCAGAAAGCATCAAGTGATAAGCTCCAGTCTCAACGAATACTCCGTTAGCAGTTCCATTAGCAGCTTTTACTTGTGCTATGATTCCGTGAATTACATCCCAGTTAGTTGCAGACTCAACACCGCCAGCCATAGAAGCTCCAGTGAAAGCAGTAGACTTAGAAAGCAAACCAGCAAGTTGAGGTGAAGAACCGTTACCAGTAAATAGTTGGTTTTCGATTACAGTTTCAACACGCTTAACACCATTGGATTGGATGTAAGAAGCCAAGTAAGCAGCATCTTCCAACATTTCCATAGAAACTTTCATATGAACGCCAATTTTCTCAACTTTAGCTCTTTGCTCTTTGTATTGAACGTCAATTTGAGTTTTCTCAACACCTTCACCGATCATTACTGGAGTACCTTCTTGGTCGTATTCTTCAACCCAAACGGCATACTGAGTCCCGATTGCGCCAACAGATACGTTAGAAAGGTAAACAAGCAATCTTTGTCTAACTGGAGAAACAACACCAGTAAACTCAGAAATAGTTACTTGAGAGCTAGAGTTAGCGTTAGCAATGGTTGAGGCCAAAGTAATGGTTCCAACTGCTTTCTCATTAATTTCAAAAACCAAAGGAGCTTTCAAACGAGAATTAGGCTCATTCTTTAGTCTTTCGATTTCAGCTTGTACAGGCGCATAAGCCTTAATAAAAGCGCTTTTAAAATCTTCAGCGCTTACCTCTTTTTCAACTGCACTCTTTTGCAAAGCAATATCCAATTTGTCAAGTTGCTTCTGCATTTCCGCAGCCTCTTCTTTGCTTACTACATTGTCGAAAGATTTCAACAAAGCTTCAGCCTTTTCAAAAGCCTCATTGGCTTTTACTTCTGCATTTGCTGCTTTAGCTTTCAAAGCCTCGCCAGCCTCTGCGATTACCGCCTTAACGGCATCAATAGTTAAATTTTCCATTTTTCAAGTTCTTTTTTTAGTTGGTTTATAGTTAGTGTCTCAACTTCCACGGCTTGTTTCTCTACTAAAGTAGCTTCGGCTGGCTTTAATAAATCCATAAGTGATTTAAGTTGATTTTCTAATTTCTCAAGTGTTTCGTCGGTTGCATCTGAAGTCTTTACAAACTTTTCTAGTCTGCTCAAATATTCAAAGGCATCCGCCTCGCTTTTAAGGTCGATAAATGTAGTCTCAGGATTAGCACCCAAGAATTGAACCGCTGAACCTTCGTACATCATTACCTCCTTAATCAAATTCGCCTTGGCTTGGTCGTCGTACATTTCCTTTATTGTACGGAATCCAAAAGAATGTTGGTTAATCAATTCACTCTCAATCATTTTCTGAAAGTCTTGACCGGCTGCGTGGCTACCAATCTTAGCCTCGTATCTCAAACCTTTCTGGTCTTCGTAAAGGTTTGTAATTTTTGCGACAACTTTATTCTTGTCGTGGTCGAGTAGGTACTTAATCAACTGCTTTCCAGCTGGGCCACGCTCTTGGATTGTCTTGCTAAACGCTCCTGGTTCAATTACGTCTCCGTCCAAATCCTTGTTACCGAAAACGGCAAAATAGCCAGAAACGATTCCTTGCTTCATATCGCTATCTGCAAAACCTTGATTAATTCCTTTTAATATCATTGTCGTTTTGTTTTCCTTTATTTCGCCTAATTCCCTAAGCTTTCTTTTACTCCAAACGAGAGCCGCTTTACCGCCCCAAGCATCGTACATTAATAAACCGCATCCATCTGAATAGGATGTGGAGGTTTCCAAATCTACTTCGTGACGGCTTAAATAAGAATACATTCTTTTTAAAACGTCCAACGAAATCGGAGAACCGCTTGCGAGCTGGTTGGCTCGTTGCTTGCCTACTGGCGTTCCGCACGGTCCCCATCCATTCTCCTCAACGTAATCTAAAACACGTCTAGCGTTGTTCTTTACCGCCTCTGGATAATCTGTAAAACTCTTTTCGTTTTCGTCAGCCATTTAGCTTATTCGTTTAAGCAAATATACAAATAAAAAAAATTAGGAAACAAAAGGCGATAAATGCCAAAAATCAGTCAGCAAATATTTCTCGGTACTTTTTTGGAATGTCATCTAAATTTGTGATTATATGACTTAATGAATATTTATAGAAATCAAATACCAATTGAGATTTACTTTCTGGAATTTTCCCATTGTGTAACTCATCTAAATACCCTAAATATTTAGCTATTTTTCTAGTTATCTCTTTTTCCGTTTCTCGAAATTCTAATATTTTACCTATCATAACTTACCTCTTAAAGTTTTTGGTACAATTGTTTTTGTTCTATTTAGAGTAACAACAAAATCTACTTGATCAAATCCAAATTGATTAAAATTAGGGCTTGGCCCTTTAATTGTGTATGCGTCATATCCTTTAGAAGTTGCCCAACCTCCAAATTCAGCAAAAGCTTTTAACTCAGTAATAAATTCTGCAAATGCCTCTGGGTTATTTTTTCTAAAATCATTAGAAAACAAATTGTTTGAAGCAGCCCTAAAGTTAAATTTTTGCTCCCACTTTTTTATTACCTCTTCTTTGTATTTTTTAGTTTCCTTAACCCATTGTTGCTCTAATATAGAGAAATCGCCAACCTTCATTTCAGATTTATTTATAAGGGCTGGTAAAACATTTTTATCAATTCCTATAGCATATCCATTAGCTATAGCATACTGATCTTTACTGGCCCAATATGTACCGTTTCCGTAAGTGTTATCTCTTGCTCCGTACAAATCCCCTTTAATGTATTTGTCAATTAATTTATCTGCTTTTAGATTTTGACTAGGTACATCTGAAATCCCTCTATAAATTAAAGTATAATTAGGGTCTTTTGACAATCTTAAAAATTCCTGATCCGATAAAACTTTTGGTAAACCTCTAAATCCTTGTATTTCAGCAAATGCATTTTGTACAGTTTCGTATTTACCATCTATAAGCTCACCCATACTATTATTCTGGATGTTCTTATTACCTTTTGCTAAAGTAAGATATTGATCCTTAAATTGATTGAAATCTGTAAACTTTGCTTGATTTGGTATAAATTCTTCTACTACTTCAATTGTTGGAGTTATATTTTGAGATGGTTGTAAAGGCCTTCTAGGTGTTTCAGTAAACCATTCTCGGAAATTACGTCTTGCGTAAGCCTCGGAAACGTAAACCACAACGCACGAACAATTAACCGTCTGAGCCGCTCCACCGTTTATGTCTCCTGGTTTGTCCATCTGAACAACCCCAATTTTAGGCGAAGTAAACTCGAAAAAGGAATTGGCTGGGATTGGTTTGTTTTGCGCTTGAATATGCTGAAACCTCGGCTCTTTAGATCCGCCGTGTATCCATATTTTCCAAAGGTTTGTACCGGTTTGATTGGCCCAATCTTGTGCGCTTTTCTTTTTGCCTTCGTTAAACGCTCTTGTCGATTCAGTTCTTGCTATTGCTCTTGCTCGCTTTGGGTCTGGTATTTGCTCAAGTAAAAGTCTTTCAATCTGAAAAGGATTTAAACCAGCCTCAATACCCTCTGCAATTATTTGTTTAATCTTATTATCTGTATTGGTATTGACATCAAAAATAAGTTGGCTAAGGTTTTGCAAAACCCAATCTTTGATCCACTCTTTCCAAGTATTTAAAAAAAATTCATCCGGAACGTAAGCCTTTTCTCGGTTGTCTTGACGTATACGGTTAAACTCCTTTTTTGCCGAATCTATAAATACATCTTGATAAAATTTAATATAAGCCTTTTGCATCGGTATAGGCGAAGGATTTGGCTTAGACTGAAGCTTTAGAGCCTCAAAAAAAATCTTTACCCCAAGGCGTTCGTATCTCTTTAAATCAGCTTGCGCCGACCTTCTAACCTTGGAGTAATTAATAAGCCTCATTTTTTAAGCTTGGAAATCGGTAAAATCCGTTGCTGCATTTCCTAAAGCTTCGTCGCTTGGAATTACATTATTTGGAATCCAATGAATATCCATTGCTGGGTCTTCGCTAGCGTGCCAGTTCAATAAACTTCTAACTTCATTACCGGTAAAGTACGGTGATTTACCATACGTTTCTAAAATAACCTTTACATCTGGCTGAAGTTCGGAGAAAGAAGAAATATCAAAATCAATGACGTAATCCATTCCATATGACTTGCAAAGCCATTGAGTAAACTTCTCCTCAATCATCTGAAGTTGCGGCATAATCACGTCAGTAACCAAAGCCTTTTGCGCTCCTTCCAAATTCGCATAGGTAGCGTTTGAACTAAACAAAACTGGGTTAACACCCCACAATCCGCAAAGCGTTTGCAAGTCCATATTTTGAGAATTAATAATATCCATTGCAACCGGACTCAATCCGATCGAATCATATCGCAATGGAATAGAAGACGCTACAATTTTATTAATGTTTTTATTTCCATTAATTCTTTCGTCTATTCTTTCGTCCATCTTAGCTCTTTGCTCTGGAGACGGCCAAAACTCAGGATTTGTAATGTTAGGCGAAATAATGCCTTTTGCACCTCCATTTTGGAAAGTCTTTTGCTTGGCTTCAGTTGCTTCGTTGTTAGCTTGCAAAGTCTTTAATCCAGCTAAAAGCGGAGGCATTCCACGAAGTTGCGCACCGTTTAAATCCCAAGTAAGGTTTGTGTTTTTAATATGCAAAACTTGACTCGCTGGAATCTCAATATTTTGGTCTCCAATAATCAATTTATAGCCACAAACCGGCTCGAATAGGTTGCCAGCAACTATTTCCACATAGTTAGAAGGCATCACATACATTTCCTTTATTTTTCCTTTATTAAGGCCTTCAGTAGGCTGAAATCCATAAACAAATATTTCTCCGCTAGTATTGTACCACGTTAGCATATTGTCCAAGAATTCCGACCAAGTTTGCATCGGGTTAGGATTCTTAATCAACTGACTAACTGGGTCTGAATAGGTAACGTCAACCAACTCCTTTTTACGCATTGCGATTGATTGCAAGCGGTTTAATTCCTTAGTCGTGTATTTAGCTCCTCTATATCTCTTGCTTGCCTCTGTCTCTTTGTAAACGAAAGTTGGGCATTGCTTACCCTTTTCTGCTATTTTACGAATGATTGAATAAACCAAGGCGTTGCCTTTGTATCCTTTGTCTATAAATGTTTGCTGATTTGAGTCGTACCAAACAACAAGCGTAGAGGCCGTAAATTGGCCGTATAGAATCTGATTTAATAGGTTTACATCTGGTTTCTGAGGCGTCGAAATAACCGCTGGAGTTATGTAATCCCTGAGAGCCTTTAATAGCATAGCATATTCGTTTTAACAAATATACCTAAATATTTTTTTCAAAATATCCTACTCCCCAAAACCAAAGTCCAATAAGGCCCAAACGCCCATACCATTCCCATAAAAAAATATTAAAAGAAAGGAAAACAAATGAAATTAAAAGGTAACAACATATCATCCAAAGTATTAAAGCAATCGTTTCTCTTTTCATATTGAAAACTCAAATTTAGTTCCAAGCATTAATTCAGTTAGACCCCAAACCAAGGCGTCTACTCTATCAGGCGATTTGCCTTTATCTGGATCAAAGGTAACCATTTGCCTTTCAAGTATTGGAAATTGCCCAACGTGGTAAATTTTATTTTGTTCATAAAGGCTATAGATAGGCTCTGCCCTGACATACTTTCCCTTTGTTGCAGTTACAAGCTTTATTCTTGCAGTCGCGTTTTGCGACCTTAAAACGCTTTCTACCATATCGCCTCCTTGGTTCTTTTCTGCTACTATGCAATCCGCATCCCAATTCTTAAAGGCTTGGCTCGCTACTTTTGCCCATTCATTAGGCGAATACTTGCCAGATAAATCCTCCAAGACGTAGCCTTTGCCTTGCTTATCTTTTCCGAGTACAACAATACCGGTTTCGTCCGAGTCTAAATTTGCCGAAGCAGCTGGGTCAATCGCAACAACTATTCTTTCCAAATCTGGTTTTGAAATGACCTTTATTTTATCAATCAAAGGCTTTGACCAAAGTAAGCCTTCAGAATCCTCTAGCCATTTGCCTAAAAATAAATGCTCAAATCTGTGGAGGTTTTCTTGCTTAACTCTTTCCGCCTGGTCAATAAAGCTTTGCGAAAGGTTTCTCTGATTATCTAAATACGTTGTATGAATGTAAGTACAGTTGCTTGTTTTCTGCTTTACAAAACGATTATAAATCCAATGCGACTTGTAACTAGGATTCATAACAAGAATGACTCTGTTAGGCTTATTTGCCGCTCTAATCGAAAGGTCTATGCGGTCGAATACATCCTCATCGTTTAGTTCCTCTGATTCGTCAAGAATAAAAGTTGTAACTCCAGCGATTGATTTAAGGTTTGCCGTTGCCGTTCCTTGGCTAGTCTTAATTCCACGAAATAGAATCTTTGAGCCGGTTACCTTGTTAATTATTTCGCTTTGGGTAATTTCAAAGTCGCCCTCTTTATTCATTAACTCTATTTTGTCAATAAATTCTGGAATAATCGAAATAAAGGCACTTGTTAGCGTCCAACGGGTAAAAAGAATAACGTGGCCTTCCTCGTAAGTTAGATTTAAAAGGAAAAGGGATAAAGTCCAAGACTTACCAGAGCCACGTCCGCCAGTTATTAGATAATATCTAGTTTTAGGCCTTTCGTAAAATAAAGGCTTGTATTTATCTAGCAGTTTTATTGATTCCATTAATTACTTGGCAACCATTCGATTGGCGGAGTCATTTTTTCTCCTTGGCTTGTAATATCCACCGCTTGTTTATCAGTCCAACCAAATCTGTTTTTCATATTCATATACCAACCAGTATAATTAAAGTCTCTATTTTCCAAGTTTTTACGGCCAGATTTACTCCACCAAGCCTCTGATAAAAGCTTTCCCATTTTTATGGTTTCCGAAAATTGTTCCTCTTCTTTTATCCAACGATCCCATAAATCATTGGAAAATGATCCTCTCCATTGATAAATAAGCGCTTTAATCTCTACATCTGAGGCGCCCTCTTTGTAAAGGCTTAGTACCTCATTATACCAGTTTTCTGGTAAATCAAATATTGCTTTTGGTCTCCCGCTCATAGTACAAATTTACAAAAAACCTTGCCCGATTGAGCAAGGCTTTTCGCAGTTAACATAAACCCAAAAAAACTATCTATTTTAACTCAATTACTTGTCCGGTAGGCTTTCCCTGGAAATCGCAGAGCCATCCGTTCCATTCAAATCGTACTTCCTTTTCTCTACCTTGATAAGCGCTTGCAAGAGTTCTAATCTGTCTCTGTACTATTTCTATGCTTTCAAATAAACCTTTTCCTTTATTAGACCATTCAGACCATTGTCCATCTCTTAGCCTGTAACGTATTTCCAAAGAATAATCTGTTTTTGATTTAGGTAAAGCTTTAGCCATTTTTATGCCTAATAATAACCTCTAATCCTATTGCATCGCATATTTTACGCAAGTTATGTAAAGAAATAGACTCCCAACCATTTTCTACTTGATTAATTGGCGCGTGACTCATTTCTAATTTATCGCACAATTCTAGCTGAGTATAACCGCTAGCCTTTCTTGCTTTTCTAATTAGTAAACCTTCCTCTAAACTCATTTTTTGCTTTTGTTTCCACAAATATAACTTTAAAACAATTATCCAATCAAAAAGATAGATTTTGTATTAATCCGTACAAAATCCAGCTTGGCAACCAGAACCAGTGCCAAAAAAAAAGTCTTGTTGTAAACCCACTTTTTTAATTTGCTCAAAACTCATTTCCTTTTTCCATTGCGCATTTTTTTCTTGGTCTGAAAACCATTGCATTTTCTTAGGTTCATTATGCCAATTTTTTCTAAGCTGCTGCACAGGTTTCCAAAAGCATCCTACACAATTGCTATCAGCAGGAAAAGATATTCCGCTTTTTTCTGCCCATTGATAAATAGGGTAGTGAGTTAGTCTATCTTCAATCAAAGGAAACCAACCCTCTCTCCACTCTATTTCCTCCCAGCGGTTTAACGTTCCTCTTTTTCCTGTTATTCCTTTAAAGGTTTGGGAGAAATTTTCTGCTCTTTCTTTTTCGTCATATCTAAATCCAACGCCCATTTTTACCTTTTCGCCTATGTTTTTAAACCACCAATCAAATATTGGTCGCATCTTCATTTCAGTCGTGCAAAACCTCCACATTTGATTTGGCAAAGCTTTACGGCTTTTGTTTAGCTTATCAAAGGATTGACCTTTCACCCAAGTTATTTCCTTCCCTAACAATTGCTCAAGGTCTCGCATTGCGTAAAGAGTTGCGTCACTTTCTGCGGTTGCTATAAAATCGTAATTAAGCTTTTCAGAAACGTATCTAACAATTCCAGCATCTAAAGGCTTGCATTTAATTTCGTCAATTGTAACCAATGCAAAAACGTTAAAATCTGCTGGGTAATGCAAAGCCATAAAGCTTGACGTTTTACCTCCAGATAAACTGTGTATTGTTTTCATTTAAAAAGGCAAAAGCTGATAAATAACCATCTGTATAAATTCCTCGCCTTTCTTTACAATGCATTTGCGAACGTTAAGCTCAAAAACGTTTTTATCGTTAAAGCCGTATTTTTTCTGCGCAATATCCAAAAGAAGTTTTACCGGATTATCTAAGTCGCTTGCCTTGTTGCTAAAGCCAAAAAAAAACTCAATCCTAAGCATTTGTTCTGCATCAATTTTTCCCTTTGGCATTTGTAAAAGCATCGCTTTTTCGTAAGCATTATAAGCTAGAGTTTTAAAGCGTTTGCCCTGCCAGGCTTCGTTTATGCTTAACGGCTTTTGGTTTAGCTTAAAACTAATCATTCACAAAGGCTATAAATAAAGTCTAGAAAGATTGTAAACATAAATACAGAACACATAAACAAAAGGCCAAAAGGCATTTGAAAATAAATAAAAAGAAATATTGCTAGACAAGTACTTACAATGCTAAACAAATCCCTTTTTTTAGGCTTAAAATGGTAAAGTATCTTTTTCATATTTTTCAATTATTTCTTTTTTAGCTACAACTGGAACCCATTCATTTTTTTCATTTGGCTTATCGTTTAGATAAGTACTAACCTCAAAATAATGCGTTGCCTTTCCCTCTGTCTTTTCCTTTTTTTCTTTCATATCTAAATTAACCCACTCAGAACCATTTGCATCTAGATAAGCAATTAGCTTGTTTAAATCTTTTCTACTAAATGCAACCTTTGGTAAAATTCCAAATTGCGTCTGTAGAATACGGCCTGCGCCAACATAAATTTTGTCCATTGTTTTTTATTTGTTTATTTTATTTAAAATTTCTCTTTGCTGTTTCCAACGCTTCCTGTTCTGTTTCAGCGCTTCCGGTATCGTATGTATGACCTTCGCAATACCAATAAAGATAATCGCCAGCTGGCCCTAAAAATACGCCTATAGAACCTAAAGGCATATCCTTAGTAAAATAAAGTCGTTTGGCCTGATCTCCTAAAAAAACTGTCATATCAATTCGTCAAGTTTAGCGTTATTGCTTATTGATTGCAAAATAAACAATTTCCAAATCTTATTTTTTGTTTTGGCGCCAACTGTTGACTCTTCAACGTATCTGCTAGTTAAACGTAATTCCTTTCTAACGTCCTGCTCGATTTCCTCGACGTTAAATAACCAAGGCTTTAAAATTCCTTTTTCTTGGAATCTGTTAAACCAATATATACCCCACTCCGCCAGATGTCTGCACGTCCCAGTTTCTTTTGCGTGCTGATAATTTTCTTTAAATGTCTGCTTTCCAATTTCATTCCAATGGGCAATTTCCTCTGGCGATTGTTCGCGGTCTTTATTGTGGAGGTTTTGTATCTCCATAACGATTTGACTTTGGTGATGCTGGTAATACTGGTTAATCCAAGTATTTACCGTCTTTTCGTTAACGTGGTAAAAATCGCCGTATTGTCCTCGCATTCCAGCTTGTAAAATGTAGTCAACTCTTTCGTCAGTCATCCAGCCGTATTTTTTAAATAAATCGTTTAGGCAATTAATAAGCTCCAAGGCTTCTTCTTCTTTGTATTCCTTAAATTGCTTTAAACCGCAAACAAATTCCATTTTTTTTAGGTGTTTTACGATTGTCTCTTTCATTGTTCGTTTTGTTTTGATTGTTCCTTTTCCCTTTGCATATCCTGGTAAATCTTTTCAAAGATGTTTTCGATTTTTGGTTTCTCTTGAGGTTTGTAATTAGTTTGATTTGTTTTAGGCTGGAAATTAATTGAATTTTTGACGTAAAAATTAAAATCCCTTTTTAAATCTTGAATCGCTTTAAACTCCTTTCCTTCATTTACTGCTAAATACTCATTTAGGTATTTATTCAATTGCGCTTGGTCTATTCCGTGAATTGTTTTTAACTGGTTAACAAAAGGAACTTGCATTGGTAATTCTTTAAAAAATTCTGTATCTATAATATATTTATTTAAAATTATTTCATTCTTTAATTCTTTTACTTCTTTAGTTGGTTTCACTTGCGTTTCGTCTGCGTTTCGCCTGCGTATCATTTGCGTTTCACTTCCGTTTCGCTCACCTTGGTAAGTATCATATTTACAGATAGTTAGCCGTGTCGTAACCGTTTCGTTTTTTAGCTCAATCATTAAATCTTTTTCTAGCATTTTTAAAAACCTAACTACTTTAGATTTGTTAATTTTCCAGCGATTTGCCCAGGTATCGTAACTATAAACAACTTGTCCACGATCAACTTCAATTAATTGACCTTTTATTAACACCCTTTTTGATTCAATATTGGCTTGCATTAAAATGTCTAACCACCACTTAAGATAATTTGGATTATCCCAAATCCAGTGATCTGTTAATTGCCTATGTACTTTTATCCAGCCTGCCATAAAATAAAAAGGCCCTTTCGTGTCGGAGTCGAAGGGCCTAGTGGTTTTCACCTATGAAACATTTAAGGCTCCGACCTCTCAAATGTCTCTTATTAATACAAAGATAATCTTTTTTATATTATCCAACCAAATAAAGCTTGCGTAAGTGCGAATAAACGCAATTATAAGACAAGTTCATTTTAATTGCTATAGCTTTAGTAGACCAGCGATCTTTCCATAAATCTACAATTTGTTCTACTTGTTCTTCAGTCACTTTTTTGCCCATCATTTATACTCAAAATTGCCCAACGCTAAGAAAATATCTGGCAACTCTTTTATCGTTAATAGTTACCATATCAGTCACCACCGGTAAACCTTCGTTTCTTAAATTAGCTATTCTAGCCGAAAGCCTAAAGCATCCAAAGAGGTTTAAAGCATCCATTGGAGTAATTGATTTGCCATTTAAAAGCCAAGCTTTTATTAAGGCATTTTGAGATTCTGTTTTCATAAGTCGTTTATAAATTTAATAGTGTCCAGGTAAATTTTAGTAAATTCTTGCTCAGATATTTCCTCAATATTAGTAGGCTTTAAATGCCAGGAAACATAGCGAATATGCTCAACTCTTATCGAAGGGTATAACTCCAAAGCTAAGACTGAATCATAAGTAGTATAAAAGTTAGTAACTTTTAAAACCGTTGTATCATTAACAAGCTTGTAATAATAGTACTTGTCTAGTACAAAGAATCTTGGCAATTCTATTTCAGACTCAACTTCAATCGAATGCTTTGCTAAAACTTTGACATTTTCCATAGGTGTGTTTTTTTAGTTCATTAATTTAATTCCAAGTAAGTAGCCTAGCGCAAAGATTGGCGCAAAGGCTAGAATCGCGTAAATAATTTTTGCAAGTGTTTTCATAAGTGTTTTAGTTAATTGTTAAGTAAATCTAAGAAATAAATAATAAATGCAAAATATTTAAACCATTTTTTTTATCAAATCTCTTTTAAAGGCCTCTTCGACCAAACGATTAATTCGGTAATAAGGTAGGTTTAAATCCTCTGC
>Ga0194134_10001540_pt1 | contig 29982 bp, 19 predicted proteins | sample TA2KigOff0mmetaG_FD_148602 | JGI IMG/M metagenome (GOLD analysis project Ga0194134, IMG submission 148602) | Freshwater microbial communities from Lake Tanganyika, Tanzania - TA2015056 Kigoma Offshore 0m | ecosystem: Environmental > Aquatic > Freshwater > Lake | place: Tanzania: Lake Tanganyika... | reverse complement strand
ATATGGGTCAAGGTCGTTACCGGATATTCAACACATACCATTTCGGGAAATGGAACCACGCTCACCACCGAATTCCGGGATGCACATAACAATGTTGTTTATTCATTTCAATTGGCACATAATTAAGCAGTGACCGATGACGACGATGACTTATTGTCTCAATGTCTCAATGTCACAATGTCTCAATGTATCAGCGTAATTACCGCATATATTAACGCACGCCGAGAGATGTCATATATATTTTTAGAATTTATAATAGCCGGGCCTTGTCCCAGCACGATGGTTTGCGGCGTGTTTTTAAATGTAACATACGCCGCTTCTATGCGATATGTTTGGTCATACAAATAAATCTCAACATATTGCGTGTTAAATAATTCGGCTATATCCACATTGACAGCGATGTATATATCATTATTTGCTTCAATCGTGATGTGGCTCGGCAAATCGGGATTACACTTTACAATGAGGTCTCGGTTTCCAGATGTGTCTAGCGCATAATATAATTCATTGTGCCATAACGGAACATAGAACTTTTTGTCTTCGTATTTAAGGACATACACCTTGTTGTGAATGATGTCGTAGAGAGATGGATTCAAAATTATGATATTGTCTTCTCTGGTTTTTTCTTTCATTATTTCGGTTAATTTACATACATTTTCGTCGCTGATGTGTAATACATCTTGGTATTTGGTGATGTATTCGTATATTTGATGCGCGGTGTGCTTATTTAGTCTTTCAAACAGTTTGATGGATATTTCTTTTCCGTTTGATATGATGATTTTTATGATATTTTCAATTTCGGGCGTGAACCCTTGTTTCTCAGGGTCTTGATTCTCAGGGTCTTGATTCTCGGTGGTGTCTTGTTTCTCTGTGGTGTCTTGATTATCCGGGTCTTTTTTCCGGTTCAGGAAAAGCGACTGCATGAACAAGCGAAATAATGTGTCATACGCGTATCCATTTGTTTCAGTGTAGTCCATGTCAGGTGGATTATATGATGCCGATGATGCCGATGAACCCGATGATTGTTGTAATACCTGTTTTTGTAAAAGTTTATGGGCTTCATTTATTTCTTTGAATTTTAATGTTGCTTCTTCCATGTGTTCCGTGTTTTTATCGGGATGATATTTTAATGCCAACATTCGGTAATGCTTGTTTAAAATATCATTTGTCAAGGTCGCACGCAAATCAATACCTAATATATTACGTGCTTGTTTTGTATCCATGTATGTGATTTATTAAAATAAACATATAATTCTCTAAGTGATAAATCGGGCGATAGTTGTTATTGTAGTACTGTAAAAAGGTATAGGTTTTCATTAATATCTCGGTCATTGCTTGAACGGGTAGATGGTTGTTCATAATCAAATGCTCCAAAATATACCAGATACATTCATGAATATCAAGGTCGTAAATCAGCAATTCATATAACAAATCACGGAACGGCAAAAAGGTAAGGTGGGTGCCTGGGTCCAGCAATATTTCAATGATTTTGTTACACAACATTTCGTGCGGGTTCATTAATGCGTCGCACACCCCTGCCCGGAGAGATTTGATATTTGTTATTTTATGAAGCGGGGTTTTGGTGGATGTGATTTTTGTGATTTTGGTTTCAATCCCGGGCTGTATTTGTGAAAATGAATGCAGCAACGTAATCGGCTGGGTTTTAAACAGGTACGACATGGGGTTTGATGGCGTGAGTTGTGAGGTGGTTGGTATTGGAATAGCGGTATGCGATTGCTGCTGCTGCTGCTCCTGTGATGCGGCTAAACACTTATTATACATTGCCACGGTGGGGCGTTTCACGTGTATAATTTTGCAGTGGTTCAAGATGTTATTTGGTATGAAACTCAGGTGCTCTGTGATTAAAATGTATTTCAGTTTCACATTTTCGTTGTCTTGCATGTAACTGTAAAACGAATCAAGCAATTCACTGTGAATTTTGTTGAAGTTTTTACATACAATTATGGCACACGGGTCCGGACGTGCACTCACCGAATCCACAATTTTATTGTATAACTCCACCCAATACGGCATGGAATGACAGCCAAGCAGGGCTAAATCCACTTCAAAATGTATGTCGCTGAGTTTGATGAAAATCTGGCCCTTGTCTTTTTCTTTTTCTTTGTCTTTGTCTTTGTCCTTGTCGGTGTGTGCCACAGACATGCGTTTTTCATACTTTAAATCGGTGTGGCTGTATCGGCTAATACACGCCAGCACTTGACTGTACTTGCCTACACCTTTCGGCCCGTAAAATATTAGGTTCTGTAAATCAGACAGCCTTTTTGGAAATTGTTCGTATAATTTGGAGAGATGGGGGTGCAGAGAACACCGGTGGACGGATTGAACGTATTCGTCAAAATGTGTTTCAAAAAATTTCATATTTGGTTTATGGTTTATACGGGTTTATGAATGGTGGGTTTATGAATGTTTGATGTATGGGTTTATTATGAATGGTTATTGTATGGGTTTATGGTGTATTTGTCCGAGTGCGTGTTATACACAATAAACAATAATCTTTATATCTCTCTTTTATCTATTTATATAACATCAAAAACAATCATCTTCGTTCCCGCTTGTAAATAAACACAGTTTGTCATAATGTTTTTTTGTTTCTTCATAGCCACCTAAAAATGTCCCGCAATGAAACACGATTGGGAATGTTCGTGTATCTTTTCCATCATTTGCGATTGATTTTATTTTTTCTAAAAAGCCGGTTCGGTCTTCAAACAAGAAATTGTCGCACATTATGATTTTTACGGGGGTTTCTTTGGCAAGCAATTCTTTCACTTTGGTGCAGTAATAGCAGCCAGATTTGGAATAAATCGTGTATCCGTCGGCGATTGGGTCCGGGATACAACCTTCGCTGTCAGACATTGAGGGGGGAGGGAGGGAATAGTTATTATATACATACTTTTGTTTTTTTTATGTATATAATAAACGGGGTATATGAATTATGAATTATGAATTATGACTTTATTGTAAAGCCCGTTGTCCCAAAATAAAGGACGCGGACATTGCGATGCCGCATACGCCAGCATCATCCGTCAAAAGAGAGCGTTTAATGCGAACGTAACCATTTTCGCCCCATGTGGCTCCCCACGAATTCTTGACAATCCAATACGGCGTGCGGGTGCCAACGTCTGTGCCGTATCCAACAATAAGAACCCCGTGGTCTAAATTTGTTCCGCACTCATTGTCAGTCAAAACCCCCGATGAATAAAACTGGAAATACTTGGTGTCTGCTTCAATGGCAATGGATACCGGGGCCGTCGCAACCGCTTCCCTTAACACCAATTGATTATTTGCAACCACATCGGCACACCCCGAAAAACGGGCAACAACGCTACAATTCTTACAAGGGGTTCCGTCCGTATGGGTATACGGATAAGCCGCTTCGGCACACATGCCGTTATCAATGGCGTAAAAAAAGGCGTTGTCCATCAGTCCGCCGTTGCACCCATTGTTTCCATACTTCACAGAACAATCCACCAATTGTTGTTCCGAAATGCTAACCAATTTACCACTGGAAATAGCCCAAGCACCCTCCATTGCGCCAGATGAAGAAAATGACCAACAACTCCCGCACTGCCCCTGGTCCTTCACCGGGGAAACCGCGTTGTAATCCCTCCAATCAAATGACAGCGGCACAATGCGCTTGGTTCCCACAAAAGTTGAACACGACGTGGTTGTTTTGGTGTTTGATTTTGATTGCGATTTTGACTGCGATTTTGACTGCGTATTTGACTGCGTATTTGACTGCGTATCTGCGGTTTTCACTTTCAGATTCATGTACTTGGATGATTTCCCAATAAACTGGGTCTTGAATTCCTCGGGGGTCAGGTCGGCAAATTGGTTAATCCCTAACCGGTATGTGGCAGTGTCGTCGGAATTGTGGCTTAAAATCGTTCGTAAATTTGTGCAGAAAATCTCAAAACGATGGGTCAATTCAGCAATGGTGGCATACACCTTGCCGAACTGGGCTTGAAAATGCGTAAAATGCGACCACTCGTCTTTTGATGATAATGGCGATGACGAAGACGATGGTGACCCAGGAAACGATGACAAATCCACCGCCCAAATCAGACTAACACACCCTAGTAGTAAAAAAGAACGCAACATTTTATATGATGTATATGAATGTTCGGAGAGATGTATTTATGTATTTTTTGGTAATCCTATAATCCTATAATCGGTATAAAACTACAATATTATATTACATAACATTACTTACCATAATAGATAATATAGATAATACATATAATACGTAATAAATGAACCTTGCTTACGAATTGTCGCAATTTAAAACCCAGTGTATTTATTTCACGGAACCAAAACAAAACACCGTGATACCAAACAGCAACTTTATTCGCATATTGTATTCAACGCCGGATGTAATTATGACCGGGGCGTTTCTTCACATCCGGTTATACACCATTCACGTGGATAAACATTTCAATACCTATTCGTTTTCATTTGATGCGTCGTATGAACCAAATCAATTAATGATTCGCAATTTACGGTATATTGAAGAAAGCATATTGAAAAAACGGATTACTAGTAAATCCCCGTGTTATAACATCACAAATCAACTTGAAACCGGGCATTTAAATATATGGCTTTCATCCGACATTAATGAAAAAAAGAACGTACACGACTTTGTGTTGAAGATTTCGGGAATATGGGAAAATGACGCACAAAATGAATACGGGTTGACATACAAATATATTTAGATTGGAATTATATTTGGATTGTATTGGGCTAATGGCTAAGGACGCGGTTACCCATCTGTTACAAAGTTCTTCAATATGATTTCATTTAATACCATCATGACGATACATAATACGCCGAGCCCCATTGATAACCATGGGCCGTATTTAATGATTGCGTCCACTAATTTCATGTCTTCATCTGGCGTGGGGTTTGTCATTTGGCGAGTAATGTACGTGATAATGAGTATGGATTGTAATAATAATAATATATTTACACCGGTGTCAAATGTAATATAATTTTGTGGGGCATGCCCGCTGTTGATGGGTTTAGAATAAGTAATGTTTTGTAACACCACCCACGCTAAAATGGCAATCAACAATACAACCGGAAACACATTTCGTAGGGTTGTTATTGCCACAAATGAATCTTCCTTTTTTCCGTCGTATTTAGCAAATGATAATTGGACGATGACAATTAGCAGCCAAAACGCCCAAAATATGGCAAATGAATACATTATGTATGATTTAAAATACATTTGAATGGATTTTTCACTGGTTCCTTTTCCGGCGTATTGAACTGCGGAGGAGTAGTCATCCACATCGTTTGCGTTGGTCGTCGTATTGATTGGCGGCTCTTTATATGTGTATTGAAGAAGAATCTTAATTGCGATGGACAAGGTGACCAGCGTTCCGAAAATTTTATAGGCGGGTATTAAATCATTTTTGGATGCTTCTCCCTTGGATGAGTCGGAGGAGAAGAATTTATTGGGTTTGTTTTCTGACATCGTAATTTTTATATAATTTATAAATTTACAAAATAGTATTGCTAATATGTAGATAGAAATAAAAAGAAGTATATAATATACATTAAAATGTCATATAATAACGACCACCATTTGATTACCCGAGAGCAGACATATGTGTTGGACCGTAAATTTGTAACTATCCATTCCGAGGACAGGGATGTGAAGAAGTGGCCCAATTCCAATCATTTTGAAATATTTCTTCCTCAAACTTATAATAATGTTCAATCACTTAAATTGATTGAATGTAATTTCCCATCCAATAATTACACCTTTTCAACGGATTATCAAAATACTAAGTTGTCATTTAGGGTGGTTCCGTCGGCCAGAACAAGTGGAATAAATACAACGATATATTATTATTTAAATATCAACGCCGCGCAGGTGTATACCATTACAATTCCAGATGGCTATTATACTGCGCCACAGTTGGCAAGAGAGATAGAGTATCGCATGAACAAGGCGGTGTCTGACTATTTGTATGAGCCTTCGCCCGGCGTGCATCCGTTGAGTTATGAAGACGCGCAATACACGCATTTTAAAATGTATTACGACGAAGTTGGTCAAAATCTATGGTTTGGAAATAAGTATGATTCGTTTTTCTTGTCTTTTAACCGGCAAGAAATGTATGAACTCGGAAATTGCGAGCAACCAAATGTATGGGCGCGGTATGCCAAATGGGGATTACCATATTATTTGGGGTTTGCTAAACAAGAATACGCGGCTACATCCACCACATCCGCGGTGCGTTTTAATTACAGCGACACCCCCGTTTGGATGAGCCCGGACCAAAATGTCCCGCTTGGTTCAACACCCAGGTGCTTTTATGTGAAATCGCCATCCACGGTTGGCATTTTTGGAGAGACGGCGATGTATATGGAATTAGACAAATACAATTCTATGGATGAATTGGTGCCGTTTTCGCAAGGCACCACCAATATGTATAATAATGATTACAACGGCACAGTTAATGCCGCATTTGCCAAAATCCCCATTACTTCGTCAGCAAACACCGAATTTTTTGACAGCACGAACGTTAATTTAGTGAATTTCTCGCATTTTTATCCGGTCATTGATAAATTAAGGAAATTAAAGTTCAAATTTCGGTACCACGATGGGCGATTGGTGGATTTCAAGAATGCCAACTTTACATTCACCATTGCCGTCAACTGTCTGCGAGACGAGATTGCGAGAGATATGAAGTTGCGTAATCCCAGCGGCGCACATTGATTTTAACCCCATCTTTTTTTCACATATTTGGGTGCCGTTTTTGCGGCGTCCAATTGTGCCATAACAAATTCATAAAGTTCCTTTTCGGCGCACTTTATGTATCCATCCGGGTGTTTGAAGGTTTTCAGAGAGATGAATTCCGGTTTGTGCATTTCAAAGGTTTTGTAATACAAGTAGTCCCCGTACTTCCCATTTCGGATGCTTATGTCTTCATTCACTATGCGCACAATGGGGCCTTGTGCTACCGCAAGACCTTGTTCTATGGTTTGTTGCTGCGATGGCGATGACGTTTGTTTCAATTGACACACGTAATTCCGTAAAAAGGTTTCGCATTGTATAAAGGTTGTTGGCAACGGATTCACGCCCTTTAATGAAACATTTTGAGACCCCCATGTTAAATATGGCCCGTATTTGCCGTGTTTATACACGATGTCATTCCCTTGGAATGTGCCGAGATAGCCCGCTGGTTTGGTTCGGTCGGTTTGTATTTCACCCGTATCCAAAATTTCATTCAAGGTGTAGCGTCCTTCTTTGAGTTTCATATAATCCAAATCCGGGCGGACTTTTTTGAATGAAACCCCGGCATCAGGGTCGTCGGGATTTGTCATACATTTTATCACCGGCCCGTGCTTGCCAATAATGTAGGTGTGCGTTTCGTCAATCTTCACATCTTCCTTGATTACGCCCGTTTCTTTGAGAGATGCGATTAAATTGTTTATTTCAGAATGACACCTCCCGCATAACGCGTGCCAAACGACATTCCCGGTTGTTATTTCGTCTAATTCATCCTCCATTTTCTTGGTGTAATCGTATTCAAAGAGAGATGCGAAATGCGACAATAAAAATTCCACCACCATTACGCCCACGGGCTGGATGACTAATTTATTTTTTTCATTGCCGATGTCACGCATTTCCGTTGTTTCTTTTATGGGGGCGGCGGCATCGTGCGGGTTGTATTCAAAGTCAACACACGATATGCTTCGCCCGCATACATCCTGTTTTTTAACATAGCCTCGTTCTTGTATTTTGTCTATTAAACTGGAAAATGTGGACGGGCGTCCAATGCCTTTTTTTTCTAACATTTGAACCAAGCCGGCTTCTGTGAAGTGGGATTTTGTGTTGCGGTATGCCGCTCTTGCGGTTATTTTATGAAGAGGAACACTGGGTTGGGGAGAGATGGACACCAAATACTGATATTGTGAATTGTCTTCTTCTGTTTTTTTTATGGAGGCGGGGGTTTCATCCACTAATTTCCAACCCGACGAAATTAATTGGAAGGCGGTGTATTTAAATTGATGAAGGTATTTTGGCGAGACAGATGCGCATGAGGATACGGAGTCTGACACGTCGGATGATGTTTTGTTTTTGTTTTTGTTTTTGTTTTTTGAAGAAGACGAAGACGAAGACGAAGAAGAAGAAGACGAAGAAGAAGAAAGAGAGATGGTGGCAACAACCGACTTATACACCGCGTCCGGCATGCAACTTTCAACGGTGTTTCGCCATATAAGATAGTATAAACGGTGGTCCCTCGGATGGTAGGTTGCCGGTAAATGCTGACAGGATACGTCGGTGATACGAATGGCTTCGTGTGCGCCGGACTTGACTCCTCCTTTACCATTAATACCACCGCCGTCTTTATTGACCGCCGGCCAACGCCCTTGAATATACGCCGACATTTTTTCTAAAAATTCGGCGGAATATGAAGTAGAGTCGGTTCGCATGTAGGTTATGTAGCCGCCTTCATACAATGTTTGCGCTATTTGCATGGTGTCTTTGGGCGAAAAATGGAGTTCATTGTTTGCGCATTGTTGTAGCGTGCTGGTTGTGAATGGAGTCGGTGCCTTTTTCACACTCTGTTTTGGTTCGGCGGCAAGAGACAGCGCGTATTCATAATTCCCAGTTTTAAGGTCGTCCAAGAAACACCGCATTTCATTGGTATCCGTGAATTCGTGGTTCAATACAAACGGCAGGGTCATACTTGTAAAATAGCCAGTTGTAACATACGCAACATTTCCGGGCGACCGTTCAATGTCTTTGTTGTTTTCATACACAAGGCGCAAGGCTGGGGTCTGACACCGACCCGCCGATAACCCATTTTCAAATGTATGGGATATGTAATTCCATAAAATAGGGGAAACCTTATATCCTACAAGTAGGTCTAGCACTTGACGCGCTTGTTGAGCATGCACTACGTCCATATTAATGGTTCGGGGGTTGACCACCGCGTGTTTCAATGCCGATGCCGTAATTTCATTGAATGTAATGCGTTTCGTGGAATTGATTGGCAGCCGGAACGCATCACATATGTGCCAGGCAATGGCTTCCCCCTCTCGGTCATCATCCGACGCTAAATACACGTTTTCATAACCGCCGCACTCTTTTATGGCGGACCGGATTTTGGCGATTTGTGCGGCTTTTTCACTCATCGCGGTAAATGTGGGTTCAAAATTGTTGTCTAGATTGACGTCTTTTAACCCGTGTTTAATTTCACGAATGTGCCCAAAACTGGCAATACATTTGTATCCTGCCCCCAAATAAGATTCTATTTTTTTACATTTAGCGGGAGATTCCACTATGAGTAATTTCATTTTATCTGGGGCTGGGTTGGATTCGGCGGCTGGGATGACGGGTTTTATCATGCTACTATGCGCCGGGGCGTTTTCATACGGGTTTTCTTTTGCTTTTTTTTTTACAATATATGGTCTTTTGGTCTTTGGCTTAATTTCACACGACATTTCTTAGAACAAAGATATAGATTGTAAAACAATGGATTTATATTGATTTTTAATTTTCAGAGAGAGGAGTCTGCTTGGCCTTGTAGTCTTTCCATGATATTTTTACTGGGGCGGGCTTGGACAACTGTTTTTCCTTGCGTTTTTGTTCTTCATCCAGTTTTTCGGACTTTTTAAGCGCGCTGTCCACGTAAATCTTTTTCAATAATTTTCCAACTTCAAACGAGCCTTCATGCTGGTCCATTTTTCCGTCTTCAATCATTTTTAATACCGCAATCAATTGAAATAAAATAGGAAGGTCAATTTCATCCTTTTTAACTTTGTTGAAAATGTCGGTATAATTGTTAAATAGAAAATTGCAACGACTTACGCACATTGTGTCAAACTGCGATGCGTTGGATTTAGCCAACCTAGAATACTCCTTTTTTAGATTTAACAGCGTTAATACGTCGGAACGAATTGCGTCGCTGTGTTTTAATTGACGAATTGTTTCTGTTTGGTCAACCGTTTCGTTTGCGTTAATCATTTTTTGAAGTTGGATTCTCTCCATTTCATTCATATTAGGCATGGCTGGCTTTGGTTTTTTATAATATATTTTGTTTTATTATATTTATTAACTTTTATACGCAGAGTATATATACATTTTTTAATTTTTTTATTTTTATTTTTTATTTTTAAATAAATGTCAGAACCTGGACCTGGACCTGTTGATGAATTAAATGGAGGTAAATATGCGGCGCCACCAATTGTCGTAAATGGCGGTCAAACGCCAGATAAACTTATGAATGCGAACCAAACTGCCGGTAAAGAATTAAATATGGTGAATCAATTAAGTGGCGGAAAGAAAAGCCGCCGCCGCCTCCGCCGCCGCAGCAATTCAAAGAAAACCGCAGTTCGTGGTCGCAATAAAAATAACACACGTAACGTATTGAGAAAACGAATGAGCAAGCACTATCATTTTATTGGAGGCAATGACGGCGGTGGAGGCAACGGAGGAGGCGGCATAACAGTTCCACAAGTCGGGGCTTCTTGTACGTCCGGACCCAATTGTCCCGGTGCGATGAATGCGGGTTTCATAGCAACCGCAAATCAAGCAAATGAAAACTCGTCAAATGACGGGTATGTGGGGGTGGGTGGTAAGGGTAAAAGAAGAAAAACGAGAAAAACGAAAAAATGTGTAAAGAATTAGAAGAAAAATGATTGTTTTTATATGACAATAGTATAACAAGTGGTTGGTTGTTGTTTTTGTTTGTTGTGAAATAAAAAAAATGAAAGTAAGCGATATTTTAATAACCATAATCATCATAATTATATTTCTTGGTCTGTATGTGTCTAATGTTTTAGCAATTGGGATTAAAAAGGTTCAGGACAATTGGCCGGTGTATCGGTGTAGCCCGACTGTCATGCCGTTTGCTGGAATATTTGGGTATGATGTAGGAGATAATTTCAATCAATGTATGCAAACAACTCAAACAAGTTACATGGAATACTTGATGTTGCCAATGAATTATATTTTGAAGTTGGTGGGGAATGTAGCAAGTAAGATTGTCAGCGATATAAACAGCGTGCGCGGGGTGATGGACCGCTTGCGCAATCAAGTAATGAGCATTATCCAGAACACATTTGGTGTGCTGTTGAACATTGTCATCGGGTTTCAAAAAATCATCATTAGTTTGAGAGACTTGATTAATAAATTAGTGGGCGTGGTTATGACGCTGTTGTATATTTTACAGGGGGCAATGTTTACCATGCAAAGTTTGTGGAATGGTATTAACGGCAGTTTGGTAAGGTCATTGAGCAGTGGATAAGTGGATAAGTGTATTGTATTTTGTAGTATAATAGTTGTATTGTATTTTGTATTTTGTAGTATAATAGTATATATATAACACAAAATGAAACAAGAACGTGGTTTAATTATGGCACTTCATTCCGCATTGATTGCGGCGGTTATTTACGCGGCGATGCGGTTTATGAATGTGGACCCCCTTGTTGCGGAAGACCGCAGTTTGGTGATATTTGCTGTATTACTTTTTTATATGATTGTATTTGGCCACAACATGCCAACAAGTATAAATAAAAACATTGCGATTTTTTAGACAACGAACAAGTATGGATTATTTAGAGAGAGTTTGGGCGGTGGCGGATGTAAAAAGGAAAATAAATGTATATGTATATGTAGAAGTTGCGATTGGGTATGCCTCTTGTAGAACAAATCCAAAAAGTATTTCAAGGAATTATAGAAAATATTAACAAAAATGACGAAAAAGTAGAAGAAAAACTAAAAAAATTTAACTCGCTGGACCCTGCCGCCAAACGATTGCGACCAACCGAAGTGTTTTATGACATTCGTGAATTATACGGGCCTTCCACTTATATGTCTCGGTATGGTGCCGACTTTTTAAAGGCAGCCGGAATTATATTTGTGGTAACGGTTGGTGTCACATTTGTGAAATTAAGTGGGGACATAAACCAAATCCGCGAAAATTGGCCGCAAGAACGGTGCAAACCCACTATCATGCCGCTTGCCGGATATATTAATGCTCCGCGCGGGACTTCGCCCATGAATTACACCATTGAGAATTTTAACATATGCACGGTGGAAATGATAAATTCGGTGTTTAATAAGGCGGTGGAGTTTGTGTATTACATCATTTCCCAGATTATTTCCGTTTTTCGGAATGCCGTGAATTCGTTGAACAAAATCAGGGCGTTGTTGGACCGCATGCGCCAGGCATTGAAAGAAATATTTGAAAAGTTGTTTAACATCATTTTGAATGTCATTATCCCGGTTCAGACCATCCTTATCAAGATGTTTGACTTTATGAAGAAAGTGCAGGGTATGTTGATTACCTTTATTTACACGTTGATGGGAGCGTATATGACCATGGTGTCATTAGTGGGTGCGATTTTTGAAATTGTTGTTATTATTTTGATAGTGATGGCAATTGTTATTGCGATTTTATGGGCACTGCCGTTTGTTGGTTGGGTATACGCGTTGGCAATGACGATTGTATTTTTATTGATTGCTATACCGCTGATTATTATTGGGGTGTTTGCGGGGCAAGTTATGAAACGGCGAGGAAGTTCGGTTCCAAGAGTGAAATAGATTGGAGATTGGATAGGATAGGATAGGATAGGATAATTGTATTGTATATTTTTTGTAAGTATATAATATATAATTTAGGAATAATGGAATACAAGTTGTTCGGCGTTAAATTTCGTCTTGAAGTTGTTTTGATTTGCCTTGTTTTAGGTATTATCATCGGTGCTAACCTGTTTTGCGGGTTTTCTATGAAGCACTACATTGAGGGCATGAGTGATGCGGGTGCTGAGGCTGGTCGTCAGCAAAGGGCGGCTACCGCACAAAACAGACAGGCCAGTGGCTCCAATCCAAACGCAAATTTTTGCAAAAATCCTCGCAATAAGAATGACGCCAGATGTAAGACGGCGGCTTAATGTATAAGTTAGCGTTAGTGTTAGTGTTTGGTCTGGAAGTTTGGTCTGGGTCTTTAAGTTAGAAGGGATTGAATGATTTATTAGATAATGCGATAATGATAAATATTTTGTCTATTTATTATTATATACAATCAACTATACATTATGGAGTTTAAATTATCCGGACTTAGGTTTCGTTTAGAAGTTGTGATTATAACTATTGTTTTGGGTATTCTTTTAGGGGCACATTTGTTTTGCGGATGTTGCCGCTATCCCATAACCGACCTCTTTTCATTTGGAAAGAAATTTCATCTTCACGAGGGTTATACTGTTTCGGCCAACGACCAGGAGAATGTGGCAGAAGCAACCAAGGATATTATTTCCGCAAACAAGCAGTTGATGAACCAAAAAAATGGGGTTAAGGAAGTTATGACAAAACTCAGCGAAGGTCTGGGGTTGTTGGGAGGCGACAAGAAGAATTCAGACGAAGTTGCCCCCCACGAAGAAAGCATTGCCGAAGGCATGCAAACCATGGGTGCGGGATTGAATGATACCAATAATGCCGATGTTGCGTCTAGTTGGATAACCAAGGCGGTGTCATATTCGTCCGAATTGGGATATATGGATTCTGTTAAGAAGGGTATGGCGGCGGTTGGCACCCCGGTTCCCCTTCCCGAAGGCGAGTTGTTCTTTTTTAGCCAGAATCAATTTAAGCCGGAATGCTGCCCCGGGCCGTATACCACCAGCACCGGTTGCGCTTGTATGACTTCCGAACAGTGGAATTATTTGAATTCACGCGGCGGAAATCGTACCGGTAATACTGAATTCTAAATATCTAATACAAAACAAAACAAAAGACCAAAAGACACTAATGCGTTATGCGATAACATCCGAAAAATCATGGAGATATGGCATGGAGCCGTGTTTTACGGGCATTGGGGATATGGCGGGCACGTCGTCTGTAACAGGTAAATATGTGGAAACATTGTGAATGGGACCGTGTATTAAAACGTGCAATACTGATAATAGTTGACTTGCGCCACCAAATATGTGCCACAATGGATGTAAGTACTTAAAATTTATTAGTTTGGTTCTATCTGCGAAAAAACAAATAGAACCTAATCCAATACAAATTCCGCTTAGATATGAAAACATTGTTCCGCCTTTGATAGACGCATAAAAGGTGAGTGGTAATAAAAACGCCCCGGTAATTGCTGCGATTGCTACCGATTTTTGCAAGAAAATAATAAAAACACAGATAAGTATAAATATTACTGTCAAGTATATTTCAATGCGAACACCAAATATGGATAACAGTAGTGCGGACCAGGTTATAATAGAAAACCCGCAATCAAGGCAGCCGATATATACAGTCATTGTTGTGTGATATATTATTGAAAATACACCGAGAGCAATACACAAATAAATGGTGATGAGGAGTTGTTTTGGGTATCCGTCATTTTTACGCCAACCCAGCCACCATTGAGAGATTGGTATAAAGAGTGTAAAAAACACTAGGTGATAAAATGGGCTGGTTACTGCTGCCCAAAACTCGGATATGTGGGGAGAAACTGTGTATTTTGGCTCTTGGGTAGTTTGGACCACTTTTCTACAATAAAAACAATCTTCGTAGCACTGTGGTTTTTCTATTAATTTTACAAGTTCTTCCTTCAATTCTGGCGTTTTTGCTGCGGAACCTATAAATCGTTTAAATAATTGATACAATTTATCCGTTTTTTTTTCATTTTGTAATTCTTTGGATAAGGATACAGGGTCTTTGGATACGGATACAGTGTCTTTGGATAAGGATACAGTGTCTTTGGATACGGATACAGTGTCTAATTTTTTTGATACGGGGTCTAATTCTTTGGATAAGGATACAGTGTCTTCTGAATTAGTGGTTTCTGAATTAGCGGTTTCTACATCTGGTTCTGAATGAGTAATAGTTTCCGATTGTTCTTTAATTTCATCTTCATCAACCATTTTGTTTTTTATTTTTTTATTTATACTATTTTGAAACAATAATTGGAAAAAAACCGAATAAATAAAAAAGTATTTATTTTACTTTACTTTACTTATAATCAAACATAAACATAAACATAAACAGAAACACAATCATAAGACACAAGACACATCCATTAGATATATAAACTCATTGGCGCGCTATGAAACTTTGATTCCACTTTTTTGATTAGTTTACCTACATTTTCAATGCTTACGGTGTACGGGAATTCAACTACCATATTCATTTCCTTGTCAAACATTTCCTTTCCATTGGAAATAAGCCGAAACAAATTCAGTTTTGTGTGAATAATTTCAAGACATCTTTTCAGATTTCGCACGCCTTCTTCACCATCCGTCATATGTTCCACGATATATTCAATCACTTCATCACTAATCACAATGTCCCCGGGCGCAAATCCGACTTCTTTACATATTTTTGGTATCAAATAATTTTGGGCGATTTGCGTCTTGTCCTTCTTGCTATATCCGTTGGCTTCAATCCGATACATTCTGTCAAGTAAGATGGGATTAACTCGGCTGGCGTCATTATAACTAAATATAAACAAACACTTGCTTAAATCAAAGTCAATTTCCGCAAAGTATTTGTCGTGAAACGACGCGTTTTGAGATGAATCTGTCAAATGGGTTAATATTCCGGCAATTTCTTCGCCTTTTGCCGTTTCACTAATTTTATCTAATTCATCAAAGTATATCACTGGGTTCATTGAGTTACAGTGTATCAATATATCCACGATTTTACCCCAGGTGCTGCCTTCGTATGTGTAAGAATGCCCTTCTAAGAAACTGCTGTCGGTCGCGCCGCCTAACGCAATAAACGCAAAATCACGGCCTAATATTTTACTGATGCCGTCTTTTACGAGTGAGGTTTTACCGCAACCCGGTTTTCCGTGAATGGCGATTGCGGTTCCCATCGCATCTGGGTTTGAAATCCATTGTCCAAGCATTTGCATGACTTGGAGTTTGGCATCCGTCATTCCATACACCGCCGAATCTAGGATTTGTTTGGCATTGTTCATAAAACCGCTGCACTTTTCAATGCCGTCGTTCATTGTAATCGGGAGTTGTTTCAGATTGTTAAATGGTATTTTCATAAAAGTATCCACCCAATTTTTTATTTTGTAGTATTCGCCGCACCCCGGCTCCATTTGCGACAATGTGGATATTTTACGAAGGGCAATTGCTTTATACTTGGTTGGAATGTTAGATTCCAGCAGCGTGAGGCGATACGGCTTTTCAATCAATGATATTTTATGAACTTTTTCGTATTCATTGATGATTTGCGTTTGCTTTTCAAGAGACATCTGCTCTACAAAATATTTGAGGTCATTTGTGGAGTTTTTTCGGAGAAGCAGTTTGCGAAATGTCCGGATGTTTGTTTTTTTTACCTTTTTTAGCGCGTTTGTTCGCCTTTCTTTCAGTCGCTCTTCTTGTGCCACTAATGTAATAAGAGACCGTTTTGCAACCGTGTTTTTCGGGTCGGAATCCAGCAACGCACTGAGCGCCTTTTTTGCTGATTCTATTTGTTGTTTTTCTTCGTCAAATAGCGCAATCAACTCGGAAATATTGAGTTTTTCTGAGTTTTGAAACACGCATTCCTGTTTATTCGGAGAGGAGCGGCGTTGTCTTTTACTTCCACAACACGATTTTTTTGTTTTTTGTTTGTCGGATTTTTTAGTTGATTTTCTTTTTTGATTTCTCGTTTTAACCATTGGCATATCGTCATCGCCATCATTGTCATCATTATCGTCATCATTGTCTTCATTGTCTTCATTGTCTTCTGCGTCTTCATTATCGTCGTTTTCATCGTCTTCGTCTTCTGCGTCTTCATTATCGCATTCAGGGTCCCATGTTTCATCGCTATCATCATCTGTGTCTTCTTCATCATCATCCATATCGTCGTCGTCGTCTTCCGTATCGGATGAATGAATTGTTTCGGACTCATCGTCATCGTCTTCGTTTTCGTCGTCGTCTTCATAATCTTCTTCTTCATCATAATCTTGATAATACGCATTCTTGTTTTTCTTTTTAGGGTCAATCGCAATTATAATATTAAATATTCCTTTTTGTAGTTCTTTTGCTGCTTTGTTTGTCATTTTCATACCATTTTTCAATGGAATGGTTCCAATGACATCGTCGTCTGAATCAACCTCGGTTTCATCCTCACTGTTGTCGTTTTTGTCTTTCTTATCATTTTTGTCTTTCTTGTCGTTTTTGTCTTTCTTATCATTTTTGTCGTTTGTAATGCGCTCATTTTTAGCCTTTTGTTCTTCGTATTTCACTTTTTCCATTGCGTGTTTTGACGGAAACAATGAAGCGAGCATTTTTGTAAAAGCAACGCGGTCGCTTGCCTCTTTCATGGTTTGCTCGTCGTCTTCTGAATCCGTTGAACCGTTGTCAGAAGGAGGTGGTTGCTTGGGTTCATTGTCATTGTCGTTATGCTTCTTGTATTGCTTTTTTTTGTCATTGCCGGCTTTTTTGTTTTTTTTGGTGTCATTTGATTTAGGAAATTGCTTCATAATGATGGGCATTTGTAATACAGGTGATTACTTACATCTATATATTTTTGATTACGAATCAATTTTTTTTATTTTTGGATTGGATTGGATTATTGGATTGTAGGATTGTATTGTAGGATTGTATGATTGGATTGGATTATAGGATTAGGGATCGGTAGGGGAGGGGTAGGGGGGGGGGCGAAAAAAAATTGAAAACAAATCTAAATATATTTACTGTATATAAGAAAGACCTACGGTTTTACGGTGAAATTGAATGTCAGAAGTAAAGCAGCAAAATAAATTCGGTATTGTATCAAGAAATAATGTATCAAAAATTGTTGGAATTCAGTTCAGTATTTTGTCTCCCGAAGAAATCCTCAAAGGTTCAGTTGCCGAAATCACCAGCCGTGACACCTATGTGAATAACAAGCCGGTCATTGGAGGATTATTTGACCCCCGTCTTGGACCACTTGACCCCGGAATGATTTGTCCTACCGACGGTCTTGATTATATGCAATGCCCCGGTTATTTCGGGCACATCAAATTAGCGCGCCCGGTGTTCTACATCCAATACATGTCCACCATTGTCAAAATACTAAAATGCGTATGTATTCAGTGTAGTAAACTGCTTATCAGCAAGGAGGCGCACCGTCAATTTATGAAACTGAGCCCCGATGAGCGCTGGATTCAAGTCAGTCAACTCGCAATGAAGGTGAAACGCTGTGGTGAAGATACCGAAGATGGTTGCGGTTGTTTGCAGCCAAAAAAGATACACCGCAAAGACGGGTTTGCCAAATTATATGCGGAATGGGAGAAATCGGTGGAAGGCGAAGAAACCGCCGCAGAAGAAAGTGGTGACAACAATGTGGTATTGAAACTAACTCCCGAAGTTGTGTTGAAAATATTTCGGCGCATTTCCGACGAAGATGTGGAATTTATGGGATTTAGTCCCGTGTTTTCTCGCCCCGATTGGATGATTTGTCAGGTTTTAGCGGTTCCGCCGCCCGCAGTTCGCCCTTCTGTGAAAATGGAGGGGTCGCAACGCAGTGAAGATGACATAACCCACATTATTGTAAGTATTATCAAGGCAAACAACACTTTACAGGAGAAAATTCGTGATGGCGCAGCAACCAACATCATTGATGACTGGCATATGATGCTTCAATACTATGTTGCCACCCAAGTGAATAACAATATTCCGGGGGTTGATGCGGTGGCGCAGCGTTCTGGACGGCCATTGAAATCAATCACGGAACGGCTAAACGGAAAAGGTGGTCGGGTTCGTGGCAATTTAATGGGTAAGCGTGTGGATTTTTCGGCCAGGTCGGTCATTACCCCCGACCCCAATTTGTCTATTCGGGAACTCGGTGTTCCGCTTAAAATTGCGAAAAGCATTACCAAGCCAGTGGTCGTAAATGATAGAAATAAGAAATTTCTCACAAAGTTGGTTAGGGCGGGGCCCGAAGAATACCCCGGCGCAAAAATTCTGGAACGAAAGACGGGGGAAAGCATATCGTTGCGTTATGCCGACCGTATGAACATTGCGCTGGAAAACGGAGACATTGTTCATCGCCACATGATGGATGGTGACGCCATCTTGTTCAATCGTCAGCCCACCTTACACCGCATGAGTATGATGTGCCACATTGTTCGCGTGATGTATCAAGGCGACACATTTCGCATGAATGTTGGTTGCACAAAACCATACAATGCGGACTTTGATGGCGACGAAATGAATATGCACATGCCACAAGACGACGAGTCTGAAATTGAACTGCGAAATTTAGCAGCAGTTCCATACCAATTAGTAAGTCCCGCTAACAACCAGCCAATTATCGGTATTTTTCAGGATTCACTCATCGGGTCATACCTTTTCACAAAAGAGGAAATCAAATTTAATCCAAGACACGCAATGAACATTATTGCGGCATATCCCAAGTTGAACGAAGCGCTATTCAAGTCGGGAGACGATGTTTCCAATTTTGAAATATTGTCCCAGATTATACCGCCGTTGTCGCTGAAATACAAGACCAAGCAGTTTGACGAAGAAAATGACGATTACGCGACATCCAACAAGGTGCTTGAAGTGAGAGCCGGTAAGTATAAACGAGGCCAAATTGATAAAGCCGTGGTTGGTTCCGGAAACATGGGTCTTATTCAGCGTGTATGTAATGACTACGGAAATATGGCCGCAGCGGACTTTATTGACGGTCTTCAAAATGTAATCACGGAGTTTATGAAGACAAACGCGTACAGTGTTGGTATTAGTGATTTAATTGCAAACAAGGCAACCAACAATCAGATTGCCGAGCAAATAACTAAGAAGAAGATTGACGTGAAAAAGATTATTGACGAAGTCCATCTCGGTATCTTTGAAAATAAAACAGGACGCAGCAACGAAGCGGCATTTGAAGACCGCATATCAAATATATTGAACTCTGCTGTTTTAGAAGCCGGTAAAATTGGTCTTAAAAGTTTGAATAAGAATAACCGATTTGTAAATCTTGTAAAGTCGGGTTCAAAAGGAAATGACTTTAACATTTCACAGATGATTTCTTGTCTTGGGCAGCAGGCGATTGATGGAAAACGAATTCCATACGGTTTTGAAAACAGAACGCTTCCGCATTTCAACAAGTTTGATGACACGCCATTAGCCCGTGGATTTATTGAAAGTTCGTTTATTTCTGGATTGTCGCCAGAGGAGATGTTCTTTCACGCACAATCTGGTCGTATTGGTCTCATTGATACCGCGGTTAAATCTGTTACATGGGAAACCCCGGTCATTGTGGTTGAAAATAATGAACCCAAATATGTTAAAATTGGTGAATGGATTGATGGACTATTAGATTCTAACCTAGAAAAAATACAATATTTTCCAGAAAAAGAACAAGAATTACTGACATTTGATGACAATGTCAATGTAATTATTCCAACTACGGATGATTATGGAAACATATCGTGGGGTCCAATTACCGCGATTACTAGACACGACCCTGGAACTGAAATTTATAAATTACGGACTGTAAGTGGAAGAGAAGTTAAAGTAGTAGAAAGTAAGTCTTTAATTGTGTGGAATGAAACAACCCGAGAATTTAAAGAAACTCCAACCTCGGAAATAAAAGTTGGCGATTGTTTGCCAGTTACTCTTAGATTAGATACGCCTACACCAACGCCTACACCTACCCCTACCCTTGATTCTAGTAGTGAAAATATATTACTTGCGGATATTGAAACTGTGAAAATGTATTTATCAAAATATACAAATGTTGAAACAATTGATAATTTATCTGAGAAGGAAGTGAATGAATTAAGTTTCTTGTATTCAAGAATTGGCACATTTACAAAGATAACAAAGTCTTCTATTTCAATTGTCGTAAATGAAGAAGAATATAAAAAAGTGAATGACGTGGTTATTGACCCGATTGTATTGATTGAAAAACTACCGGTAAATGAATATCCAAAAGTATATGATGTTACCGTTCCAACAACACTTAACTTTGGATTGGCAAATGGATTACAAGTAAGAGATACGTCACAGACCGGATATATCCAACGGCGATTAATCAAGGGAATGGAAGACATCAAAGTTGAATACGATATGACGGTGAGAAACAACAAACGTCGCATTGTTCAATTCAGATACGGCGATGACGGTATTGACACCATTCGTGTTGAAAACCAAATTCTCCCTCTGGTTTCCATGACAATAGAAGAAATATACGCACACTTTCATATGCCGATGGACGCAACAAAGGATACTACAAGCGCATTCACTACATCGTACACCAAAGAAACCATCACCCGTATTAAAAAACAGAAGAACGATTTGTTGGCGAAGACCAAAGAATACATCAACTTTATGATTGAAATGCGGGATTTGATTATTGAAAACGTATATGAAAACAAAGACAATAAACTGGTGCATTTGCCGGTCGCATTTACGCATACCATCAACAATGTTCAAGGCCAACAGCAAATCAATCAAAACTCTATGATTGATATAACGCCATTGGAAGCATTTGAAATGATTGAAGCCGCGTATCGTAAATTGGAAAACATTTACTACGCCCCTCCAACCGAATTATTCAAGGTAATGTATTACTTCTACTTGTCACCAAAAGAATTGCTTATGATAAAGCGGTTCAACAAAAGCGCATTAACCGTGTTGTTGGAGATGATAGTTTACACCTATAAAAAGGCAATTGTTGCCCCGGGTGAAATGGTTGGCATGGTATCCGCACAAAGCATTGGAGAACCCACCACGCAAATGACGTTGAACACCTTTCATTCTAGTGGTGTTGCCAGTAAGAGCAACGTAACCCGCGGTGTCCCTCGTATTGAAGAATTGCTGTCTTTATCAGAGAACCCCAAGAACCCGTCCATCACTATCTTCTTAAAAGAGGACGACGAAACCAACCCGGAGCGGGTGCAAGAATACATCCCTTTGGTAGAACACACCAAACTTGCTCAAATTGTTGAAGCCGTTGAAATCTGCTTTGACCCCGACAATATGAATACCTTGATTCAAGAAGACATAAATATGATGACCCAATACAACGAATTTGAAAAGTTGATTGATGAATGTATGGCGGAGTCATCCAATGAAGGCGGCGGCGGCTCGGACCAAGAAAAAGAGAAATCAAAATGGATTGTCCGCATTAAGATGGACGCAGCCGCAATGCTTGACAAGAAGATTACAATGGACGATGTTCATTTCGCAATCAAGAACAGTTATAATTCGGAGGTGTCTTGCGTGTATTCGGACTACAACTCGGATAACTTGATATTCCGGCTTCGGTTGCACGAGTCAATGTTTGGAGGTGACAAGAAAAAAACCGGCAAGGTAAATCCATTAGACCAATCTGACCACATATACGTGTTGAAGAACTTTCAAGATAATTTACTCAATAATCTTGTGTTGCGTGGTGTAAAGGGCATCAAGAAGGCATTAATCCGCAAGATTACGGACTCTGTTCGCAAACACGAAGGCAGTTATGTGAAGAGGGAGACCTGGGTGCTTGACACCATTGGAACCAATTTGATGGATATTTTGGCATTGGACTACATTGACCCCAAGCGCACATTCAGCAACGACATCCAAGAAATTTATCGGGTCTTTGGAATTGAGGCGGCGAGACAAGCCATATTTAACGAATTGTCCGAAGTGCTGGAACACGACAATGCGTATATCAACTATCATCATTTGGCATTGTTATGCGACCGTATGACAATTAGTTCGCACATGATTTCTATATTCCGCCACGGGCTTAACAATGACAACACTGGACCAATTGCCAAGGCGTCATTTGAAGAAACACCGGAAATGTTCTTAAAGGCGGCACGGCATGCCGAGTTGGACCCAATGCGCGGTATTTCCGCCAATGTAATGTGCGGTCAAGAAGGGTATTACGGAACCGGTATATTCCAAGTCATGGCAAATCTGGAAGAAATGATGAAACAAGAAGACGTGGATTATGAATATAATGACGGCACGGACGATATTGAAAATGCCTTTGGGTCAGACGCCGGAAAGGCAAATGATAAGTGCAGCATTTCCATGATGTCCATTCAGTCTTGTGTGGATAATGTCAAGAAAGTGAATTTAGGTAAGGTGAATGATGATTATGATATGGGATTTTAAAATTACATAAAATAAATTAAAATTACATAAAATAAATTAAAATTACATAAAATTATTACGCAAATACAATACGTTGCGATTTGGATTTGCGTAATATATATTTTTATTTTTATTCAAGTTATTTGTTTATTTCGTAAGTGCGTCAGAAATGTTGGTTCCGTTTCCATCGGATTTTACAACATTCGTCATATAAATAAACCAAACAACCGAACCAATCAACCAATTGTTTTTATTTTTATTTTAATGGTTGCGTTTTTTCTTTGACATAGTCATTGCCTTAAATCGGCAAATAATAGAATGAAACAACGACTTTTTATTTTTTCGGCTACCACCAGTTAATGAAAACTGGGGCGCCGCCTCACCTCAACCGCCTCGTTGCTTTTGCTTTTTAGAGGACGACCTGCGAGATTTATTTCTCAATGTTTTGCAGTGAACCATATTTGATGTATATGTATATAAAATGATTTATAAAATAAAATAAAATGAAATGAAATAAAATTTATTGTACCGGTTCCGTGTTTTTCTTGAAACAGCAACACAGCGTGGAAAACAGTCCCCCTTTTTTCATCAAAGGCAAAACGGTAATGGTAATCAATTTAAAACTGGATTCAAGCAACCCCACGGCCAATATCTCTTCATTTCCATCCAGTGTTAAAATAACCATACACTTCAACATAAAATGTATAAACGTTGTAATTGTTTCGGATTTTATGGAAACCAACGCACCGCCCGTTTCCCCGAGAGAATTAAACATTTTCACTACATTATGAACCAGCGCAATAAAATGAGGGGCATCCGCCACATCAATCTTACCGTCGGCCATAATGTTATTAAATGAATCCTTCATCATATTGATTATTTTTACACGGGTGTTTTCAATAGAAATGTATTTTCGCAACGCAATCAAGTCGTTCATTGTCAAGTTATGTTTAAAATCGCAGAATATTCGCTCTATTTCTTTCATGGCGAATGCGGGGTCCTTTAAGATTTTATCTAATTTAGTGCGAAGCCCGGGCACACACAATATCATATTAAATATGACGTCTTTAATAAAGCCGAATATACAGTCTTTTATTTCTTTCATGCTTTCCTCTTCTTCGTCGTAGTCAATTTTGCTGAATGCGGGTTCGGCATCTTCTTCCCCCATTTCAAACATCTTTTTTAATTTATCGGGATTGGATGATAGGGATTTCATGGGTTTGTGTGCCGCGGTAATCTTTTTCTTACTTGTGTTGGTGTTGGTGTTGTTTACGCTATGCGTATTGGTTTGGTTGTTGTTGTTGGTTGAAACAGTTTTATTGTCTACCACTTCCAAACCAATGTTGTTTAGTGATGATGTAGATTGAGCAACAGAACTTGCTTTTGGTGTAGATGATTGTTTTTGTATGTTGTGTTGTTGCGATTGTTGGGATTGTTGTGATTGTTGTGATTGTTGCGATTGTTGCGATTGTTGTTGCGAGTGGTGATGGTTTTGTTGTGGGTGCTGTGTCTTATATAATTGAATAAGCAGATTGTTTAATTCTTCCGTGTTTAAACCGGTTAAATCATTTGTAATTTGTGTTTGGTGAATGGTAGAAGTAGCCATATTTTATACTATACATATAAAATATTGCGTTATAATTACGATTTTATGTTTATAATCTTTTCAACGTTTCGTTTGCCTTTTCAATCAAATTTTCTATGTTTTTTTTATTTTCTTCCGCGTTCTCTTGTGCCGGATTCGCTTCTTCTGCGTTCGCTTGTGCCGCGTTTGCTTTTTCCGCTTTTTCCGCTTTTTCCGCTTGTGCATTCGCCTGTGCCGCGTCCGCTTTTTCCGCTTTTTCCGCTTGTGCATTCGCCTGTGCATTCGCCTGAACAAGAACCGGTATGGCCGGTTCGTATAATTTCTTTTGCGGTTGTTTAACAACCAACTTCGGTTTTTGAATACGGTTCTTTACGTTGGCGTATTTAAACTCCGATATAAAAGTTTCTATGCTAGCGGGGTCGGCATCATACCCTTGTTCTATCATCTGTTTTAGTTCCACCGACCCTTCATCCACTGACAACGGTTCAATCTTACGAGACTTTACCAGCAACCCATAAGTCGGCACAATATTTTTCCTCAACGGCGGAGACCTTATAAAATAAAATTTCGGGTTTTCATTTTCGGGATTATACATAACAAGCATTTGTTTATCATTTTCAATCAAATTCCCCATAACTGAATACAACACTACCGGCACTTTGTAATGTCTTGCTAATAACCACAAATCCAAATTTGTCATATAATAATGCGAACTCATCAAAATCTGTTCCAATGTGTATTTACCGGCATTAATATATGCGGTGTATCCCTGGCCGTAGCCGTGAATAACCGACACAATTTTCTTGTCAAATAACGGTTTTTCCATCAATTTTCTATATTCCGTAGCAAGAACTTGTTTCAAATTATTTACGGAACTGGAAGTTATCATATTAATACCGGTTTCTTTTTCAAATGAACGCAATATTGCTATAAATACGCCAAAAGAACACTCCGTCGTTTGATTTGAAAATAACAATTCATTCACCGCATTTCCCGGGAACAAGGGCGTTATTTTAGGATTCACATTGGTTATCTTGAAATCTGTGCTACACGTATCATCATTAGATGATGTAGATGATGTAGATGACGATGATGACGACACACCAACATCAAGACCAACATCAAGACCAACATCAAGACCTTCGTTAGATGAAATCGGCATTGTTCCTAAAATTGCGTTGATATATCCAGGATTGTAGTGATTATCATAGAGGACACCTTCTGTTTGTTTCGGCTGCACCGTTAAAAAGGTGGAATGTTTCATATACGGATTCGTGGTCACCGGCACCAAATTCTCAAAATATTCGGGCGTTAAAAGCGATTCCAGTAGTATGATTTCGTCGTCATACAAATTGTATGAAACATTGGAAAACGACAAATATTTCATGGGTTCAAATATAAACAGCCGTATTCTCTCGTAGCGTATTAATTCGTCCGCCAATTTCCCGTAATACACCTTTGCGTTGTCGGTTTCGGGGTTTATTAAATTGCGACGTGGCACCAGCAACTTGCACAACCCCGATGACTCTTTCATACAATACTCCTTTTTGTCGCAACTAAGGTCGTCGTTTGTTATGCAGCCATTTATTTGCGTCAAGTGGTTAATCACTTCACGGGAGTAGTCCGTGAAACCAACATACTTGGACATCAATTCTTTTAATGCCACGATAATGCGGTCCAATTTGCTGTAATACCGGATTTGTGGAGCATTCACCAATTCTTCAATCTCTCGTCGTTTTATTTTGTATTCTGGGCGGTTCAGTAAAATTCGCGCCGTATTTCGGAACACATTGTAAAAATTGGTTTCAAGGCGAATATTTTTTACATATTCAACGCGGTCTTTGTCTTGGTCTTTGTCTTGGCCTTGGCCTTGGCCTTTGTCTTGACCGTGGCCTTGGCCTTGGCTTTGGATGTTATCCACTTCTTTATCCACGGCAAAATGATTCCCGTCGTGAATCGTGGGTAAATCATCTTCTTGGTTGGGCGTGGGTTCATTCATATCCATTTGAATGAATTGATTGGTTTGTGTCAAAACGCCAACAATCAAGCCATCTTCCACCACCTTTACCACTGGTAAAAACAACGCAATTTGGCGCGTATGCCGCTTGATTTCATTCACCACATATTTCAAGAATTGAATCGTGGTGCTGTAATCTCTCCACAACTTGTCGTCATCCATGTAAATGGTTGGATACACCACGTGGCTCTTCGTGTCACTTTCTTCTTTTATCAGTACAGGGGACACCGCACACGGGACAAACCCTCTATACATTTTTACATTTGTTGAACGTGGTATTTGTGCGATTTTCTCAATAAAAAACCCAATTGTCTTTCCGCTGTAATTCATAACTTGATTTAAAATTGTGAACCCGCTATCTTTTACTAATTTCGCAATAACCGACGCGGGCTTGTTGGGTTCAAATTTATATATGCGAGGCAAACTGGACCGCAGACGGCAATACACAAAATATACATTTTTAATGGTTTCAATCACTTTGCGGAGTTTCATGGGGAGGGTTTTGCTTTTCATTGAAAACCGACAAACTGCTTCGTATTTGCCATTTACCTTGGCTTCAAATAAATACACGGGTTCATAATAATCGCCCTTTTTCATAACAATCGTCGTCTTTTTGTTTGCGTCAAAGGTCTCGCTTGAAAATGCGGTGGTAGGGCAAATAATATTTACATTGTTTGTTACGTCGTCTTCCGGGATTTCTATAATAATTAAGTTGTTTCCGTTTTCAAATAATTTTGGGTTTTGTTTGCATACGATGTCCCATAAATAGGTGTGGTCTATATTCACACTGTCGTTCATCAAATAGGAGCGGAAATTTTCGTATGCGTTGCCGATTTTTCGCATTAAACTGGTTGAGCCAATAGATGAATACAGCGCAGTATTACGATAATCCGATAGTTCTATATCTTTGGTGTCGTCGTAAAATATATCAATTAACGAGCCGTTGTTCAACACGGGGAAATTATCCGGCGTGATAGATTTAGCAATAATCGCTTTCATTTGTCTTATGGTTGGCAGCACAGACGACTTTGATTCGGCATACATATACGCAACAACCGATACAAACGATTGTGAGGGGCTTGTTTCAACGCCACGACGCAATAAACAAGACGCGCCCTTTTTCAAGGCGGTATTTTTAATGCTGACTTGGCATTCACGGTTGTCGTTGTATAAGAATTTTTGAAGAGGAACCGGTAAATACCCGAAACGGTTGTTGTCTAATGGGAACTTTTCGGCGGACAAAATGCGGTCGTCTTTTATTTCTGTTACGCGAATGTTTTCATTCGCATTCGCATTCGCAATGACTTGTTTGGAGAGAGATAAGGATGGGGTTTTGTCCTCTGGTTTAGGTTGTATGTCCTCTGGTTTATGAATGTCCTCCTCTGGTTTAGGTTGTGTGTCCTGTGGTTTATGAGTGTCCTCTGGTTTATGTATGTCCTCTGGTTTATGAATTTCCTGTGGTTTATGAATGTCCTCTGGTTTATGTGTGTCCTGTGGTTTAGGTTGTGTGTCCTGTTTTTCCTCTGGTTTATCCTCTCCTTTGTTGTGTGTAAATAAAGAAACAACTGCTTCTTTTATAGCAGAAGGGGTAGGAAGCGCGGTTTCTTTCATCTGCTCTTGCTGGGATTCACATTCTTCGCGGCGTTTTTTTTGAGAGGGTTTGTCCCATTTATTAAAACAGCACGGCACACAGTGTCCTTTTGGGTGTGCGTCGCTAGACAAAAACCCCGGATATTGTTGTGTATATTTTCCTTTCTTGTTATCAGTGAATTCAATGATTGTTTCCCCTTTTTTTATTTCCTTGGCATCCAGTGGAATGATTTTTCCATATTCGCCGGATTTGGCTTCCTTTTCAGTTAAACTGGTGTTGTGTTTTAAATCCCAATATCGGGGACAAATATACCAATACGGATTTTCTGGATTGGACCCGTATTTCACACTGTATTCATACGACCCGGGATGTTCCTTGTCAATTTTATCCTTCTCTTCCTTGGACAATATAACGGGTTGCCTTCTTACATTCCAGAGACACGACCTAGAATATGAATTAAATTTGCCTTCATCTCTCTTTAAAAATAAAACGGGGTCCCTTTCTTCCAGTCTCTTGGATATTGGATTGGGGTACGTTAGTTTCATTCCCGTTAATTCATCCAGTTCTCCGCCATTGCCGTTGCCGTTGTCGTTGCCATTGCTATTGCCGTTGCCGCCGTCAGCACCACCCGCGTATTCATCCGATTCATAGTTTGGATTCGTGGAACGTATTTCCTGAAATTCATTTTCAATTGCGGAATCCGGCTCTGAACCCGAACCCGAACCCGAATCCGAATCCGAATCAAACATTTCAAAAAACGCATCGTATTTTTCTGGATTTTGTGGGGGGCTGATGTCAGGAACCGCCTCTCCAAAGAACAACGACGACGACGACGACGCTTCATTGTTCTGATTGTTCTGATTGTTCTGGGAGTTCAGCACACCAACCGACACTGTTTCACCGGACACCTGCTCTGATAAAGCCACGCCCTTTTTCACTTCTCCGGTATTACACAATCCTTGAATTCTCTCGGCATCTACCTGGGTTGTTCCAATATCCTGGTATATTCTCAAAATAGAATCAATGTATATGGGTATCACGCACAAATACAAAATGTTGTCAATGTTTGAGACTTCAATCTTGATGTTGCTGGAAAACGGGCTTTGCGTTATTTTCGTTAAAAATCCGGGATTGTTCTGGATTTTCACATTGCGCCGCCGCCGCATATTTGTTTTCATTTGAATGGCCGAGAGAACGCTGGATATTTTTTCACGGGCTTCGTCTTCCGATATACTGTAATTCAGTTTGAGACCCTCCACAATGCTTCTGTCGGTGTTTTGTTTGTTTATCATTTCAATAATATACGCCTCTTGACTTGACATTTCATTAAAATTACTAACTCGTTTATACCGCAATTCAATCCCCTTTTTCAAACTGCCTTCCACTTCATTGAACACGCTGGATATACAGCCAATCATGTCGTGGATTTCAATGTTCTTTGTAATTGACAATTGAGAGAAATAATTGATGTCCAGGATTTCCACACATTTGTCGTAAAATGAGGTAAATAACTCCATGGCGTAGCCGCTTTGCTCCACGTAGTTTTTAATGACCGAAATCACCGGGTTTGCGGTTGCCTGGATAATGCTTTCAATCTCTTCAATGGTGAAGGTGTGGCGAAACCCGGGGGTTCTTATCCGCACACTGCCGTCGGTGTCAAATTCGCACACAATGTTCAGCACGCCGTTATTTGCTTTGTGTTCAGGCGCGGCCGGGTTGTTGTAGTGGTATTCAATGTAT